>ERZ1643250.1352-NODE-1352-length-21347-cov-4.155035_pt1 | contig 21347 bp, 14 predicted proteins | sample MGYA00579262_ERZ1643250 | MGnify/ENA primary metagenome ERZ1643250 (study PRJEB29033, sample SAMEA4952265) | chicken gut metagenome | biome: Broiler Chicken; feature: Gastrointestinal Tract; material: Caecum | place: Ireland | collected 2018 | study: Broiler... | reverse complement strand
CATCTATTACTTCATTCACGGAACGGGGCTGATGCTCGGAATGGGCGGCGCAACCAGATATTCCGTTTTAAGAAGCAAGGGGGAAGAAGATAAGGCAAACGCCGTATTTACCAATACCTTATACCTTGCCGCGGCATTTTCTGTAATTTTCGTGCTTGTCGGCGTGTTCCTTTCGGGTAATATTGCATGTCTTCTCGGTGCGGACCAATATACGTACGAAATGACGGAGATATATTTAAGGGTACTTCTGCTGTTTTCGCCCGCGTTCACGCTCAATAACGTGCTGGTGTGCTTCGTGCGCAACGACGGGGCGCCGCGCCTTGCAATGGCTTATACCGTGACGGGCAGTCTTTCGAACATTCTTCTGGACTGGGTATTTATATTCCCCTGCAAAATGGGAATGTTCGGCGCAGTTTTTGCCACGGGGCTTGCTCCCGTAATAGGCGTCTGCGTGTCCTGCATACACCTTGTGCGCAGAAAGAATAATTTCAAGTTTGTAAAAGCTAAGCCGAACGCGCGCACTATGGGCGTCCACTTTGCCCTCGGCTTTCCTTCGCTCGTCGAGCAGTTGTCTTCGGCTATTGTAATTCTGGTGTTCAACTTTATTATACTTGATATAAGCGGCAACACGGGCGTTGCGGCTTACGGCGTGGTTGCAAACATATCGCTGGTGGTTGCCTCTGTGTTCACGGGCATAGCGCAGGGCGTTCAGCCGCTTGTAAGCCGCGCCCACGGCGAGGGTGAAAGGGGGCAGGAAAAATCTTACCTTTTATATGCGCTCATAACGGCGCTTATATTCTCGGTCATAGTTTATGCCGTTATATTTTTCTTTGCAGGCCAGATTGCCGACGTTTTCAACAGGGACAAAGACGCTTTGCTCACCGAACTCGCCGCCGAGGGTATGCGCCTGTATTTTACTGCAATACCTTTCGTGGGATTCAACGTAATAACCTGCACGTTCTTCACCTCGTCAGAAAAGCCGCTACCCGCGCACATAGTGTCGCTTCTGCGGGGGCTGGTGGTTATAATACCTGCCGCGTTTGCGCTTTCGGCGGTTTGGGGGCTTACGGGCGTGTGGCTTTCCTACCCCGTGACAGAGGGAATAGTGGCGGCCGTTGCCGCGGTAATTCTTTACCTTATTTCAAGGCGCGCTCCTTAGGATTCGGTCAAAAAACACGGGCTGCACGGCGGTGCATAAAAAATTTTAAATTTTTTGTGTCCTGTCGTTAACAATAAAAATAGCATATAGTATAATACTCGCGCTCATATTCATTGCGTTTATGGCAATTGCCGTGGTCATCATAAAAATAGTATCCAAAAAGAATCTTATAGCGGCCTCGGAAAGGCAGGAGGCAATCGCCCGCCTTACGGGTATAGCCGAAGAGTACTACACCGGCAGAGATATAATAAAGGCTTTCAACCACGAGGAAGAGAGTGTAAAAAAGGTTTATAAGGCCGTTGACGAAGTGCGCATTTCAACGCGAGACGCCGACTTCCTCACCAACGCCGTGAACCCCGCGGTGAGATTTCTGTCCCGCGCTTCGCAGGCGGTCATACTGCTCATTGCAGGCTATTGGATGCTGAACGGTACAATGACAATCGGTATCGTGCAGGCATATTTACAATACCTCAATATGTCGGCCGAGCCCATTACCGAGGCTTCGTTTATGATTAACTCGTTGCAGTCGGCACTCGCCTCGGCAGAGCGCACCTTCGAGTTTTTGGACGACGAGGAAGAAGTGCCCGACACAACTACCCCCGTGAATATCGACAGGGCGGAGGGCAGAATTGCCTTCGAGCACGTAAGTTTCGGCTATACGCCCGAAAAGATACTTATGAAGGACATAAGTTTCACCGCAAATCTCGGCCAGAAGATTGCGGTGGTCGGCGCGACGGGCGCGGGTAAGACCACGCTAATCAACCTTTTGATGCGTTTCTACGAAGTGAACGGCGGCGCAATTACGATAGACGGAATAACTTCCACCGATTTGACGCGCAAGGGACTGAGGAAAAACTTCGGTATGGTATTGCAGGATACGTGGCTGTTCGGCGGCACCATTGCCGAAAATATCGCCTACGGCAGACCCGACGCCACGCGCGAAGAGATTATAAAAGCGGCAAAGATGGCGAAGGTAGACTACTTTATCCGAACAATGCCCCAGGGCTACGATATAGTCCTCGAAAACGACGCGGGCAGCCTTTCGGTCGGCCAGCGCCAGCTCCTGACGATAGCAAGGGTGTTCTTGTGCGACCCTCCCGTGCTGATTTTAGACGAGGCGACGTCCTCTGTCGATACCCGCACGGAGGTGGAGATAGGCAAGGCTATGAAAGAGCTGATGAGCGGCAGAACGAGTTTCGTCATCGCGCACAGGCTGTCTACCATACGCGACGCCGACGTCATTCTGTATATGGCCAACGGCAACATAACCGAACAGGGCACGCACGAACAGCTTCTTAAAAAGGGCGGCGCGTATGCCGCGCTTTACAACAGCCAGTTTGCATAAATATTTAATTGCGGCGCGCGCGGCCTGACGGCCGTGCGCGCCATACTTTTATGAAAGACAATTTGCACCAATTTTTGCAAAATGTTCATAAAACCGTAACGCAAAGTCAATAAATTGCAGGTAAAATTCGGATAATAAAGCAAGCGTAATAAACGGCTTGCATTAAAGGAGAACTATTATGAAAACGGCGAAAAAAGTGGCGATAGCTTTGCTTTGCGCAGCTACGATTGCAGTTGTTCCTGCCTTTGTCGCGTGCTCTTCTCAGACATATGTTACCGGCATCACAAAATCGGGGACAGACGGTGTCTATACCGTATATTATTCAGACGGTTCTACAAGCACGTTCACCGTGCCGAACAGCTCCGACGGAGTAACGGCGGAAGATTTGTACAACGAATACCTCGAACAGACGGGCGACAACATATCATATACTGAATTTCTTGAAAAATATATGACGGTGAGCGCGCCCGATACTTCTTCGACCGTGGCTTACTGCCTGCAATCGACTTTGAAAATCTATGCAGAATTTGTCAAGCCGCAGTATAACGACTTCAATATGTTTGTCGGCTACGATTCATCGGTATACACGGGTGCTGCCGTCATTTACGACATCGACAAGATAGAGGACGGGTATACTTATCTTATAACCAACTATCACGTCGTATATCTCGCCGAGGCAAATACCGAACGCAACGGAGGCTCGAACATAGCCCGCGCCATTTACGGCTATCTTTACGGTAGCGACGGTTCGCCCACAGCAAGCGGCAGGGGCAGTGACGGATACACTTCTTACGATTACGGCGATTACGGCATAAAGTTGGAGTATGTTGGCGGCTCGGTAGAGAGCGACATAGCCGTTCTCAAAGTACCCACCGAAGATATTAAGGCGATAAACGAGAATATACAGGCGGTTGGCATATCCGACGATTATCACGTTGGCGAGACGGCGATAGCCATAGGAAACCCCGAAGGCAACGGACTGAGCGTAACTCAGGGCGTTATCAGCACGGAAAACGAGCAGATAACTCTGAGCATAGACGGCATTGAGCGCGCCTACCGTTCGCTGAGGATAGATACCCCGATTTACAGCGGCAATTCGGGCGGCGGCCTGTTCAATTCCGAAGGCAAGCTCATCGGCATAACAAATGCAGGCAATACCGATGACCAGAACATCAACTATGCCATACCCATCGAAATTGTGACAGGCACGGCGGACAACATCATTCACTATGCAAACGACGGCGACGATTCCACGACCGACGCTTATTCAATCACGTTCGGCATAAACGTGACGTCCAGCGGAGCAAAGTATGTTTACGACAGTTCGACGGGTTACGGCGAGATTACCGAAAACGTAAACGTCTATTCGGTCAACGCTGACACGATAGCCGACGCCATCGGCTTGAAGCAGGGCGACGTGATAAAATCGCTTGTGGTAAACGGCACGGAAAAGGCTATAACGCGCACGTTCAACCTTTCAGATATAGCGCTTACTCTGCGTGCGGGCGATTCTGTTTCCTTCGTGGTAGAGCGCGACGGCGAAACGGTTACAACGTCTTCGCATACGCTTGTACAGTCAGACTTCCATCAGATTTAAATATATCGGTTCGCAAGTTCCGTCGGCTTGGATTGTTTTCGGAGCGGGAACCGCGGGTATAGAAAGCGGACGCGGCATTATTGCCGCGCCCGCAACGCTTTTTTGTGGTATAATTGCCGCAAATCATCTCAGGTCTATCGAAAATTCCTGCAAAACTTCGCGGTTGCTGTTTGTAAACTTCACGTTCATATTGCCGCCTGTGCACTCTATCGCCGTGCCTGTAAATTCAAATGGGTTTACGCCCTCGCCGCTCGTGCGGCGGTTGCTCCTTATCGAGCCGCGTATAACGGGATAGCTCGTCCTCGTCTCCGTTCCCGCCTCGGCATAATCCAGCACGTGCGAATGTCCGCTTATGCACACGTCGAATCTGCCGTCGGTTGCCGCCGTAAGTTCTTCCGTCCATTCGGGGAATCTTTCGTAGTCCGAAAGGGGGAACGCCATATGCGCGAGCAGTATGCTGTAATCGCAGTCCCCGCCGAAATAGGTCTGCGCGTTGAGCCATTCCGTCTGTTCGCGCCTCAGCTCTTCAAAATTTGCCGCGGGAGTAATCAGAAGATTTTCGTCCGACATATCGCAGTTCGTATCCAGCACCATAAAGAAGGCGCCGCCGAGCGTAGTGGTGTAGTATAAATTTCCGTCTTTGCCCGGAAGGTAGTCGGGCAAACCGGCGGCATATCTGCCGTTGCACTCGTGGTTGCCGCGAACATAAATTACGGGGCGCTCGCCGCCCGTTATGCGGCTTGCAAGTTTGTAAATCAGCGAAATCTGCCACAGCGACGAAACGTCGTTTATGTTGTCGCCGTTTAGTATAAGTATATCGAGGTCGTCGCCGAAGTACCTGCCCGCGTTTGCGGCGCCGCTTAAAACTTCGTGATTGTCGCTTATGTTGTAAATCTGCAACCCGTCAGACGAGTCTGCGGGGCGGAATGAGTAGGTCTTTTGCCGCTCTTTTCCGCTGACAGAGAGGTATGCCGCCTCTGAATATACGGGTGTGGAACTCAGAGTATAGCTCTTTGCATTGTCGAGCTCGCTCATAGGCACGCTTACCTTATGAAGGGTGGAAACGCGGTTTTCGCCGTTCGACATATCGTAGTAGGTCTTGCCGTTCACCGTAACGCTGCCCGTCGATTTTACGGAGGTTGACCAGGCAATCTGATATTCGTCCTCGACGGCAAACACCACGCCGTCGGAAGTGTAGTAAAAGAAGTTTAGTTTTAAAATGCCGAACACGCTTACAAAAAAAATCACAAGGCTCAGCACAGCCACCGAAATTCTTTTGCCGACCTTTTTCAGTTTGGGGTAGGCAAGCACCATAAACAGGAACGCGCCGACTATTCCCAGAACTATAAATACGGGTATGCCCGTTATCAAAAGAAAGGTGAGTTTGGAAAGAACGTACGCCGCAAACAGAAAGTGACATACGGCCATTATTACAGAAGCGGCGATTATGACAACCGAAAGGCGGCTGCTTTCAAAAATGAATATGTTGATTATGGCAAATATGAGGGGCAGAAGGGCGATTGCCGAAAGTATGAACGGCATCGCCTCGAAAGTGTAATACATATTCATAAAGATGAATATGCCCGTTATGAAGAATTCCGCCGCATAGCCGAAAGCGAGAACGGCGGAGGCTATATACAGTTTTTTGTCTTTCGTCATAAACTTCACCGAAAAAACTTATTCGTCGATGTGATTATACACCATCTCCGAAAAAATATTCTGCACGCCGTATGGCCGCAGAGTGTTTTTGCGCGGAGGGTATATATTTTTTCTGTAATTTACAAAACGAGCGGGCACTCAAAGTACCCGCTCGTTTTTGGAGCTGTTAGCGGGATTTGAACCCGCGACCTCGTCCTTACCAAGGACGTGCTCTACCTGCTGAGCCATAACAGCATAAACATAAAATCGTGCAACCTGCCGCCGCAAGCGATTACTTTGATATTATATGTTAAACAATAGTCGTTGTCAATCAAAAACGCTCTTGTAAAAGCTAAAAAAACAATTTTTTATTGCAAAGTTTTGTAGCCGCGCCTGCATTTGAGGGGAGGGGCAAAAAACCGCACGCTGCCGTGCAATATGCACCCGTTTTGCGGCCTTCGGCGGCGCGGGGTAAATGTACTCGCGCCGCCGAAGGTTTTATAGTTTTCAGCTGTTTTTATAATCTTCGATAAACTTTTTAAGGCATTTGCAGGGCTTGCCGCTCGCGTCGTAGCCCGTGTCGCCGCAAATTTTGCAGCTGTAACGGGGCGTGAAGTCTGCCTTGTCTATACCAAGCTCGTTAAGCCTTTCGTCGGCTTTATTTTCTGCATCTTTCAGCTCGCGTTCAATGCCTTCCTGCGTGCCGTCGGCGCGGCTTTCGGCAAACGCCAGCTTTATGTTCAGCGAATTTATAAGTTTGTGCAAGTCTGAATAGGTCTTGTCGGCCATTGCGTTTTCAAGCGCCTGTTCCGCCCTGCTTTCGGCAATCTGTCTCAGTTGGGCGTAGTGGTTTTCTATCACAGACCTGTCCACCGTGCGCTCGCCCCTGGGGGTGGAGGCCTTGACGGCGCTCTGTATTTTGTCGGGTGTGAACACGCCATCTGACTTCCACGCGGAGAGCACGCCGTTCATATAGGCGAGGGGGTTGTTCTTGCCTGCCGAAAGTTCGGCGGCCTTCAAAATCATCTCATCTGAAAATTCCCACTGTCTCCAACGCGCCAAAAACTCCTTGTCGGGCGCGATAATGCGGCGCGTCAGCCCGCACAAAGACAGAACTTTTTTCAAAAATTCCTCTTCGGCATTGCTCATCTCTATGTACGAATTCACTGCCTTGCCGCTTATAATGCCCTGACTGTAAAGCTCCTTAACAAAGTCGTCCATACTCTCGAACGACTTCCTGCCGTGAGTGAAGCAGTATGAGGCAAGCGTGCGCAAGGTGTCCGCCTCATAGCCCATATCGCACCATTTGCCCGTGTAATTTTCAATGTAGGGCGCGGCGCTCTGCACGTATACCCCAAGGCACTTTGCTATGTCGAGGGTGGCGGCGTGCAGCGAGTTTTTGTTCTTGCAGTAGTATTCTATCTCTTTTACGTCGAATTTTTTGTTTCTGTACAGTTCTTCCAGCGCCTCGTCTATGCGCTCTGTTGTTTTGGCCCTGAAAAAAGTGGCGGCGCAGATTATTGCGTCGTCAGAAAAGCCAAGCCCGTCCGTCCATTTTTTATACAGCTTGTCGTCCTCTATTCCCGGCCTGCGCGAAATTTTTGCCGCGGCAAAAATCTTTAAGAGGGCGGGGGTGGAGAAGGTGTACTGCGCCAGTTTTTCATCCACCTTTTTGGCGGTGACGGCGCCCTCGGCGGCAAAGCTCTTTGCAACCTTTTTTATGTACTGCACGCGTATGTCGTCGCCCTTCATATTGACGCAGTAGTTTACTATCATCAGAAGGGCGCTCTGTTCAAAGCCGTACTCCTCCATAAGGTAGAAGTATTCGCGGTATTCGTTCGGCGAAATCATTCTGCCCTTTATTATTGCCTGTACGCCGCGAGCAAAGTCGGCGTATTTTTCGGGTTTATACTTTTTGGGCGCGCCGCTTATATTTTCCGTCTCTTCATACGTGACCTCAAACGGCTCGCGCGAGGTAATTTTAACCAGCTCGAACTCGTCGAGGTATTCAAAACAGCTCACCGCCTGTTCCTCGGTGATGCCCAGGCTCTTTGCAAGGTCGTCAACCGTAAACGAGCCCGAAACTCCGCACAGGTACAGACCATATATATATACCTTTACGGCAAGCGGGTCCAGAACGGGCATATACTTGGTTATGAACTTGTTTTCTATGCCCGTAAAAGACTTTGCTTTCAGTTCGGGCGACAGGGAGATGAAAGCCATATTGCAAAACTCCGTCTTATCGCTTGATTTATTTGCTCGAAAGGAATATAATTGAAGCATATCCGCCATAGCGGAACCTGATTACGATTATAACGCAAACTGCGTAAAAATGCAACCGTTTGCGCGCGGCGTTGGCGCCGTGCGGCGGCGCACTTTTTGAGGGACAGTTTCTGTATGAAGATTGTGCATACCTCTGACTGGCACATCGGCAAAAAGCTGATGGGCAGGGACAGGGGAGAAGAGTTCAAAGCCGTGCTCGGCGAAATAGGCGATATCTGCCGCAGAGAGGAGGCCGACCTCCTCTTAGTTGCGGGCGACGTGTTCGATACCTATACGCCCTCTGCCGAGGCGGAGGAAATTTTTTATTCTTCGGTAAAGAACATTGCCTCGACGTGCGCGGTGCTGATAATCAGCGGAAACCACGACGATTACGTGCGCCTTACTGCGGCCCAGGCGCTTTCGGAAGAGCTGAACATTTACACCGTAGGCAACAACTTAAAAGCGCTCGACTGCGCAAAGCGCGGAAGATGCTGGCCCGTGCTTTCGGGCGGGGGCTATGCCGTGTTTGAAAATGCGGCGGGCGAAAGGGTGTATATAAATACCTTGCCCTACCCCAACGAAGCGCGCTTCAAAGAGGGTAAATCAGACGAAAGTTTTGCCGACAAGATGAAGAGGTGGATAGATTACGGCGAGCGCGGCAAGGCGGAAAAGATGCCATCGGTATTTCTTTCGCACATTTTTGCCGCAGGCGGCAAGGCGGGCGACAGCGAGCGCGAAATCGATTTGGGCGGCGCACGCGCCGTAGGACTGAATCTGTTCCCGCAGTGCGATTACAGCGCGCTCGGGCATCTGCACAGAAGGCAGAAGCTTGGCGAAAACATATATTACAGCGGCGCGATAATGCGCTTTACTTTCGACGAAGCGGGTCAGGAAAAGAGCGTGAGCGTATTCGACATAGATGGTAGCGGCGTTCACGATTTAAAGATTGTGCCGCTCACCTCCTGCAAAAAGCTGGTGAGGTTGCAGGCCAACTCTGCCGCCGACGGCGTGAACCTTTTGGAGGCGAACAAAGAGGCGCTTGCCGAACTTACGCTCAACCTTTCATCTCCGCTCTCTCCCACCGAAATCAGCGGGCTGCGCTCGTGCGAAAACTTATATTCGCTAAAAATGTCGGTGGAATCTGAACTCGGCGCGGGCTACGCCGCCGAAAATGCGGGCAAAAGTTCTTCGCAGCTCTTTTCCGAATACTACAATTCGCGCTTCGGCACCGAAGTTCCCGCCGACCTTCTGGCGCTCTTTCTTTCGCTTACGGAGGAAGAATGAAACCTGTAAAACTAGAGTTCTGCGGCTTAAACAGCTTTTCTGAAAGAGCTTCGATAGACTTTGAACCGCTTCTGCAAAGCGGAATATTCGGAATATTCGGCGAGACGGGCAGCGGAAAGAGCACCATACTCGACGCAATCAACTTTGCGCTGTACGGCGACATAGAGCGCAACCCCGACAAAATAGATAAAATCAACTACAAGTGCGACGAACTTGACGTAAAGTTCACGTTCGACATATTTTCAGACGGCGCGCGCAGGACGTACCTCGTCGAGCGCAACATAAAGCGCAAAAGCGGCACGCACAAGGCGTTTTTATACGAGCTGAAAGAGGGCGGCAGGTCGGCCGCCATTGCCGACAACGTCAAATCGGTAGGCGATAAGATTACAGAAATAATAGGTATAAACAAAGAAGATTTCCGCAAGTGTATCGCCCTTCCTCAGGGCGAATTCGCGCAGTTCGTAAACTCGGCTCCAGCCGAAAGGATAGAGCTGATAGAAAGACTTTTCAACCTTCAAAAGTACGGTAAAACGCTCAAAGCCAAGCTCTCCGCAAGGGAGAGCGCCGCCGAGACGGCTTTTGCCACTGTATCGGGCAGCCTGAGCGTGTATGAAAACGACACCAAAGAAAAACTTGCCGAAGAAGAGGCGCAGAAGGCCGCCCTTTCTGCCGGGGTTGAAAGGCAGAAGGCACTCGCCGCAAACGCGGCGGAAGAGTATGCCTCGCTCTCGTCGCTGTACGATAAAAAGGTAAAGTACCTCGCCGCGGCAGAAAAATTGCAGGAGCTTGAAAAGCGCAAACCCGAATTTAACGAGCTTGGCAAAGTTCTGCCTTCGCTTTCCCACTGCGAAAACGCCGTTAAGAACGCCAACGAAAAGAGTGCGGCGGAAGGGGAGCTGATTGCGCTTGCCGCCGAGGCGAAAAAACTTTCGGAAGAGGGCAAAACGTTTGAAGCGGCGCTTGCCGTCGCCGAAAAAGCGCTTGAAGACAGCCGCGCCGACGAGCACATAGAGAGCCTGCAACGCGCCGAAAGCGCGATGGAGAGCGTTCTGCCCACTGTAAAAAGCTATCGTGCAAAGATACGCGAACTTGACGCCTGCCGCGAAGAATACAGAGCCGCGGTATCTGCCTGCACGGAAAAAGGCAGCGAGCTTGAGCGGCTTACCGCCGAGGGTAAATCTGCGGAAGAAAAGCTCGCCGCAATGCCCGAACCGGATATAGACGAATACTTCCGCAAACAGCTTAAAGGCGGAATTTTGAAAGACGAATATGCCCGCACGCTTTGCTATCTCAAAGATTTGCAGGCCGAAATACGCACCTTCGGCGACAGTTCGCCGCTCTATGAGTTCATCGATAAAGAGCTGTCGCGCAAGGCGGACGAATACAGAGATTTGATACTCACGCTCAAAGATGCAAAGCTCAACGTGGGCGACACGATAGAGCAGTTCCGCGAGCAGATGTCTGCGCGCAGAAAGGCCGAAACGCAGATAACTAAGATTGCGGGAGATATAAAGACCTGTTCTGCAAGGCTTGAAGCGCTTACGGCAAAGGTGGAAGAGGTAAAGACGCGCGGCGCCGCTCTGGCGGCCGAGCGCGACGAAACTGCGTCCAGGCTGAAAGAGGTGTTCGGCGATACGCAGGATTACGACAGAAAACTTTCTGAGGCGCGCGCCGCAACCGAGGCCGCCAAGGCGAAGAAGAAAAAACTTTCTTCCGACTGCGAAATTGCAAGGGAGCGTCTTTCGCAGAACAGGGCAGCCGTCGCCGCCAACGCCGCAAAGACTGCGGCGGCAAAAAGCCTGTTTGAACGCGCGGACGGCGAACTTAAACAAAGTCTTGAAAAGGCAGGCGCGGGAGGCATTGAAGAGTGCCGCGCGCTCGTTGAAAAATACAGGGGCTACGAACAAGCCTATACGGCATATACTAATTTTACCGCAGATTACGCCGCCGCAAAGAGCGCGGCGGAGAGCTACCGCGCGGAGAAGGGTATAGACTTCGTCACCAGGGAGCAGGTTGAAGCGGCAAAACTTAAAAAGACCGAAACGGAAGCCGCTTTCAACGAGCTTTCAGGAAAGCTCGCCGTTGCAGGCAAGAGCGTGGAAGACCTTAAAAAGAGGCTGAAAGAAAAGGCCGCGCTCGAAGAAAAAGTTGCCTCGGTAAGGCGTGAGCGCGACCTGATAGCAAAGTTAAAAAGCCTAATCCGCGACAACAAGTTTATGGAGTATATTGCGGGCGAGCATCTCGTCAACATTTCCCGCGCGGCGTCGCGCACTTTGATTGACCTTACCGACGGCAGGTATTATCTTTCGTATACAGACAATAATTTCTGCGTGGGCGACAACTATAACGGGGGAGAGCTCAGGAAGGTTAAAACGCTTTCGGGCGGCGAAACTTTCCTCGTTTCGCTCTCGCTCGCGCTTGCGCTCAGCGCGGCAATATGCAACAGGTCTTTAAAATCGATAGAATTTTTCTTCCTCGACGAAGGCTTCGGCACGCTTGACGGCGACCTGATAGATACCGTCCTCGGCGCGCTCGAAAAGCTGAAAAACGATAACTTCTCGATAGGCCTTATCAGCCACGTTGAAGAGCTTAAACACAGAATAAACAGTAAAATTTTAGTTAGCAAGGCAACTGAGAGCCACGGCTCAACCATAAAAATCAGTTGCTGACAGGAGTTGTTTTGTCTAATATTTTAACGCCGGTATCCCTGTGGAAAAATTTTGACGACACTTTGCCCGTGCAGGCCGAAATTACGGGAGAAAGCACGGAAGACGGCATTAAAACTCAATACCTCAGCTTTTACGGCAGGGAAACGGGCGCGGGGCGCGTAAAAATTTATGCCGCGTTTGCGCAGGATACAAGTGCGCCCGCAGACGACGCGGTCATTCTTCTGCCCGACAGTTCGGGAAGCGTTGACAGCGCGCTTATGAATTTTTTTGTAAGGCGCGGTTACAGCGTGCTTATGCCCGATTACCGCGGCAAGACCGAAGGTGCCGAAAATTATACCGTATATCCCGAAAACGTGGCTTATGCAAATTATTCTGAGCGGGGAAGATACAGGGATTTTGCCGACGAGGACGCCTTGCATACGAGCTGGTACGAGTGGGTAGCGGTGGCAAAATACTGCTATAATTACCTCAAAGAACGCGGCGGGGTAAACAAAATAGGCGTTGTGGGACTGCGCGACGGCGGCGAAATTGGCTGGAAACTCGCCACGATTGCCGACCTTGCGTGCCTTGTTACGGTGTGCGCGGCGGGCTGGATGACCTACGGCGGTTATCACAAGTTCGGGGGGCAGGAACCGCAGTTCGACGAAGAGAGGTACCGCTTTATCGCGGGAATCGATTCTCAGGCATACGCGCCCTTCGTGCGCTGTCCCGTTCTGATGCTGTGTTCCACCAACGACGAGCGCTTCGACTACGACAGGGCGTACGACACTTTCTCGCGCATAAACGAAAATTACGTGGGTGACAGCGTAATATCGTACTCCGTTCACTGCAACGGCTGCATAGACGTAGAGGGCACGAACGATATGTTTCTGTTCCTCGACAAATTCGTGCGCGAAAGGCAGGTATTCCTGCCAAAACCCGCTGTTATAACCGTAATGGCAGACGAAGAACAGAACCTCATCGCCCGCGCCGAGTTCGACCAGCAGGGCGTGCCTGAGGAGTTCGGAATGTTTATGGCCGAAGACTGCATCGATTCGGTTATGAGGGAATGGACTCCCGCGCCGTATAAGGGCGGCAGAGGAGGAACGCGCGACTTCTATCTGAACATATACGAAAAGACTGCGGTGGTCTTTGCTTTTTGTTATGCCCGCTACACAAACGGCTTTACGGTATGGTCGCGTATGGCTGTCAGAAAGGTGAGCGGAAAGTTCAGGAATATGCGCAAAAAGTGCAGGGTAATCTACACCGCCAGGGGCGGGGCAGACAGCCTTTCGATAGCCGACCGTTCGTTTGCGCTCGGGGGCATATTCCTCACCAGCGACGCCGTTCTTCCGCAGGTGGTGGAAAAGGCTGACGGGTTGAAGGGAGCTTACTCGGTATGCGGCCTTATGACGTACCGCTTAAACAACCCCTGTTATTCGCCGTCAGACGACGCCATACTCAAAATGGACGTATTCTGCGATAACCCCGCGGAAGTTGTTTTCACTATGCGCGATATGGACGACGGCGAAAAATTGCGGGAGGCATCTGGCAGAGCGTGCTTCTGGAAAGCAAAGACTTCAAAAACGGGCAGGGTATGCACCTTGCTTCATTCAATAAAAAACTCAGATTCAGCATAGTTTGCGACGAACAGTATGCTGTAAACAACGTAATGTGGCTTTAATATTATGGAAGATAGACTGTTAGGTAAAAAACCATACGCCCTGTACAGGGACCCTCTGGTTATTATCTTCGTCATACTTTTGTTTCTGCTTTTATGCAGAATACTTTTCGCCGTGCGGTTTATGGGAATTTACGTCGTCGGCGACTCTATGTCGCCCGGCCTTACGGGGGCGGCCTCGCGCGGTGTTCCGGGCGGAGATTTTCTGTTTGTGGATAAGTTTGATACACCCGATTACGGCGACATCGTAGTGCTTGAAAAACCATACGCCTCACCTGATTCGGAAGATAAGTATGTCATAAAGCGCGTCATAGCGCTCGGAGGGGATAAGGTGTATATGGAGGACGGCGTCGTGTACGTGATGTATGAAGGCGAGGAACAATATACCGCGCTTGAAGAGGACTACGTGCTCGAAGAGAACTGCGACCCGCTGCTTTCTTACAACACATACCGTTCGGCTGACGACCCTATGGTTGTGGGCGAAGATGAAATTTTTGTGCTGGGCGACAACAGAAACGACAGCCGCGACAGCAGGTATAGTGAATACGGCTGCTTTTCGTATTCGCAGCTTGCAGGGGTGGTTACCGACTGGTCGCTTTCGCTAAAAGGGTTTATAACCGATATTTACACTTTGTTTGCCTTTTGAAAAAGGCTGATTTGAAAATTCGCCCGCAAGAGCGGGCAGTCATATAAATTTTGAAATACACAGGAGAACTATTTATGCGAGCTGTCGTTACAGTCGTAGGCAAGGACAAAACAGGCATAATTGCAAAAGTAAGCACTTTTCTTGCGGAAAAAGGCGTGAATATACTCGATATCAGCCAGACTATTTTGCAGGACTATTTCACGATGATAATGCTCGTGGATATTTCGGGCGCCAAGGAAGAGCTTTCGCAGCTTTCCGACGAATGTGCAAAGATGGGTGCAAAAATCGGAATGAGCATCCACCTTCAACACGAAGAAATATTCAACGCAATGCACAGGGTTTAAGGTGAGATATGTTCAATAAGTACGACGTTCTTGAAACCATCAATATGATAGAGAGGGAGCACCTCGATATCAGAACGATTACGATGGGCATCTCTCTTCTTCCCTGCATAGCGGGCAGTGCCGACGAAACTGCAAAAAAGGTGTACGACAGGGTATGCTCGCAGGCGGAAAATCTTGTTAAAGTTGCCGAATCGCTCTCTAAGGAATACGGTATTCCCATTGTAAACAAGCGCGTTTCCGTCACCCCCGCAAGCATAATCTGCGCGCCCTTTGCCGCGCAGTCGGCAAAGATAGGCAAGGCGCTCGATAAAGCCGCCGAAACGCTCGGCATCGACTTTCTCGGGGGCTATTCGGCGCTCGTTCACAAGGGTATGGCCGATTATGAAAGGACTTTTATAGAAACCATTCCCGAGGTGCTTGCCACCACGAACAAACTGTGCTCTTCTATAAATATCGGCTCTTCCAAGTCGGGCATAAATATGGACGCCGTAAAACTGATGGGCGAAGTGGTAAAAAAGACCGCCGCGCTCACTGCCGACAGGGACGGCTTCGGCTGTGCAAAGCTCGTAGTGTTCTGCAACGCGGTGGAAGATAACCCCTTTATGGCGGGAGCATTCCACGGCGTGGGCGAAAGCGGCACAGTGGTAAACGTCGGTGTTTCAGGCCCGGGCGTGGTTCAGCACGCGATAGAGAGTATTCCCGATGCTGACCTCACCGAGCTTGCCGAGATGATTAAGCGCACGGCGTTCAAAATCACGCGCGCGGGTCAGCTGGTTGCAAGGGAGGCGGCAAGAAGGCTGGGCGCCGAGTTCGGCATAGTTGACCTCTCGCTTGCACCTACTCCCACAAGGGGCGATTCTGTGGCGCAGATACTCGAAGAGATGGGCTTGGAGAGTGTGGGCACGCACGGCACTACTGCCTGCCTTGCAATGCTCAACGACGCGGTGAAGAAGGGCGGCGTGATGGCAAGTTCGCGCGTAGGCGGACTTTCGGGCGCGTTCATTCCCGTATCGGAGGACATTGGTATGATAGAGGCCGCCGAAAGGGGCGGACTGTGCATAGACAAGCTGGAAGCGATGACGGCGGTATGTTCGGTGGGGCTCGATATGATAGCCATCCCCGGCGACACGCCCGCATCTACCATAAGCGCGATTATCGCCGACGAGGCGGCAATAGGAATGATAAACAACAAGACGACGGCGGTGCGCATAATTCCCGCTCCCGGCAAGGGCGTGGGTGACTGCGTAAACTTCGGCGGACTTCTGGGCAGAGCGCCCATTATGCCCGTTCACGGCGAATCGAGCGAAAAGTTCATCTCGCGCGGAGGGCTCATTCCCGCGCCAATACATTCAAATAAAAACTGATAAATATAAAAAAGGATATATACATTATGGAAAGAAATCAGGTTGAACAGCGTTTAAAGTGGAATACCGACGACATTTTTCCTTCCGACGAGGCCTGGGAGAAGGCTTACGCCGAGGCGGAAAAGGGCATAGCATTTTCGCAGTATGCGGGAAAGCTCGGCGACAGAAAGCAGCTGCTTTCCTTAATGAAAGCCAACGACGAGTTTTCAAAAAAGGTTGAGCGCGTGTTTTTGTACGCTTCGATGAAGCACGACGAGGACACCAGGGAATCCAAATACAACGCATATAACGCGCGCTGTATGGCGCTCATATCCAAGTACAGCGCAGAGATGGCGTTCTTCGAGCCCGAGCTTGCCGCACAGAGCGAGGAATACCTCAATTCGCTCGTTGCAGACAAAGATTTTTCTGACTACGACTATATGCTCAAAACGCTGATTAAGCGCAAGCCGCACGTTATACCCGAAGCCGAAGAGAGGCTTGTGGCGCTTGCGGGCGAAACGCTCGGCACGTTCAGCGAAATATTTTCTATGATAGACAATGCCGACCTGCCTCTTCCCGAAATAGAGCTCGACGGCAAAAATACAAAGATTACGCACGGCACTTACGGACTGATTCTTCATTCATCAGACCGCGAAAAGAGGAAAGAGGCCTACGAGAAGTATTACGGAGCTTACGAAAGCCTTATAAACACAATCACTTCAACCTATTACGGCAACGTAAAAAAGGATGTATTTTTAAGCAAGGCATATAAATACAATTCCTGCCTCGAACGCGCGCTTTCGGGCGAGGATGTGAATGAAGTCGTCTACCGCAACCTGCTTGAAGCGGTAAAATCGAGCTTCCCCGCAATGCACCGTTACATCGCCGACAGAAAGAAGATTTTAGGCTACGACAAGTTGTATTTTTATGACGTATATGCGCCCCTCGTTTCAGACGTTGACGTGAAGATGGACTACGATGCGGCGTATGAATACGTAATCAAGGGACTTGCGCCCCTCGGAAAAGAGTATCAGGACCTTTTGAGGCGCGGTCACGACGAACGCTGGATAGACGTGGAAGAGACCGAGGGCAAGAGGAGCGGCGCATACAGCACGGGCTGCTTCGGCGTTCACCCCTATGTGCTTTTAAACTACAAGCCCACAACGAGCGACATTTTCACAGTCGCGCACGAAATGGGCCATTCGCTCCACACCTATTTCTCGTCGCACAACCAGCCTTACGCAAAGAGCGACTATAAAATTTTCGTTGCGGAAGTTGCAAGCACGGTAAACGAAGTGCTTTTATTGAAGTTTATGCTCGGCGACACCGACGATGTCAACCTCAGGAAGTACCTTCTCAACTATTATCTCGACTCTATCCGCGCAACCCTTCACCGCCAGACTATGTTTGCCGAGTTTGAATACGAGGCGCACACTCTTGCAGAAAACGGCGAACCGCTCACCAAGGAAAAGTTGTGTGAAGTTTACGGCAGAATAGGCAGAGATTACTACGGCGACTCCATAGAACACGACTATCACATCTCGTGCGAGTGGTGCAGGATACCTCATTTTTACAGGGCGTTCTACGTATATAAATACGCAACGGGCATAACCGCCGCAATAAACATTGCGCACAGAATACTCACCGAGGGCGAACCCGCGGTAAAAGATTACTTCAAATTCTTATCCAGCGGCTCTTCGTCAGACCCCGTGTCGCTTCTTCGCCTTGCAGGCGTTGATTTAGAGAGCAAGGCTCCCTTCGAGTTTGCAATGAAGGAGTTTGAAGATACCCTCAACGAATTTGAGAAACTTATGAATTTATAAAGTACTATGTCAGACAAAACTAACGTATTGCCAAACAATTTAGAGGCCGAGCAGTCGGTCCTCGGCTGTATGCTCATAGACAACGACGTTCTTTCAGAGCTTGCCGATAAACTTACAGACAGAGATTTTTACCAGGAATCTCACCAGATGATAATGTCGGCTATATTGCAGGTTTTCAACCAGAGAAAGCCTGCCGATATAGTCACGCTTTCAGACTGCCTTGAAAAGGAGGGCAACCTCGAAAAGGTGGGCGGCATAGACTACATCACCGAGCTTATGCAGAAGGTGCCTTCGGCGGCGAACTATAAGTACTATTTCAACATAGTAAAGCGCGACAGCACCAACCGCGAGCTGATACGCGCTTCGCGCAATATAATAGAAAATTCTATGAACAGCGCAGACGCCACCAAGAGCGTGCAGTATGCCGAAAAGCTGATTTACGATATATCCAAAAAGGGCGATACGTCTACGATGGACGACATACGCGAGAGCAATATGGTCGGCGACGTAATAGACAGGTTCCAGATGATTGCCGCCGACAAAGACGTTCTCCGCGGAATCCCTACGGGCTTCCCGTTCCTCAATAAAATAACAAACGGCTTTCAGCGCTCCGACCTCATAGTAATCGCGGCGCGCCCCGGCAGCGGCAAGACCTCGCTTGCGATGAACATAGTTGAAGCCGCTGCCTTCCAGGGCAACGTATGCGCCGTATTCTCGCTGGAAATGCCCAAGATTCAGATTGTTCAAAGGCTGCTTTGCGCAAGCGCAAAGGTGAGTATGTCTGACGCGCTATCGGGCAAACTTACCCCCAACGACTGGAAAGCGCTCATAAAGACGGGCGAAGATTTGAAAAAGCTGAGCATAATAATCGACGATTCGTCGCGCGTCACTCCCGCCGAAATACTTTCAAAGTGCAGAAGGATAAAGTCTAAAAACGGCGGCAGGCTCGACCTCGTAATGATTGACTACATACAGCTTATGTCCAGCGGCTCGCGCCAGGAAGAGAACCGCACGCGCGAAATTGCGCACATAACGGGCGACCTCAAAATAATGGCCAAGGAGCTCGACGTGCCGGTAATTGCGCTTTCACAGCTGAGGCGTATGGTGGGCGAACCCCAGCTTTCAGACCTGAGGGAGTCGGGCGCGATAGAGCAGGACGCCGATATGGTCATCTTTATCAACCGCCCCGATATGACCGCCACGCCCGAAGAGATTGAAAAGAACAAGATTGTGCGCGGTATGGCAGACCTGATAATCGCCAAGCACAGAAACGGCGAGACGGGCAGAACAAAACTGCGCTTCAAGGGCGAATACACCAAGTTCGTCACTCCCGACCCGAGCGAGCTCAAAGAGCTTGCCGCTCAGTCGGGCAAGGGCGGCAGAGACGAAGAGGAGAAAAAGCCGCGACCTGAAAAACGGGAAATTGAAGAAGACGGCGGCTCGTTTTCTGACGAAGATTTCGATTTGCCCTTCGGAGCAGACGATTTCGGCGACGAAATATAATTTTTTCCTCGCTTATACATTGACCGCTGAACTTGCTTAGTAAGTTTATCCCTGTTTCAGGGACGGTTAAGTCGGGCAACGGAGTTGTGCCGTTTTTCTACATATAATGCTGCCTTAATAACGGGCTGAAATTATGATTACACAGATTTTAAAAACCGACGAAAATTCGCTTTCGTCTGCAAAACGCATACTTGAAGAGGGCGGGCTGGTGGCCTTTCCCACCGAAACGGTATACGGCCTCGGCGCGAACGCCTTCGACGGCGAAGCCGTAAAAAAGATATACGAAGTCAAGGGCCGCCCGCAGGACAACCCCCTGATAGTGCACGTACACAAAGATTACGATATTTCGAGTATCGTGTGCGACGTGCCCGATTACGCAAGGGAGCTTGCCCACAGATTTTTGCCGGGGCCGCTCACGATGGTGTTTAAAAGTAAGGGTACCGTTTCGCCGATAGTTTCGTGCGGGCTCGACACGGTGGGCGTGCGCGTGCCTTCGCACCCCGACGCGCAGAAGTTTTTGAAGTACGTCGATATGCCGATTGCCGCGCCCTCGGCCAATATCTCTAAGCACGTCAGTCCCGTCACCGCAGAGCACGTCTTTGCCGACTTCAACGGCAGAATACCGCTCATTCTCGACGGCGGCAAGTGCTCGGGCGGCATAGAGAGCACCGTTTTGGACTGTACAGGGAAAATACCCTGCATACTGCGCAGCGGGCTTGTCACGCGCGAGATGATAGCTTCTGTCGCGGGCGACTGCACGGTATTTGTGCCCAAAGCGGGCGAAAAGGTGCGCTCGCCTGGAATGAAATACAAGCACTATTCCCCCAACTGCCGCACAATGCTCTTTTCTTACGACGACAGATTCAAGGCGCTCGAACAGTATAAAAAGGAGCGCGAAAGCGGCGTAAACGCCTGCCTTATGTGCGACGACGGTTGCGCAGACGAGCTTGGAGCGGAGCACGTTTTAAGGCTTGGCAGGAGCGGGGAAGAGATAGCTTCCAACCTCTACTACAAACTGCGCGAGGGCGAAGCCTGCGCCGAACTTATAATCGCCGTGGCGCCGCAAGAACAGGGCGGCGTGATGGCGGGCGTAATGAACAGGCTTACCAAGGCGTGCGGGGGATGATATGAAACGCAAAAAAATTCTGTTCGTATGCACGGGCAACACCTGCCGCAGTCCGATGGCGGAAGCCATACTGCGCAGCAAAATCAAAAAGCAGAAAATAAAGTGGTGGGACGTATCTTCCTGCGGGATATTTGCCGAAGTGGGCGGCTCTGTGTCGCCGCTTAGTATGCAGGCGCTGGAAGAGGCGGGGTTTACCCTTACAAAATTTGCGCCCAAACAACTCAGCCAGAGTGCAATAGACAAAAGCTACGCCGTAATCTGTATGACCGAAAAGCAGAAACAGATAATAGAAGGTTGCGGCAAAGTTTTTTGCATAAAGGAGTTGTGCGGCTTCGACGTGCCCGACCCTTACGGACAGGATATAACCGTATACCGCGCCACACGCGATATGCTCGCGCGGGCGTGCGACATAATAATAGAAAAAATTATACTCGCCGAAAACGGCGGCTGAATTTGCAGTATAAAAACTTAAACAGTTTGCATTGAAATCAGATTTACATAACTTAAAAAAAGGAGAACAGAACTTATGAAAATTGCGCTTGCCTGCGACCACGGCGGACTCAATTTAAAGCGCGAAATAATCGCGTACCTTGAAGCTGGCGGCTATGAATACGAGGACTTCGGCACCAATTCGTCTGAAAGCTGCGACTATCCCGACTATGCCCTTCCCGCGGCAGAGGCGGTTGCTTCGGGAAAGTGTGACAGGGGCATTGTTGTATGCTCTACGGGCATAGGCGTATCCATCGTTGCCAACAAGGTGCCCGGCATACGCTGTGCGCACTGCCACGACACATATTGCGCTGAATTTACCAGGCTTCACAACAATTCCAATATGCTTGCCCTCGGCGAAAAGGTCGTAGGCGTGGGCTATGCGCTCAAAATTGTTGAAAAGTTCCTTACTACCGAATTTGAGGGGGGAAGGCACACTCGCAGGGTTGATAAGATAAC
>ERZ1643250.1351-NODE-1351-length-21353-cov-22.574185_pt1 | contig 21353 bp, 28 predicted proteins | sample MGYA00579262_ERZ1643250 | MGnify/ENA primary metagenome ERZ1643250 (study PRJEB29033, sample SAMEA4952265) | chicken gut metagenome | biome: Broiler Chicken; feature: Gastrointestinal Tract; material: Caecum | place: Ireland | collected 2018 | study: Broiler... | reverse complement strand
AAAGGTGTACATGTACAAGTACCACCCCCCATAGGTGGGGGGGTTTAAATATTAAATTCCCCCCACTGTGCAATGTGCACAAGAACGCCCGTTCACCTGGAACCGTCAAATTGCACACTATATGAGTTATTTCAGTTCAAATATTTTACAACAAAATAAACAAACCAGTGCTATAAATTTTGTACAATATTACTATTGTAATTAGCTCAAGGATATGCTAATATATAATCAGAAAGAGACAAACAAATAGTTCATGAGAGGAGAATCAACTACTATGACAGAGGAACGCAAAGTATTGGTAAAGATGTTAGACAGAGCCTGCGATATGATGGACTTTGTCTCGGAATATTACGATGGGCAAAAGGCCAGGGAAGCTGTGATTAGATGGCATAACACAGGTGAATGTGCTTTGCAATTATGGTGTAGTGCTTATGACTATGACATCTTGGATTTTGAAACAAAGCTTAAATGCCTCGACAGCACTAGGGATGCAATGTTAAGCAAGATAAATCATAAGGATGAGTCACGTAATGACTAGCAAAGAACTATAAATCACTATACTTATTTAGCCCTACAGCGTAAAGCCAGGGTTCGCATCCTGGCAGGGTATTAGGCCGATAGGCCGATCAAAGACAAGAAGGGAGAATTAAATAATATGACAGAGGAGCGCAAAGCATTAGCGAAAATGATTGACAGAGCATGCTATCTGATGGGATACGTCTCGGAATTTTACGATGGAGCAAAGGCAAGTGAAGCTGTGATTAGATGGCACAATATAGGCGTAATGGCGTTACAACTATGGTGTAGTGCTTACGGTTATGACTTGTTTTATTTTAAGACATATCTTGAATGTCTCGACAGCACGAGGGATGCAATGTTAAGCAAGATAAATCACAAGGATACGTCATGCAATGGCTAGTAAAGAACACAGAACTACAAGTCACTATATGTAGCCCTACAGCGTAAAGCCAGGGTTCGCATCCTGGCAGGGTCTTAGGCCGATAGGCCGATAAAAAGCAGGAAGGGAGCAATAATTTATGACAAGGACAGAAGTAGTACAGATTATGGATACCATTAAAGTATCTGGCGTAATGACCTATTCAAGAATCAATTTAGTAGTATACAAAATAGGTTCAAAGGAAGCGGCTTTCTTAAGAACAGCTTTTGGAACGGATTTTCCTCTATGGATGGCATGGGGAGATACCACATATGTAGTAAATCTTTCCGCGATAAAAGCGCCGCTAAAGCGTAGGCTGTATCTTATGTACAATAGACCTGATAGACTGTATAAGATACAGCGCATCGGAAAGGACGTCACCAAACAGCACTATGGTGAACGTGATTACGACCGTTTCATAAAAAGTGATTTCAGAATATAGCCCTATTGCGTAACCAGGGTTCGCATCCTGGCGGGGCCTTACCCTAATGGGAATAATAAAACAAATGGAGGTTTAACTATGGCAAAGTATGTAACAAGAGAGATGGATGTAACTGTGGCGGATGTGTTCTATTTCGACAGAGCAACTATGGAAGTCAAGGTAACCCGTATGCAATTTGGTAGCAAGCTAAATGAAAAGGCATGCGAAAAGCAAGCCCAGCTTGCAATGCCAGACTACAAGGTAGTAGAAGTTAATATTGTTGGATATAACAAAAAGCTTTACGGCGTAACGGTATCAAAGTTCATGGAATGCGCTGTTGAGCTTGACCCAACAACACGCAAACCATTGGAGGAATAATATGCCTGTCGGAATTGAATTTATAGCATTATGTGGCATGCTAGTATGCGGCGCTCTAATCCTATTTCTCCCAATATTCTTAATTCCACTAATACGGGAGATAAATAAGGGAAAACGTGAGAAATATGAAAAGCAAATCCAAGCCGGGTACAAGCCACAAGATGGATTTAAAGAATCTTTAGAGGAATTAGTACAGAACGAGGTCAATAAAACAAAAGAAAATGCTCACGAACTTAGCAAGGAAGAAGTAAAAAATTTGATACGTGAGGAAATAGCAAGGTTAATCAAATAATAAAAAGAGAGTGTGGAGCTGATACCACACTCTCATTTTTGTGGAGGAAAGTCATTATATTTACAGCCAAGGGAGAAATATGACAGAAAGGGGACAGCATGTTCACAGTATTGCGGGAATCCTCCACTATTTAATTATACTACACTATTTCCATAAAGTCAACTGCCCCTTAACGGGAATCCCCTTGTTAACAATTTGTTCACAATTTGTTCATATCTAGTTCATGCAAATATTTTACAATATAATTGTACCAAGGAAGGTACAAAAATTCTGGGATGAACTTAAATTACAACTGATACTAAGGAGGTGAAAGAGCTAATGATACTAATATTGCCGCTAGTAGAAAAAGATGGAGAAATTGGAGTAGACACAGATGTAGAATTTTTAGAAGATGATTTGGTACAGCAAGTAGTAGTAATTTATGGGATAAATTCTACTTATATGGTAACCCCAAATGAAACAACCATATATCAACTTCTAAAGCTATGTGAAGAAGCACGACAAACAATGAAGGAGGATGATAATTATCATGTTTTTAATTAGGCATCCTGCTTTGAACCGGAAGAAGCAAAAACATTTGATAAACAGGAGGAATAAAAATGGGAAGAATGGTAACAAGAGAATTTTCCTATCAGAAGCTCACAATTCTGGTGTATAACAAGGTTACTAAAGCCAATGAAGAAATGGAGATTACAATACCCGATGCAGAGTACACCAGCAGGAGGCTTGAGAACACAATTAACAAGGTGATCGACACCAACGTATACAAGATGATTGATGTTCTCAACACGGAATCTTTTAAGGAGCTTAGAGGCATGAGCCAGGAGGATTTCCTAAAGAACAGCCAGCCCTTGCCTCCCCGTAAAGTTTCGGCCGCAGGCATTGAAGATTATGACGAGTAATAAAATAAGTAGGAGGATTAGAAAATGGAAAAGAATTTTGAGTCTAAAATTGTAGCATCTAGCAAAGAGTTAACCAAGAAGGAGCAGGTCAAGCTTAAAAGCCTTGACGATTGCATCAGCTTGGATACGGCTATCGAGGGCCACGATGATTCCTTAATTATCGACCTTGACTACTATGCACAGATGGAAGTTCACAACGAGAACTCTAAGAAGGACAAGGATTACACTAAGCTTATCATGGTAGACAAGAATGGCCAGAAGTACATCACCGGAAGTACGCCTTTCATCCGTACGTTCATGGACATTGTGGAGGATATGGAGGATTCCGACGAGGAATGGCAGTTAAAGTGCTATCGCCGTCCTTCCGCTAACTACCAGGACAGGGACTTCTTCTCCTGCTCCATTTTGTAAGTATATAGCTATGGGGCGCAACAGCGCCCCTTATTTTGTTATAAGGAGTAAATATGCCACGAAAAAGTAAGCTGCGTGAACAATATATGAAACAACGTAAGCGTGTACAGAACTTAATATACAGATTGCGTCAACGTGGTTATAATATCGATACCAGAGACGTACTAGGCGATATTCCTGCACGAAATTACTCCAAATATATTAGAAGGCTAGAAAAATTAAGAACAGGATTACAAATAGCTAAAGAATTTGGAGTACAGAAAACAATAGAAGCACCTCAAGCAATAACAAACCCAAATGACTTACCCCAATGGTATGATAAAGAGTATGTAAATACTTTGAATACAATACGTGACCAACTTAACCCAGAACCAGCTAGCTTCTTGGAGAACATGATGAGAAAAGCAGAGCAAATTGGCGGACGCAGACAGTTAATGGAGAATTTAAGATATTTGGAGGAGGAAGAAGGGGTTACAATATCCTACAAAATGAATTATAATCCTGCATTAACACAGCGTTACGCATGGGAGTTAACTAAATCCATGGAAGCTGAATTAACAGAAGAACAAGCTCAAGAGATGTGGGACACGTTTGAGCAATTGCTAGGAGAGTACCAGGACGAAATGGGAACTTATGACCCAGACGATTATTAAATATTACAGTGCTGACTTTGAAACAACAACATATGAAGGTATACAGGAGACAGAAGTTTGGGCATCCGCTATCGTGGAATTATACACGGAAGATGTAAAAGTGTGGAACAATATATCTTCATTGTTTAATTGGGTATTCAAGCAGGGCTGTGATTGCGTAATATATTTCCACAACTTAAAATTTGATGGGACATTCATCCTGTATTATTTCCTAGAAGTGCTACATTGGGAGGTTGCGTATAGTGCAGAAAAGGGCTTTTATAAATTTAAGGATATGCCTAACAGGTCGCTTACATATTCTATATCAGCGCAGGGACTATGGTACACCATAAGATTGAAATACGCCAATCACAAAATAGAAATAAGGGATAGCTTAAAACTTATCCCGTTTTCTGTTAAAGAAATTGGTCGCAGTTTTGGCACTAAGCATCGTAAATCAGAAATAGAATATGAGGGAATACGTCATGCCAATGGTTATATATCGCCGCAAGAATCAGATTATATAGCCAACGATGTACTTGTTGTAAAAGAAGCCCTTGAGATAATGTTTGACAGGGGATACACCAAATTAACAATTGGCTCTTGCTGTCTGGATTATTTCAAAAGCCTATACGATAAGCAAGATTATAACATGCTATTCCCTAACTTATGGAAAATAGCTATAAACCCAGAGCGGTTTAAACAGGATACGGCAGGTGAATTTATTTATTCCTTTTACCGTGGGGCGTTCTGTTACGTAGTTAAGGGGAAGGAAAACCGCATATATAAGAAGGGTTTAACGATAGATGTCAACAGCCTATATCCTTCTGTTATGCATTCTTCATCCGGTAATAGGTATCCAGTAGGACAGCCGCACTTGTGGTATGGAAACTATATTCCACAGGAAGCGCTAAAGGATGATAAATATTACTTTGTCCGTATAAGCACAAGATTTAAAATCAAGAAGGGGTATTTGCCATGTATACAGATTAAGAATAACAAAATGTATCCTAGTAACGAATGGTTATTGACATCTGATGTAGAAATGGATGGTAAGTATTATGACAAGTACATAGAACAAGATGGGCACGAACAGGAAGCTTATGTAACATTGAATCTGTCTATGACAGATTACAAGCTTGTGCAGGAACACTATGAACTTATTAAACCAGAAATAATTTGTGGCGCTTGGTTTGATGCCCTGTTGGGTATATTCGACGAATACATAGACCATTTCATGTATGAGAAAATGAATAGTAAAGGTGCACGCAGGACAGAGGCAAAGTTATTTCTTAACAATCTGTATGGAAAAGAGGCCGCTAGTACAGATTCTAGCTATAAGATAGTTAGATATGAAGACGGCGTACTAAAGTTTACAAACGTACTTGAGAATAACAAGAAGCCCGGTTATATACCTTGTGGTGCCGCTATTACCAGCTATGCCAGGGAATTTACCATTAGGGCAGGTCAAAAGAACTTTCACGGTATAGATGCACCTGGCGCCATATATTTCGACACGGACAGCATACATGCTGACCTTTTACCGGAAGAGCTAGAGGGCATCAACATTCACGACAAGAACCTTCTGTGCTGGAAAGTAGAATCCTTATGGGATAACGCAAAGTACATACGACAGAAAACCTATGTAGAGCATATAACACACGAGGACATGGCTCTAGTTGAGCCGTACTGGAAAGTTACTTGCGCGGGTATGCCTCCAAGAGCAAAAAGAATGCTTTGCTACTCATTGCAAGGTTTAAGCCCTTCTAGGGATGAACTGACGGAAGATAAACCAGATGCACATGAGCTTGCCTTCATCACAAAAAAGAGAACCCTGCGGGATGTGAGTGTAGGTATGCTAGTACCTGGAAGGTTGCGACCAGTTAAGATTAAAGGCGGTACAGTGCTGGTGAAAACAGATTTTAAGATTAAAGAGAGGATGGGAAGATATGGCTGACATTAAATTACCTACAGCTGAAGCATTAAGAAATTTAACAACAAACACACCTAATCTTGTAACCTTAAACAAATTAATTGATGCACAGTTAAAAGGAAATTCGTGCGTGCTGTTATTCGAGGATTCCCTAAACAAACAAGAATTGATTGCGCTAGGATACAATCTGCAAAAAGTTAATATTGGCTTAGAAGATTATATTCTTGTTTCATGGAGGGATGGGTCAGATGGGTGGCAGGAGTGAAGGCGTGTGCTGGAAAGACGAATTTACAACGCTGGAAAATCCAGAGGAGCTTATAAAAGAGATAAATAAGGTCTACAGAGTGAAAGCAGAACTGATTGACTATAGAACTATTATTATCTCAACACGTAGGGAAATTATTCATGCTATGGCTTTTGATGAAGATATCACCAGCTATAAACCTACAGAAGTTACCAAGGCTTTAATACGTTTCATCCGAAACATTGGTGCAGAAGAAATAAAGAAGGAAGCTAAGCCATTGCGTGAGGTTTTTGTTGATAGGCCACGTATCATGCGGTGGGCAAGATATCCTAAATACAAGGATAAGGAAGGGCGTGAGGTTGATTGGCACAAACCACTAGAGCAATTGTCGTTCAAAGGGCAGAATACTGGTTCCCGCATATCGGATACATCTGGGGAGCATGGCCCGGAACAGGGGCCAGATGCACAATAGGACAAGATGGTTATGGCGTGCTGTCGGATACTGGGCAGTATTACGCCGCAGATTGCAGTGGATGGACTAGCTGGTGCTGGAACTTAACGTATAAACGGGGTTCAAGCGCATGGGGGCCAAATGGCGAATTTAGTAACCTTTATAGGGCCAGAACAGGATTTACTGGTCAGTATTACGAACAGGATTTTGCCGGTATACAGCCCGGTGATGTCCTATGGAGAAGCGGCCATGTTGTGATATACATGGGTAACAATACCATATACAATGTGTCAACACAGAACTGGGCAAGCACCCCAACTAAAAGGGGTTGTATTATACAAACTAATGGCTTTAACTATGATGGATACTGTAGTTTTGATAATACATGGTCAGCTGATTACGACCCGGAAGACCAAGATCCTGTAGAGGATAACTTTACTGACCATCAACCAGGGCCAAATCCAAATCCTACACCACCAGGTGATATCAGTAGTGATGCTATAGGGGGTTTTCCATACTATTATAAAAGGTATACCCGTAAATACACGAACATGAAACAATACAGGAGGTTTTAATGGGAACAGAAGAAAGGATGGAAAAAGATGATTAGGGAAATGATACCGGGACATCTTGCGGCCGCTTGCATAATCGAGGCGTTTTTGTTTGGTATGACAATCAATGTACGAAGCGATACTGCTAAAAGTGTGTGCAGAACATTGATTATTATATGCGCTATCTTTGTGATGTGCGCTTCGTGAATGGAATTGAAGAATATGTTGTAATTAGCATATTTAGTAAGGTATACCCGTAAATACACGAACATGAAACAATACAGGAGGTTTTAATGGGGCATATTCGTAGTTTAAAATTTATGAATCTTATTGATAAAGCTCATCAATCAGTAAGCAATGTGTTAGCATGCATTCTAGTTATGGATTTCGATAATACTCCTACAGAAGCAAATGTCACTGTTCTTGACTATAATTCTGATACAGACGTTTTAAAGATAAGAATTACACTGTATGGGGAATCTAGAAGTATTATTGTAAACAAGATATTTTATATAATTATTAATAGTCCATATATGCTTACTAATTTACAACGAGAATTAAATTCTTGGTTAATAAGTAGTGATACTAAATATATGAAAGACTTTATAACAGATTGGATGTTAAAGAATGGAATTGAAGGCTATGATATAATTGACATATTTAGTGAATACGGTTCCATACTTGTTAACTTTGGTGAAGACAGATTAATTTTAAGGCTCCCAATTGGAATGAAAACATTTGAATATGAGGTATTATTAAAGGCATATTTCTTTAATTTGTTAAAAGAAATGGAGGATGAAAATGGCGATTAAAAATAAAGCGGGATTCGTGGCCCTATGTGACCATTTAGACCAGCTAACAAGAATATACGGTAAACAGAATGTATACGTGATAGGCATCAGAAACGACATCGCCGCATTTAGCTGGTATGGCACAACATGTTATTTAGACCTGGAAGACATAGAAGGACTAACAATACTGCAAATAGTTGAATGCCTTACTAACATATCAAACCACGAGAAAGCAAAGATAAATTTTGAGAAGGAAGTGGAGGCATGACATTTTACATTACAAACAAAAACATTGACCACAGATACCCTTTGCTTATGCGTCACTACGAATACGACCATTACTTTGACAAATTAACAGGAAACGACACGTTTGTAATAAACATTGATACAATTGAATCCCTAATATCCTTGGATGCGATATTACGTGCATCAGACGAATATTACACATCCATGCAGATAGCGGGAAACACTATAACATTTATGAATGGAGACGTAATCATATGAGCAAGCCAAAAACCACATTAAATGAGGCCCGTACAAGAGCCATGAAGCTTTATACTGATAGCTGGGGGTACATTTACGGATTTAAGTACAATTACAATCCTGTAACAGAGAGCAGAATAGATGTTCTTGCAAAAATGTATCCGGCTACGTTTACAGCCTCATATATAAAGAAAGCCAAAGGAATGATAGGAGGAAACGCTATAGACTGCTCTGGTCTGGTATGCCATTGTTTAGGCATTTCAGACATAGGTAGTGCGGAAATAGGATTATTAAGCGGTTCCAATTACTACAGTGAAGAGGATTACTACGACTTTATAGACAATATTGAACCAGAACCAGGTGCAATCCTTTGGAAGAAAGGTCACGTAGGATTTTACATGGGTGATGGCGTAGTAATTGAAGCACGGTCTATTGCACTAGGTGTATGCACTAGCAAACTTACTGACACATGGAGGGGTTGGAGTAAAGTATTGATTCCCACATATGTAGACGATAAGGACTATAATGAGGGGGTGTTATATGAGAATTTAGGATGGAACCACGATGATATTGGATGGTGGTATGCATATGGGCATAAACAAGGCGAATACTATAAGTCAGAAATAGCTACTATTAATGGGGAATCCTTCGCATTTAATGAAAGTGGCTATTGCGTAATAAACCCCGCTATTCGTTACGATGAATCTGGTGCAGTTAAATCAGTAACGGGAGGAAAAATCGTATAACAGCGAAAACCCCCATTGGCTGTAAAGCCTTTGGGGGTTATTGCTGATTATCCTTTACGCAAAGATGTAGAGCCGGGGTATCATCCCGAATAAGTGATAGGGCAAGATTCCTCTTGTGATTTCCCTACTTCTCTTCTACAATTGTTTGCGGGGATTCTGTAGTTTTGTTATCTTGCACAGCAGTTTCTATACTGGTAATACCTATATCCTGTGCCTTATCAATTGTGTACGTTGGGGCAGTGTCGATGGCAATAACACTGCCACTAGGTACACTATCTTGTAAAAAGGAGGTAGAATGTGTTTCCATGTTAACGGGTGTCTGTAACTGTGCCCACATGGTTAATCACTCTTTTCTTGGTTGCTTTTTACAGTAACAGTAAGTTCAGTGATAGCAACTTTCAAATCGCTTATTACTTCCTTTAAAGAATCAATCTCTTCCTTGTGTGATGCTGTAATGGAATTTAATGATTCCTTTAATGCGGATATTTCGTCCTTATGCAATCTGCTTGTATACACCAGTGCACCGCATACGCAGATAAACGCAAAGATAGGGAATCCGACTTCATTAACGACCTTTATGATTACATCTGCTGTAGTCAATTCCATGGCTAATTTAACCGATTGGCTGGAACTGTGACTGTGCCCAGCTCTTTGTTTCCTGGATAAGAGCATCAACCTTTGCACTGTTGTAATAGGTTGTGCCGTTAATGGTTGCGGTGTCTGCCTGCAAAGTTACAGTAAGCGGATTTCCCTCTGTATCAACCACATTCCACTGATTGGGTGTGGTTACATCTTCCGTATGGGCAATATAGCTTGGTGCTTCCGGATACGTCATTTATAACACCTCCTCTATTATATTTTAGCATATTTTGATTATCTTGTCAATAGTTATTCGTTACAGATAGCCCATAAAGTCAATAAACATTGCTTTTGAATCCCCATTGTCAAACCGTAACAACGCATTTTCGTATGCATATCGCAGGAATAAGATTACATCGTTATATCTGGCCTTGTATAGGAATGTATAATTTGGCTTGTGGTCACTTGTGGTTAGTGAAAAAAGAGACATGGAAGATTTATCATATTTTGTTGATATCCACACGTAACCTTCGTTGAAATAGTCATACACTCCGTACTTTTTATCTTTGTAAACCAGTGTACATAAGTACCTTGAATCGCCTTTAGGCTTTTCTATAAAGTTGTTATCATCTAAGTAGAACTGCGAATGCAAACTGTAATCACCGTACTTAGTTTTTGCCAGCATTTTACCAAATGGGGTTTGCACAATTTCGTCAGCAATAGCCTTGTTGTTAGTAAGTTCAACTACCCAAGCCCTATCCAGGTCTACGGTATACTTTGCTCCGGGCCTTATGCGCTCACGGATTTTAAGTTCTCTGAAATAAGGGTTGTTAATACTAACGTTATTAGCTATGAATACGAACCTAACTTCTGGGCGTATAGCTTTTCCGTCACCTCTAGCAACGGTTTGATATAGTCCTAGTGCTTTTCCTACTTCATCAGTTAAGTAGTCGTTGTCTTCTGACAAGAACTCATCAAACATTATCGTGTCGTAGTCTGGCAACGATATACTTTTGAATTTTGTAGCTGTAGATAGGGCTATTGTTATTCCTGCTTGCATTCCATCTATGCGGAACACGGTTCCGCTCTTTCCATTGCCCTGTACACTAAACTCGTGACCGGGGAATTTGAAAGCAACGGCATCAAAGAAGGAAGGAGCCACCCGTTTTAAATCTTCTTCATAACGGCGTACATAGATAAACTTACGGCGTTTTGCTAGGAACACGTCAATTGTACGCTTAGTCCAGCCAAAGGTTTTACCTATGGAGCGGTTTCCTAGGGTGAATATGAAGGGGGTGTTGTATGATAATACCCGTTTGGTTGTGTAAAATTTGTTTGTGGTTCCTTCCATCGTTTTCCTCCTAAACTACAGCTTCCCTTACTTTTGCCTCATCCTCTACGGATAGATTGTAAGACTTAATGACAGCCTCAAAAGCTTCTCCGCGCTTAACCCGAATGGACACGGCTTTTGCAATCATCTCTAAGTAAACCGTACTTCTCTGTCCTGCACCAGCACTTGTACCTGTACCCTGATAAATCTGCGTGCCAGTTCCAGGCGTCCAAGCAGCTTGGCTTCCTGTTTTGTACTCAATCTTAACACCGTTGAAGTTCTGAACGTTGCTAGGATTATTCCATGCGGCAAGCACACGGATTCCACTGTACGGGCTAACGCTGAAACTGGTAACAGGTTATGGAGTGCTGCCCTGAGTAGTAACCGCAAACCCAGTACATTCCTTAGTAAGCTCCGGTTCGATTCCAGAATAGTAAGACACAACGCTAATATAGTACTGTGTATTATAATCGGGAAGGGCAAACGAACCGTTATACGTGTTACTGCTAAACCGATTGCTAGGCAGGTCAGCGATCAGCGTTCTGCCGCCAGTGTTTACACTAGATCCCGTATTGTAGTAAACACGTACTCCGCTAAACACGTTGTTAGTATCAGCAGGTGTAGCAATAATCTTGTAGTTTAACTGCTTAAGTGAAAGTCCTGTTTGTGCTACTGTGACAGATGCTAGGTTTTCAGCGGTTGGGGTTGTTGGTAAGGGCCATGGCATAACGCCGCTCTTTATACCGTTGTAGCCGATTTTAATAATAGTAACTTGAACGATGCAATTGACATTAAGCCCATTATTGACTTTAACATTAAAAGAACAATTTCCCGGAACGATTCTATTATAAGATAAAACAATTCCTTCTGATGTATTAATAGTTGATAATACTATTTTTTGGCTATCGCTGTAGGAGCATGAGAATTCAATTTCACCTGCTGAGGCGATTTTTGTATCAATCAGATAATGAATCAGCCAAAAACCGTCAGGTAGTTCAGTTGAAAGCTCTTCTATATCGCCATTAGTATCCTGACTAATAGAAGCTGATTTATAATACCAATAGTTATAGTTCTTCACAAACTCCCGATTCACCGCATCCCCAGCGTCTTCCCCTTCTGGCATCTGTAAGGAAGTAATGACATGGTTCCCCATATCAACATCCCCTTCCATTGTCCCACCTTCCAAGGGCAGATATCCATCAGTAGGAATATGCTCTTTCACATACGCAAGGGTCACAGCGTCAGAGTCATTCACAGGTGCTTTCAGTCCAGTGACCGTATTACCAGCCATGTTAATATTGCCAGTCATAGTACCACCTGCAAGGGCAAGGTACTTCCCGTCTGCCGTGGTTACTGCTCCGCTTACCTGTGCATCCACATATGCCTTGTTAGCGGCTTCATCATTCTCTGTAGGATTTTCTAGTCCCTTAATGGGGCCTGTCATGGTACCTCCTGCAAGAGGAAGGTATGTTCCACCAGCATTTTCTATTTCACCATCAACGTATGCCTTGGTAGCTACGTCCTGATTCTCAGTGGGGTCAGCGGCTCCTGTAATCTTCTGCCCGCCCATAGCTATAGGGCCAGTCATAGTACCACCTGCAAGGGCAAGGTACTTCCCGTCTGCCGTGGTTACTGCTCCGCTTACCTGTGCATCCACATATGCCTTGTTAGCGGCTTCATCATTCTCTGTAGGATTTTCTAGTCCCTTAATGGGGCCTGTCATGGTACCTCCTGCAAGAGGAAGGTATGTTCCACCAGCATTTTCTATTTCACCATCAACGTATGCCTTGGTAGCTACGTCCTGATTCTCAGTGGGGTCAGCGGCTCCTGTAATCTTCTGCCCGCCCATAGTGATAGGGCCAGTCATAGTACCACCAGCCAACGGAAGGTATGTTTTAACGGCATTGGCTATTTGGACGTCAACATATCTCTTGGTACTTACGTCCTGCGCATCAGTGGGGTTGGCGGCTCCTGTAATCTTCTGCCCGCTCATAACGATAGGGCCAGTCATAGTACCTCCTGCTAACGGAAGATACTTGGCATCCGCATCTCCTTCCGCTGACTTAATTGCGGATGTTATAGCGCCGTCCACGTACTCCTTATTGGTTGCATCTGTATCTCCTACAGGAGCGCCAAGTGCAGTAATGGTGTTGTTGCCCATGTTAATCGCGCCAGACATAGTACCGCCACTGGAAGGAAGCATTTGTGATTTCAGATCGTCAGCATACTGCTTTGTCACCGCATCGGTTGGGTTCGCAGGTGTAGGAAGACCGGTAACAGCCTGATTATTCATCATAATGGCACCAGTCATGGTTCCACCAGACAGCGGAAGTTTGGCATTTACCTGCTCCTGCAATTTGGAATCCCCGGTATCCACATATTGCTTGTTAGAGGCATGGTCTGGTTCGATAGGCTCAGGCACAGAATCAATCGTCTGACCGTTCATGTCAATAGGGCCTGTCATGGTTCCTCCGGCCAAGGGAAGGTAATCTGTTTTAATGTTTTCAATATCTAACTGTAATTCAGCATCAGCTTCCGTTCTAGCCGCTGTCTCTGCGGCAATTGCCTGGTTTAATGTAGTGTCAGCATCAGTTCGGTTACTTATTTCCTGTTCAAGCTTGGTGGAAATTTCAGAATCAGCTTGTTCCCTGTCTGAAATTTCCTGCTCAATCTTAGCATCAAGCGTAGCATCACCTTGTTCCCTGTCTGCTATCTCCTGGGTTAGCTTTTTGTTTAGAGTTCCAACCTCTACCCACATATCGGATACATTCAGATTAGCAAGAGTAGCCTGCCACGTTTGTTTGCCTACATTCTGTGTTAATTCTGCAACATCCCTTACATACTGGTTCTTATAATGCCTGCACTTGGTAATAAACCAAAACGCGCATTCTTTGGGAGATGTAGGGGCACCATTATCATCTTTGGTAGCAGGCGTGTACATGAACATACCTTTGTCTAATCCTACGGCCTTTGCTCCTGTGCATACCTCAGCGGCCACATCACAGCCAAGGTTAACAAATATGTTTGACAAGTCAGAAGACGTACTACCAATCGTATCCGTGCCGTCAGTTACTACAATGAACCTATGCTTGGTCTTATAGTTCATACCAATAGCCACTCTTGCTTTAGGCTGGCCAGCATCAACACCATATAAATTGGGTGTTGCCACGCCATTATTTACAAGTACTGACATACAGCCCATAGCATCCATTACCCTGTCATTCTGCATAACTGTTCTATCTGTGGTGTTTGGATACAGCTTAATAAAACCGTTAGCTGTAGTGGCAATAGTCCAGTTAACTTGATGTGTTGGATTAGAAATGGGAGCGCCGCCATAAAATACTAATCCATCCCAGCCAGTAGTAATATTGTTTTCTACAAACGGCCCAGAAGAAGCGGGTACCATTTTATCAGCTACTAGGTGATAGCTAGCGTCAAGAATATCTTCTGTTACACCCATATTCTGGGTATTATTGTACGCTAAAGCAAGCTCTAAATAAATAGGCTGGTTAGCACAGTCTACAAATGGAATGTCAACCAAAGTGTAGTAGCAATTGTTTGCCTCGATGTATCCTGTCTGCTGTTTGATTTCGTCATAGTACGCATCGTTACATAACGCACTATTTACAATCGTGTTATACGCCCCATAAACATTCTTACTGTAATCATTGATTGCCTGTGTAAGATAGTCTACACGCTTTGTAAGTTCCTGCACCTGCTGTGATTCTGTCATGTTTCTGATTTCTGGTCGCATAGACGGAATCATATAACCGGGCCCAGGAGCTGGGCATGGGGGGATAGGCTTCATTCCCTGTATGTCATATACATTCCCAACAGGAGTGCAATCTGCTGGGCCGCACCAAGTAGGCTGTTCTCTGCGTACAGGCTCTTTACAGGGGTTACATGGTTCACAGGGAGGTGGGCATTTGGGTGAATTATACATTTAAAATCCTCCATTCTTAAAACACACCTAAAAATAATGGTTCCAGTTCAGACAATAACCACATATCTGCGTTGAACGTTAATGTCTCTCTATATTGCTTAAGAAGCTCTGACGGGGAGCGCATCATGCGGCCCTTTTTAACTTCTCCTGTTTTGTTTGAAACATCCATATCAGAAGTAGATTTTGTCTTTTCTTTGGACTCAAATGCAGTGGTACTAGTAGCAGTATCTTTACTTTCAGTGTCTTTAGTCGTATCAGTATTTGTGTTTCCCTTTTCAGTATAATATTCCACGCCCGTATCATCCTGTTTTGAATGTTCGTTTGCGTTGGTGCTTACACCTTCCTCTAAGTTTCTGGTTGTATCAGTAGTTGTTTCACGGTCAGTATCTTTTGTTCCGGTAAGATTCCTCTCTTTGTTTTCAGAGGTTTCTTCATTATCAGTCTGATTCTCTGTAGAATTACGTCCGTATGTTTCTGTCCCAGACTTGTCATAACTGTCATGGCCTGTCTGGTTTGCGGCAGTCGACGCATAATTGAACCACGGGGTATCGCCTCCATCTATTTGATAAGAGCCAGTGTCTATTTGGCTTGGTTCAGTTTCGGGGTAGTGCTCATAATATTGATTGCCTTCAGCGTCAGTTTTAACAATGCCATAATCATGCGCACGGCCTGTACCGTAGTAATGGTTAGGCTCATTGAATAGCATAGCCTGCGGTGTATCAGAACCCACATTCAAATTATGAGCTTGACTAGAACCTGTCTCTGTCCATTTTCTGTCAGTCTGATTGTCACTCTTGGTAGTATCAGAGGTTTTATCCTTTTTACCAGTAGTATCTGTAGTCTCTTCCTCTGTAACATCCTGTGCCTCACTCATTGTTTCTGTAGTCTTAGTTGTCTCATCCTGTGATGTATTTTTAGCTTCAGAATACAATGACCCTTTAACAGACGTTTTTGTTGTCTGTTCATCGTGCTCAAATGTGTTATCAGTGTTTGAGTTGCCAACTTCCGTTTTGGTGCTGTTCTTTTCAGAACCAACATTAGTTTTCTCTTTTGTACCAACATCACGGGCAGATTTTGTTTTGGTAGTAGTATCAGAGGTACCAGTTGTAACCATATAATCAGTTACAAAAGGGTCAATTTCCATTAACTCAGATTGCAACATCTTGTTGTAATTTCCTACCCTTAATCTAAGGTAATGGTTTAACTTAATACGGAAATACTCTGGCGTATCAAAAGCTATTTCCCTAGCTGAATATTGGTCTAATATTTTTTGCTGTAGTGTTTCGTAGTCGTAAAAGGGGAGTGGAGCAAAAAGCTTTCCACCTAAATGGTCATAAGCTTCAAGCATCGTCATTGTTGCTATTGCCACTAGTGTACACCCCCTTATTACCATTGGTAATGGATACAATATGTTCGGAATAGTCGTGCCGCACCTTACAAGAAATATCCATTCCAAATGCATACATAAAATTCTCACAAGCATGCAAACGCTGGTCAATGCGATAGCTCATATTTAACTGGATGCTGTCGTTGTTACTGTTAACCTCGTCAACCAGCAAACGTTCTTTCTTATCCGCTGTGTTAAGGTTATTAACTCCTAATGCTGTAAGGTACTGTGCCTGCAAAGAATTAAGGTGATTCCATGCAGATTCCATGGTCTGAGCTTGTATGCCTGTAAGCATAACCTTTGATTCTTTTAACGCCTTTGTAATCGCTTTGTTAGTATACACAGCAATTACATTTTCATCAATTAGTGATATCGCTTTTTGTAAGGCTATCTTGCTTTCTTCGTCTGTCTCAATAATAGCGGGGATTTTTAACTGTTTAGCTATAACATCTATAGTACGCATAGCATCAACCATTTTAGTAGTGTATGTCTCTATGGTGTTGATAAGCGGATATTCAAGATAGTTATCCTTTATTACTACTCCCTTTATAGGTGTAGATTCCGCACCAGAAAACTTAGCGAACTTGTCAAACAGTGAAGCATTCCAATGCGTGATAGCCATGAACACTTTCTCGTAGTTAATTGAATAGGCTTTGTAATATGAGTTTTCATAGTATATGTTCTGCCCAGATGCTATTGTGCAGGGAAGACTAAGATAGGCATTCCATTCCGGGTCGTACAGTATACAGCAACGTCCAGCGAATAAAAGCATTTCCTCCATGAAATATGAATCACACGTTTCTGGAAGTCCTTCCCATTCAATAAGATTAATGGCAAGAGCGACATTGCGTGAAAATACGTCCTGCCACTGTAATTCATTCTGATATTTGGCGAACCTAGAAAGAGTATCTGTAGATAACAGTCCGTTCATTCTAGGGTACATACTTTCTAACCACATCTTTGTCACTCCTTTAATATATCGTCATAGTCGTCAGTGTAATCTGTAGCGTAACCGCCTGTCCATGACAAATTATCTTTCATGATATCATCGTCAGGCGTTTTTCCGTAGTTCTTAATCCAATGACAGTTTTTGTTCTCCTGTATTGCGCTATCTTCCCATGACTGTACGGTGCTTGCTCCGCTGTCATTATCACCCATAAGAGCATGTCTCATGTTCCAGAATGTGACGCCATTACGTAGACGAGATTCTATCTGCTGTCTGAATACTAACGGTACACCACCCGCATCATATTGATTAGCTTGTTCCGGTACTATGTTCACAGTAGCCAATTTTACATAGCACCAGCGGCGGCGTATGTTTATGTGCGGATATCGCCAAGCATTCTGTAAATAGCCAAATATGGAGAAATACAGGTCTACTTGCATTAATATATCATTTTGAAGGTGCATGCGGAATATGCGATAGCCAGGGTTATTCATGAGGAATGTTGTCATACCAGATGGAACGCCTCCTACAGCTTTCGGAAGGCCGTATGTTTGGCCTGCTTTTGCTTGAGCTTGCTGATACTGGGATTGCATCTCATTGTTTACACCTGCACTCATGGAACCACGGCCAAGTGCTTGCATAGGCCCTAAAAATGCTTCGCTCAAACTATTTGCTATAGAGCCGCCTATTCCTGCCCCAATACCGCCACCTAGAGCCGCGCCTATTCCTGCTCCTAAAACGTTACCTACACCACTTAACAGTGACGTTGCCATATTCATGCCACTGCCTGTATTAAACTGCTTTTCCCCTAACTGTTTAGTGGTGATAGCTTGAATCATGTTATTGGCATAACCAGAAGCGTTAGGCGTCATAGCATAGCTTGGCTGTTGCCATAGTGTTAACAGTGGTGAAGTGTAACCCTCTGGGCCTAGGTAGTTATCTACTGTTACGGTGGATGCTACATTAGGTGCTACTGTCAAGTTAAAATACAGGGATGGTGTAAAATAATAATCATCTGAATCATCTGCCTGCGTCATTAACTGTGGCAATATCTCCATTGAACTACCCTGCATATCAGTAACCGAATAGTAGCTATAAGGGGCTGTGTACGTTTTAATATTTAATGGTGTATAACCGTCCGTAGTAGGCTGACCAACCGTAACTTGACCTATATTACTGAAACATTTAGTAGTAGGAATATCATAGGTATTGTTAGTATAATCTGTAGTAAATTGGTTAACATTAGCTATAAATACCGGCTCTGTTTCGGAATTTTGCGGTACAAGATTTAGAGGTACTGTATAAACATATAACAAGTGCTCCATAGCGTCAAAAGAACCTAATTTTGTTAACGCTTCACACTGCCTATTGTTTATCAAATACACTCCTACACCTAAATCAACATCTCCTATCTTTGTTGATTGAGATGGTACAAATGATGCAATGCCACCAAAATATGGATTAGGCGTTATTTTTTCTGTAGACAGGTCAACATCTGACATACAGAAAAGTTTGCCATAGGCACCAAGTTGTACAAACTTATATTGGTCTGGTGGACAGCTTATAAGTTCTTGAACATAATCTGTAGAGCCTGGTGCAAAATCATCTGATATGCGGTTTAAGTTGTCAAATACTGGTTTACCATTCTCTGAGCCATCACGCTCTTGAAACTGCATGTCACGCTCCACCAGACATCTGCCTAAATGAAAAAACTTTTGGTACGTCATAATGGCATCAATCGTAAAATACACAGCCGCTACATTATGATTTATGCTTTTAATCTCTGTTACAAAAGCATATTGAATATCAGCCGAAAAACCTTCAGCATCATTAGCAAAAATGATGTAATCTACAGCCCTTATACACTCTGCAAATGGGATATTTGGATTGTTTATCTGCGCTTGTTTTGCACTATTACCTAGACCAGATTCTCCCATTGGAATAGAATTGTCATTTAGCGGCATTCTTCCAACCTTAAAGAATCCCCTAGACGGGTCTAGATATGTGCAGTACCAGCTTCCTTCCGCTATACTATGGGCCTTAAAGAACTGAAAACAAGTGTTCCACCAAGAATCGTCTGAACTTCCTGTATCAGTATGTGGGTACGCATATTTATGCCACCAGATTGAATTACTGGCATCCATACCAGTTCCAGCGCACAAATATACGGTTGTATTTGGTTGAAATGCCATTCAATCACCCCACAGTTTAATCCCAAGATTTGCGGAAAATGATACAGTCTTTAAAGTAGCTAGCTCCAAAGGACATCTGCCTGGTAAGGAAGTAGTTCCAATACTGGCCGCGCGGATTGTAGATGCTCTCCATTTCCTCGTACTGCTGAGTAATTAACAGCCACCAATCTTCTGCAAGAACGGCTAATACATCATCAGTAGATTTTCCTGTAGGGTCAGTGCCAAAATCATCCATTTCCTTGATACGCACGTTCAAGTTAAGGTTATCCCTGTGGAAAGCACTTGCCATGGCCTCTACTCCGATGGTATTGAGAATGTCATAACGCACAAACAGGGTAAACTCACGGTTGTCAAGAGTTTTCCAAAGTCCCTGCGGATTAAAATTATTGTTAGGCAGTGAAGCGGCAGACAGAGCGTTCATTACCTGCAACAGAAAAGACTTGGAGGATGCCTCGTTAGTCACGTCAACGGACGTTACTTTCTGCCCTGCAAGCAACGGATAACCGGAAGCGGACTTACTGTCGTTAATGTAATAAGCCATAATGGACTTTGTGAGAAGCCACGTGTCAAGGTTTGCAGAGCTGTAAAGCTGAGAAACAAACATCCCGATTAAACGGGTCAGACCGCCTTCTGTGAGGAATGCACGGCGAATACGATGCTTCTCAATAGAGGTCATGTACTGGATAGGCTCATTAATCTTGTGATAAATAGCCTTTGCCTGCGGGCTAATTTTAACGAACGGGTCTAATGACTGGCCCTCTGTACCGTAATCCATGGTACGACCGGTTACAAGGTCTGTAGCGATTTCCTCTATAGCATCACCAAAGGACATTGTGCCATAGATAAGGTCGGACAGAGGGTTGTTGAGCATCTTCTGGTAGAAAAGCGTAAGACCGATACGGTTTACAAGTGCTTTCTGCCATGCATTCATTTCTACTTCAAACTCATCGGAAGTAATCATAGTTCCGATGGTTTCCATGTTATCTTTGTTAGCCTCAGGAATCCTATCCTGGAACGCCTTACTCATGGTCATTCTTACGGCATTAAAGATTGACATGTTAGACACATTGTTCAATTTTGCCATTGTGTTATTCTCCTTCCTGCGAATCGGACGTCATTTGTTTGATAATATCGTCCGTGGTAGGGGTTGTTGGTTGCGGATTAGGATTAGGATTGGGATTTGGAGCAGGGTTAGGATTTGGGTTTGGAGTAGGGTCAGGGTTGGGATTTGGAGCAGGAATAGGTAAGGTCATGTACAAGCGTGTGTAGGCTGATTGAAGAGAGCTGTAGTTGTTTTGCAATGCCTGGTGCTCTTGTCTAACCGCTTCTAGCGAAACATTTGCTTCGTTTAGAGCATCATAATCCTGTAGGACTTCATCTCTGAATGAAGCATAGTCTGGGTTAGAGGCGGCTTGAGCGGCTGTAAGCTCTGTAAAACGTGTTATGAACTGTTCTCTAGTCATTTTTATTTTGCTCCTTTCTGTGCATATTTTCCTATGTATAGTATATCACATGATGGTATCAGTGTCAATGGGTAAACGAATATTTGTTCGGGTATCGAACAAGTGTTTGGATATCGAACGAGTGTTTGGATATCGAACGAATGTTCGGTTAGTTATGAATAACTAATCAATCATCAGTGATGAGTTATCAACAGGTACCCGGCTTGCCACGAACATATGTTCGGGCTTGACAAATGGTGCTTAATATGGTACACTTAGGGTAGACAAGGTTGTACAGGTACATAGTCTAATATTTAGGCCCCCTCACCTGGGGGAGGCGGTACTTGTACATGTACACCTTT
>ERZ1643250.1348-NODE-1348-length-21388-cov-5.788731_pt1 | contig 21388 bp, 20 predicted proteins | sample MGYA00579262_ERZ1643250 | MGnify/ENA primary metagenome ERZ1643250 (study PRJEB29033, sample SAMEA4952265) | chicken gut metagenome | biome: Broiler Chicken; feature: Gastrointestinal Tract; material: Caecum | place: Ireland | collected 2018 | study: Broiler... | reverse complement strand
TCCCGAGAAATATACCAGCCACTATAACAGGGCAGAACAGGGAGAAGTGGTAGACTATGTAATCATCATGGGATACGACGAACATTATGCAGGATCTGAAGAAGCCGGATCCGTGGCTTCTCTTCCCTGGGTGGAAACGGGAATTCAGAATACTCTGGATTCAGTTCCGGCAGAAAAGGTCATCCATGGAATTCCGTTTTATACCAGATTGTGGAGGACTTCCGCAGGAATTGTAACCAGCGAGGCCATTGGTATGGAAGCAGCACAGGAAGTAATTGAAAAATATAAAGTAGAAACTTACTGGGATAAGACAACCAGTCAGAATTACGGAACTTATGATAAAGGAAATGATACCTATCAGATTTGGCTGGAGGATGCCGATTCCATTGCAGAAAGAGTAAAACTGGTATCCAAATACAATCTGGCAGGTGTTGCAGCCTGGAAACTGGGGTTTGAAACGTCTGATATTTGGACGGTAATTTCAGAAAACATGGCGGAGTAAAGATGGAAAGGGGAGAATTGGCATGAGTAAGGCCGAAATGTTTAAGACAGCAGTTATGGGAGGATTTGACAAGGACGACGTGATGGAACAGTTTCAGATTCTGCAGGATAAAGCGGCAGATGAAAAAGTGAAGCTGGAACAGCAGATTCAGGAAAAAGAAGAAAAAATTAAAGAACTGGAGAAACGTCTTCAGTTAAAGGAACTTCATCAGACGGAACTGGAAAATGGCCTGAAAGAAAAATACCAGAAATATGTAGATGAATATGACAGCATTGCCAGTCTTGTGTTTGACGCAAAGGTACGCGCCAGAAGAATGCTGGATGATGCGAAAGAACAGTGCGAGCATATGAAGCGGGAAACACAGGCGGAATGTAACGCTATGATTAAAAAAGCGGAATCTGACAGTGTAAAGGCGGCCCGCCAGAAACAGTTTGAAGTAGAAGAAAAAGTACGGGAAGGGAAAAAGAATTATCAGGCCGTACAGAAAGAACTGGCCGAAATTGTAAATCTGATCAATCAGGCCCAGCACCGCTTCATGTCTTCCTATAAAGAAGTTCACAGAATTATCGGATCCATGCCTTCTTCTCTGGAAGACTTATCGGAAGAGATAGATGAGATCTAATCTCCGGTTCCAAAGGATATTTAAACCTCCTGAAACATATAATAGACCAAGTGTTTCAGGAGGTATTTTTATCCATGAAAAGAAAGGTTCTGGAAATGACCATGAGCGTCATGCTGCTTTTAGGTTTCTTCCTCTTATCGCAGGAAGCTGCAAGTGCAGTCAGCCAGGAAGAAACAGCAAAAAAGATTGTAATTGACGCTGGTCATGGAGGGCGGGATCCGGGTATGGTGGGAACAGAGGGAGTGGAAGAGAAGGGGATTAATCTGGCCATTGCACAGAAGCTGGAAAATCTGCTGGAAGAAAACGGATTTGAAGTCATTATGACAAGGGATTCAGATGAAGGGCTGTATGAGGAAGACGCGCAGAATAAAAAGGCTCAGGATATGCAGAGACGATGCGAAATCATAAAAGAAGCGGAACCACTGCTGACGGTAAGTATCCATCAGAACAGCTATTCTGATCCTTCGGTAAAGGGGCCGCAGGTTTTTTATTATCAGCATTCAGCAGAAGGGGAAAAACTGGCGTCCTTCATACAGAATTCGATGAATGAAGGCCTTGAAGCAGAATCCCCGAAAGAAGCAAAGGCCAATGACAGTTATTACCTGCTGAAAAGAAGCGAAGGGGTGCTGAACATTGTAGAATGCGGTTTTCTCACAAACCCGGAAGAAGCCAGGATGCTTCAGGAGGAAGACTATCAGCAGAAGATTGCAGAATGCATTTATGAAGGAATTATGCAATATCTGGAGAAAATGTGATAAATCTGTGATTTCGGAAAATATTCTTTTCTTGCCAGAGGAAGTTTGCTATAATCGTTGTGAGAATTCTGGACGAAAGGATAAGAAGAGACAGGAGAAAACGTATGCTTGGAATTCTGTATTTATTACTGGCATTTGGGATTGGGAGACTGATTCTTCCCCAGAAGCATCTGTGTGCAGACGGTAAGGAAAACAGCCTCTGGATTCTGTTGCCGGGCTGGTTCGTTACAGGGACGTTAATACTGACTTGGTTTACTTATGGGATTTCCTATTTCTGCAGCGTATATGCAAGAGAGGAAAATCCTCTGTTTTATGGAAATTTGGCAGTGATGGCGGGAGCCTTCGGGATTCTGGCCTTTTTCTATTTCAGAAACCGGAAAACAGAAGGAACGAGACAGCCGTATTGGGCGGATCACAAAAGATTTAAAAAAGAGATAGTCTTGTTCCTGGCAGCAGGAATTTTTGTTTCTTTTTTTATGTTCTACGTATTCTTTATTTCAGACGGTGTTTTATATTCCGGGTATACGGTATTCGGAGATTATGCGCCCCATACGGCCATGATGCGGTCCTTTTCCAAAGGAAACAATTTCCCTACTCAGTATCCTCATTTCGGAGGGGAAGATATAAAATACCATTTCATGTTTCAGTTTCTGGCAGGGAATCTGGAATATCTGGGACTTCGTCTGGATATTGCCTATAATCTTATCAGTATTCTCAGTCTGCTGGGCTTTCTGATGTTATTATACGCGCTGGTCCTGCGGATTTTTCAGAGTTTTGCAGTGGGGGCTCTGACGCTGGTGCTGTTTTTCTTCCGGAGTTCCTTTTCGTTCTTCCGGTTTGCATATGAACACCTGATGGCGGGAGACCTGTGGCAGACTCTAAAAGAAAATACTTCATTTATCGGATATACCCTGAACGAAGACTGGGGGCTTTGGAACTTCAATGTGTATTTAAACCAGCGTCACCTGGCATTTGTATTATGTGCAGTCTGTCTGGTGCTTTTCTATTTCTGGAGTTATCTGCAGGAAGGAGTAAAGGACGGGACAAAAGGGCTTACCTGGCTGTCCCATCTGTTCTTTACCAGAGAAGCCTGGAAGCCCAAAAATCTGCCCATGGCAGCCGGATGGGGAGTGCTGTTGGGGGGATGCTCTTTTTGGAACGGAGCCGCAGTTATAGCCGGTCTGCTGATTCTGGCAGGATTTGCCGTCTTTTCCAAAAGAAAGACGGATTATGCAGTTCTGGCTGCTTTGTCGGTACTTCTCTCTGTAATTCAGACGAAACTGTTTATGAAAGGAAGCTCCCTTGGATTTTCCTTTTATTTTGGATTTCTGGCGGAGGATCGGACTCCCGCCGGGATACTCAGCTATCTGGTGTGGATGAGCGGTATATTTTTTGTGGGGCTTATGGTTTTGGCAGTTGTACTGAAGCGAAGAGAGCGGTGCCTGATGGCGGCCTTTCTCCTTCCCTTTCTTTTTGCCTTTACCGTTTCCATGACGCCGGATATTAATGTGAATCATAAATACATAATGATTTCTTACGCGTTTTTAAGCTGTTTCTGGGCCTGGCTCTGCGTCCGAATCTGGAAAGAAAAGAAAGTATGGATGCGTATAGTCTCCGGGGGACTTCTGGTAATGCTTACAATTACCGGCATCTACGATCTGGCAGTGATTATCAAAGATAATGATTCCATGCATCGGGTTGGCGTGAATATGGAGAGTGAAACCACCCGGTGGCTGGAGGAAAATCTGGATAGCAGAGATTTGCTTTTAACCCCTCAGTACAGCATAAACGAAGTGACCATGGCGGGGGTGATGTTATACTGCGGATGGCCCTATTATGCCTGGTCGGCAGGATACGATACGGATTACCGGGCGGGAAAAGCCATGGAAATCTATCAGGCTGCAGATTCCCGGACATTAAGGGAGCTGGTGGAGAAGGAAAACATTACGTATATATTATATGAAGAAAATATGGAATACCTCCAGGCTGTCTGCAGAGAGGACATTCTGGAGGAAACCTATCCTCTCGTCTATAAGTCCGGGGACGGTTGGACGAGAATTTATCAGGTAACAGAAGAAAGCGAGTAAAATCATGGATAGTTTATATATAATTATGCCGGCCTATAACGAAGAAGAAAATATCGAAAAGGTGGTGGAGCAGTGGTATCCGGTGATAGAGGAAATCGGACATGGAAGCCGCCTGGTCGTTTTTAATGACGGAAGTAAAGATCAGACAGAGGAAAAACTGCTTCGGTTAGAAGAAAAGTATCCTCATCTTGTGGGAATCACGAAGGAAAACGAGGGACATGGAGCCACTCTTCTGACCGGCTATAAGTATGCGATCTTTGAAGGGGCGGATTACGTTTTTCAGACAGATTCCGACGGACAGACTCTGCCGGAGGAGTTCTGGCCGCTGTGGAGAGAACGGCGAAGATGCGGTCTTCTGCTGGGATATCGGAAAAGCCGCCAGGATGGCTGGAAAAGAATTTTTGTGACCCATGTACTGAAACTGGTTCTGTTTTTCAGCTTTCAGATTTGGACGAAAGATGCAAATGTACCGTTTCGTCTGATGAAGAGCAGTCAGCTTCGCCAGGTACTCCAGTCGATTCCGGAGGGATTTAATCTCTCCAACGTACTGATGACGGTAATTTATGAAAAACAGAAGCTGGGAGTCTGGTATTATCCGATTACTTTCCGTCCGAGACAGGGAGGAACCAATTCCATTAATATGAAAAAAATTGTAAAAATCGGAAAGCAGGCATGGAAAGATTTTCATAAAATGAAAAAATCTATTTAGAAGGTGATAAATCCAATGAAAAAACAAATTGCAGGAAAAGCGCTGGTTTCTTTTCTCTTACTGGGGATTTCAGCCTTTTTGCTGAAATGGGATGTGATTACATTCTGGATCTGGTGGATGCTTTTAGGACTTCTGGGAATGATTTTCATGCCCGTTACGGGAAGGATTTTCAGCCGTTTTCAGGATAAGGGCTGGATGTTCTCTAAAGTTCTTGCTGTAGCCGTATGCGGGTATCTGACCTGGCTGTTGGTATCTCTGAAAATTCTGAAGTTTACGTCCCCGGTCTGTATTGCCGTAACTGTGGCATGTGCGGTTGTTTGTGTTATTCTGTTTTTCAGAGAAGAAAAGAAAGGAATCCGCGTCTATCCTCAGGGACAGGCAGAATTTATCTTCTGGGAAGAAGTGGGATTCTATCTGCTGTTTCTGATGTGGACTTACTTTGCCGGGTTTCGTCCGGAGGCTTACGGAACGGAGAAATTCATGGATTACGGCTTTATGGAGGCAATGATGCGGGCCACTGAGCTGCCGGCTGTGGATCTGTGGTATTCCCAGGGAACGATCAACTATTATTACGGCGGACAGTACTTTGCCGTGTTTCTTACGAAACTGACAGGAACCCAGGTGGAGCTGACATATAATCTGATGCGCACCATGGTGGCGGGATTCGCTTTTATTCTTCCCTTTTCTCTGGTTTATCAGCTTTTTTCGGAAAAGCAGAAAGATTTCACAGGGCTTACGGGAATGAAAAAAGAGAGAAGGATTTGCAGGGTTTTCCCGGCAATTGCGGGAATTCTGGCGGGAGCTTCTGTTTCTCTGGCGGGAAATATGCATTATATTATCTACGATAAAATTTACCCGTGGATTCGGGAGGCATTTTCCATAGAAGGAGAATACACCGATTACTGGTTTCCGGATTCTACCAGATATATCGGGCACAATCCGGACGTACCGGATAAAACTATCCACGAATTTCCTTCCTACTCCTTTGTCCTGGGGGATCTCCACGCTCATGTGGTAAACATTATCTTTGTCCTTTTGCTGCTGGGAATTCTGTACGGGTGGATGCAGCAGGTCCGGGCGAAGCATCTGCCTGAAGAGGAAACCATGGGACGCTCTTTCTGGAAGAGAGAACTTCTCTGGCCGCAGATTCTGGCAGCGTCTGTGCTGCTTGGAATCTACCAGTGGACCAATTACTGGGATTTCGTCATTTACTTTGTAGTTACCGGAGGCGTGGTTCTGTTTAATAATCTGATTCGTTTCCGGAAAAGCCGGAAGAAAATTCTCCTGACCACAGCGGCTCAGGCGGTGGAAGTCCTGGGGATTTCTGCTATAGTAATCCTTCCGTTCAGCCTTCAGTTTGAGACGATGGTGCAGGGAGTTGCCCTGGCGCAGTATCATTCCCGCTTTTATCAGCTTTGTATTCTGTGGGGACTTCCGGTTCTGGTTGTGGGAGTTTTTCTGTGTTCTCTGCTTTGGAGGGGAAGAAAATGGAAACCGCTGGTTTATCTGGAGAGTCTGGCGCTGCCGGATTTGTTTGTGGCTGTTTTAGGCCTTTGTGCGGTGGGACTGGTTCTGATTCCGGAACTGGTTTATGTAAGAGATATTTATGAAGATGGAAATGCCAGGGCAAACACCATGTTTAAACTGACGTACCAGGCCTATATTTTATTTGGGATTTCCATGGGCTATCTTCTGATGCGCATGTTGGTATTCTCTGCCAGGAAAGTAAGCAGAGCCTTTGCTCTAGCTTCTCTGATGTGCCTTCTCAGTACCATGGGCTATCTGGGAAATGCGGTATATTCCTGGTTTGGAGAAGTCTGGGATCCCTCCCAGTATCAGGGGCTGAACGCCACCGGTTTTTTAGAGTCGGAGTTTTCTCAGGATGCAAAAGCCATCCGCTGGCTGAAAGAAAATGTGCAGGGAAGTCCGGTGACTCTGGAGGCCAATGGAGACAGTTACACCGGTTACGAACGGGTATCTGCCATGACGGGACTTCCCACGATTCTGGGCTGGTATGTACACGAATGGCTCTGGAGAAATGATGTGGAGGACTTAAATGAGAAGAGCTGGGAAATTGAAACCATTTATACTTCCGATGATTCAGAGGAAGTAGAAACGCTTCTGGAGAAGTATCAGGTGGAATATATTTTTGTGGGAGCCATGGAGAGAGAGAAGTATGGAGTTTCTCTGAATGATTCCCTGCTTCAGAGTCTGGGAACCATTGTTTTCCAGGATGAAGATACAGGAACTTATATTATCGGGACGGCATAGACCTTTGGGATGGCAGGTAGACTTTTGAAGAAAAATCGTGTAAAATAGAAAACGGATAAAACAAAGGATGGTAACGGATGAACACAGAGATTAGAAAGATAAAAGACGATGCAGAAAGTAAAGAAGCGATTCGGCGTGCAGGAGAGATCCTGAAAGAGGGAGGACTTGTGGCATTTCCCACGGAGACGGTCTATGGTCTTGGGGGAAACGGGCTGGACGCCCGGGCGGCGAAAAAGATTTATGCGGCGAAAGGAAGACCTTCCGATAATCCGTTAATCATTCATATTGCAAGAATGGAAGATCTGGACAAGATTACATCCGGGGTTCCCGAAAAGGCCCGGAGACTGGCAGAGAAATACTGGCCGGGTCCCCTGACTATGATTCTGCCAAAAGCAGACTGTGTTCCCCGGGAGACCACGGGTGGACTGGACAGTGTGGCTGTAAGGTTCCCAAGCCATAAGACAGCACAGAAGCTGATACTGGCCGGAGGGGGATTTATTGCGGCTCCAAGCGCCAATACTTCAGGGAGGCCAAGCCCCACAACGGCGGAACATGTAATCGAGGACTTAAATCATGCGGTAGATATGATTCTGGACGGAGGACAGGTGGGAATCGGAATTGAGTCCACCATTGTGGACTTTACGGAAGAAGTACCGATCATCCTGCGGCCTGGCTACATCTCCCTGGAAATGCTTCAAAAAGAACTGGGAGAGGTGCGGATGGATCGGGGGCTTCTGAAGGAAGGAGATTCGGCGCGGCCTAAGGCTCCCGGGATGAAATACCGGCATTATGCACCGAAAGCGGATCTGACCATTGTAGAAGGCGAGACGGAAAAGGTCATCGCGAAAATCAACGAGCTGGCACAAGAGGCTCAGGAAAAAGGGGAACAGATAGGGATTATCTGTACCCGGGAAACCCTTTCCCGTTATCCCAATGGGATTGTAAAATGCACAGGGAGCAGAGAAGAGGAGGAAAGCATCGCTCTTCATTTATATGAAGTATTGCGGGATTTTGACAAATGTCAGGTAACGGCTATTTATTCAGAGTCCTTTAATACACCGCGGATGGGGCAGGCGATTATGAACCGTCTGCTGAAAGCCGCAGGCCATAAAAAAATTTATGTATAGGGGGTAACTGGTATGTTAGCAATAGGATGCGATCATGGCGGCTACGAGTTGAAACAGGAGATTTTAAAACACTTAGATGAAAGAAACATTGCATATAAGGATTTCGGATGCGACAGCACAGCGTCTGTGGACTATCCGGTATATGCAAAGAAAGTGTGCAATGCTATTTTATCCGGAGAATGTGAAATGGGAATTTTAATCTGCGGAACAGGAATCGGCATATCGATTACGGCCAATAAATTCCGGGGAATCCGTGCGGCTCTCTGCACAGACTGCTTCTGTGCGGAAGCCACCAGACAGCACAATAATGCCAACGTGCTTGCTCTGGGCGGCCGGGTAGTAGGTCCCGGTCTGGCATTAAAGATTGTAGATACATTCCTGGATACACCGTTTTCCAATGACGAAAGACATATTCGCCGGATACAGGGAATGGAAGACTAAAGAAAGGCTGGGGATAGGCAATGGGGAAGAAAAACGAGAAGCGTATGGATCATATTACCTGGGATGAGTACTTTATGGGGGTAGCCATTTTGTCCGGGATGCGCTCCAAGGATCCCAACTCTCAGGTGGGAGCCTGTATTGTCAGCCAGGATAATAAAATTCTGTCCATGGGTTATAACGGATTTCCCATCGGCTGTTCCGATGATGAGTTTCCCTGGGCAAGAGAAGGGGATCCGCTGGATACCAAATATCTGTATGTGACACACAGTGAACTGAATGCGATTTTAAACTACCGGGGCGGAAGCCTGGAAGGGGCTAAATTATACGTGTCCCTGTTCCCCTGTAACGAATGCGCCAAAGCCATTATTCAGGCCGGGATTAAGACCATTATATATGCAGAAGATAAATATGCCCAGACCCCTTCCGTGGTGGCGTCCAAACGGATGCTGGATGCAGCGGGCGTGCGGTATTACAAATACAGCAGAACCGACCGGGAAATCTGTTTCCGCGTCTGAGGCAATTCTCTGAGAAACTTCTTGACAACGTTTTCGGTTTTCTATAGAATGAGCACCATACAGGAAAACGGCGATGATGAGAATAGTATTCAGATTGGACAGTCCACAGAGAGAAATCAGCAGGTGAGAAGATTTTACTGAAGATCCGGAGAACCGGCCTCTGAGCCCCGTACAATTGAAGTACGGCGTAATTTCGGCGTTAACGGAAACGAAGAGAGAACATATGAAATGTTAATCAGGGTGGTACCGCCGGAGTTTCCGGTCCCTTTGGGGATCGGGGACTCCTTTTTTTCCCTGAGTAAAAGAAAAGGAGAACAATCATGGCAAAGAAATTAGTGGAAGCAATTACTTCTATGGAAGAAGATTTCGCCCAGTGGTATACCGATGTGGTAAAGAAGGCGGAACTGTGCGACTATACCAGTGTAAAAGGATGTATGGTAATCAAGCCGGCAGGTTATGCGATTTGGGAAAATATTCAGAAGGAACTGGACGCCCGTTTTAAGGCAACAGGAGTTCAGAACGTGTACATGCCGGTATTTATTCCCGAAGGACTTCTGCAGAAGGAAAAAGATCATGTAGAAGGATTTGCACCGGAAGTTGCCTGGGTAACCCACGGCGGTCTGGAAAAATTACAGGAGCGTCTCTGTGTGCGTCCTACCTCAGAAACTTTATTCTGTGATTTTTATGCAAAAGATATCCAGTCTCACAGAGATCTTCCCAAGGTATATAACCAGTGGTGTTCTGTAGTGCGCTGGGAAAAAACAACCAGACCTTTCCTGCGTTCCAGAGAGTTCTTATGGCAGGAAGGACATACGGCTCATGCCACGGCAGAAGAAGCACAGGAACGTACGATTCAGATGTTAAACGTGTATGCAGATTTCTGCGAAGAAGTACTGGCTATCCCTGTTATTAAAGGACAGAAGACGGATAAAGAGAAATTTGCCGGTGCAGAAGCTACCTATACCATTGAAGCATTAATGCATGACGGAAAAGCGCTCCAGTCCGGAACCAGCCATAACTTCGGAGACGGTTTCGCCAAAGCCTTCGGAATTCAGTATACAGATAAAGAAAATAAACTGCAGTATGTGCATCAGACGTCCTGGGGAATGTCTACACGTATCATGGGCGCTATTATCATGGTTCACGGAGACAACAGCGGTCTGGTTCTGCCTCCGAGAATTGCTCCCGTTCAGGTAGACATCATTCCCATTCAGCAGCATAAAGAAGGGGTACTGGAAAAAGCACAGGAATTAAAGAGCGTTCTGGATGCAGCAGGTCTGCGCGTAAAAATTGACGATACCGATAAGAGCCCGGGATTCAAATTCGCAGAACAGGAAATGAGAGGAATCCCGGTGCGTATTGAGTGCGGACCGAAAGATATTGAAAAAGGCCAGGTGATTGTGGTACGCAGAGATACCAGAGAAAAATATACCGTAGCCTTTGAGGCGCTGGCAGAAGAAGTGCAGAAGATTCTGGATACCATGCAGAAGGAAATGCTGGAGCGGGCGAGAGCACACAGAGACAGCCATACCTATGAAGCGGCTGACTATGAAACCTTCAAAAAGACCATTGAAGAGAAACCGGGATTTGTGAAGGCTATGTGGTGCGGCTGCAAAGAGTGTGAAGAAAAGATTAAAGAGGATCTTCAGGCAACTTCCAGATGTATTCCGTTTGAACAGGAAAATCTGTCAGAGAACTGTATCTGCTGTGGAAAACCGGCTAAAAAAATGGTTTACTGGGGAAGAGCTTATTAAGGAATCAATCATAAAGGAGGGCGGAACTTGCGACTGAAAATACCGCCTAAGGTGGAAAGGATTATCAATGTCCTGGAAACCCATGGATTTGAAGCTTACGCTGTGGGAGGATGCGTCCGTGACTCCATCTTAAACCGGGTTCCGGACGACTGGGATATTACCACCTCCGCACAGCCGGAAGAAGTGAAAAAACTGTTTTATCATACTGTGGATACGGGAATCTTACACGGAACGGTTACAGTGATGCTGGGAAGAGACGGGTTTGAAGTTACCACCTACCGACTGGACGGGAAATACGAAGACGGCAGGCATCCCAAAGAGGTAACCTATACGGCAAGCCTCAAAGAAGATTTAAAGAGAAGGGACTTTACAATTAACGCCATGGCTTATAATCCCTCGGAAGGGCTGGTTGATCTGTTCGGAGGAATGGAAGACCTGCAGCGAAAAGTAATCCGCTGTGTGGGAAATCCCGAAGAGCGTTTCAGAGAAGACGCCCTGCGGATTCTGCGGGCAGTCCGGTTCTCGGCTCAGCTTGGATTTGACATTTTGCCTGAAACCCGCAGGGCTCTGAGAGCCCTTGCGCCCAATTTACGGCTTATCAGCGCAGAGAGAATCCAGACAGAACTGGTGAAAATTCTGGTGTCTCCCCACCCGGAATATTTAAAGATTGCCTGGGAGGAAAAGATAACAAAGGAAATTCTGCCGGAATTTGATGTTCTGATGGAGACGCCCCAGAACACCCCCCACCACTGCATGTCGGCAGGGGAGCATACCCTGAAAAGCATGGAAGAGATTCCTCCTTTGAAGGCGCTGCGCCTGACCATGCTTCTTCATGACATGGGAAAAGGGGTCTGCAGAACCACAGATGAAAACGGCCGGGATCACTTCAAAGGTCATGGAAAGTTCAGTGAAGAAATCGCCAGAGATATTTTAAAAAGGCTGAAATTCGACAACGATACCCTATACAGGGTGTGTCGGCTGGTAAAATGGCACGATTACCGTCCGGAACCCACTTCCAAAGCGGTGAGAAAGGCGGTAAACAAGATAGGGCCGGATTTGTTTGAAGACTATCTTCTGGTACAAAAGGCAGATGCCCTGGCGCAAAGCGAATATAAACAAGAGGAAAAGCTTCTCCGAATCCGGGAAGTGGAAGGCTTATTCAGGGAGATTCAAAGGGAGAAACAGTGCGTTTCCCTGGAAGAGCTGGCAGTCAGCGGGAAAGATCTGATTGCCCTTGGAATGAAGCCGGGCAGGGAGATGGGCATTCTTTTACATGAGCTTTTGGAGATGGTGCTGGAAGAACCGGCAAAAAATGAGAAAGAATTTTTAAAAGAACAGGTAAAGAAACGGCTGAAAGAAAATTAATACATGGTCTTAAACGGCAAATTCCCCTCATAGAATGAAAGGTACAAAGCTATGAGGGGGATTTGCCGTTGTATGATTATGGGTTAAGCGTACTGGAGCAATATGGTCTTAGCGCCGTCAGAAGCTGGCGGGGACGGGGAGCGCTGCTGTGTCAGACACAAAATGGCTTAGTGATGATTCGGGAATTTAACGGATCAGAAACAAAGCTTAAGTATCAGCGGGCTCTTCTTCAGAAAATACAGGAGAGCCGGATTTGCCGGACCGATTATCTGTTTCCCACTTTAGAGGGAGATTTAGTGGCCAGGGACAAAGACGGGGCAGCCTATACTCTGCGCAGATGGTATGAAGGAAGGGAGTGCGACACAAAGTCCCGGGAAGATATTTTAAGGAGCGTCAGGGCATTGGCAGACTTACATAAAGGAATGCGGCTGGAGTTCCAGGAAAACTACGCAGCCCGTTCCCAGAGAGAGGAATACCAGCGCCACAACCGGGAACTAAGAAAAATACAGAAATTTATCCGAAAGAAAAAAGCAGAAAATGATTTTGAGAAAATGTATGCCCTCAGCGCCCGGTGGTTTCTGGAAAAGGCGGCTGAAGCCACAGAGAGACTGGAAAATTCCGGCTACCGGGAACTTCTGGAAGAATCCAGAAAACAGGGATGCATCTGTCACGGGGAATTTAACCAGCACAATGTACTTTTTACAGAGAATGGCATTGCCGTTACCAACTTTGAACACTGGTGCTACGACATTCAGATGGCGGATTTGTACCGTTTCATGAGAAAGATACTGGAAAAATATAACTGGAATCTGGAACTGGCTCAGGAAATGGTAACTGCCTATCAGGAACGAAAAGAGATTACCCGGGGAGAAATGGAAAATCTGAAGCTGCGGTTTCAGTATCCGGAGAAATACTGGAAGCTGGCAAATTACTATTTTTCCCACAAAAAAATCTGGATTTCAGAGAAAAATGTGGAAAAACTCCGGATTTTGGTGAAACAAAGAGAGGTCTGGGAGGATTTCGGCGAAAAATGTTTTAAGAAATTCTTATTTTGAATTTATCTTTACGGATATTTGTAATATAATAAGGGAAAAGAATTGTATAGGGAGGTACAAATATGGATTACAAAGAAGTATATCAGGAATGGCTGGAGAACCCATACTTCGATGAAAACACAAAAGCAGAATTAAAAGCAATTGAGGGAGACGACAAGGAAATTAAAGAGCGTTTTTACATGGACTTGGAGTTTGGTACAGCAGGCCTGAGAGGGATTATTGGTGCAGGTACAAACCGCATGAATATCTATGTAGTCCGCAGGGCAACACAGGGACTTGCAAACTATATTCTTTCCGTTGGAAAACAGAGCCAGGGCGTGGCAATCGCTTACGATTCCAGACATATGTCTCCGGAATTCGCACAGGAAGCGGCACTGTGCCTGGCTGCCAATGGAATTAAAGCTTATATTTTCGAATCTTTAAGACCGACTCCGGAGCTGTCATTTGCCCTTCGTCATTTGGGATGCGTAGCCGGAATTAACGTAACGGCAAGCCATAATCCGCCGGAATATAATGGGTATAAGGTATACTGGGAAGACGGCGCACAGATTACGCCTCCTCATGACAGCGGTATTATGGGAGAAGTGAAGGCAATTTCCGACTGGAATACGGTAAAAACCATGGACAAGGCAGAAGCGGAAAAAGCAGGACTCTACGAAGTAATCGGACAGGCCATTGACGACGCTTATATCGCTGAGCTGAAGAAACAGATTCTGCATATGGAAGCCATTGAAAAAGAAGGAAAGAATCTGAAAATTGTATATTCTCCCCTTCATGGAACCGGCAATATTCCTGCCAGAAGAGTTCTGAAGGAACTGGGATTTGAAAATGTATATGTGGTAAAAGAGCAGGAACTGCCGGATGGAGATTTCCCCACAGTCAGCTATCCAAACCCGGAAGCTGCAGAAGCATTTGAACTGGGCTTAAAACTGGCAAAAGAAGTGGACGCAGATCTGGTACTGGCAACAGACCCGGATGCAGACCGTCTGGGCGTACGTGTGAAAGACAAAGACGGAGTTTACCATGATTTAACGGGAAATATGTCCGGATGCCTGCTGGCGGAGTATGAGATTGGACAGAGAAAAGCCATCAATGGAGAACTTCCGGAAGACGGCGCCTTAGTATCTACCATCGTTACCAGCAATCTGGCCGGAGCCATTGCAAAATCATACGGAGTGAAATTTATCGAGGTACTGACCGGCTTTAAGTACATCGGACAGCAGATTTTAGGCTTTGAAGAAAGCGGAAAAGGCACCTACTTATTCGGCTTTGAAGAAAGCTACGGCTGCCTGATCGGCACATACGCAAGGGATAAAGACGCCATTGTAGCAACCATGGCTCTGTGCGAGGCTGCAGCTTATTATAAGACCCAGGGCAAGACCTTATGGGATGCTATGATTGATATGTACGAGAAATACGGCTACTACAAAGACGCCATTCAGTCAGTCACTCTGAAAGGAATTGAAGGCCTTCAGAAGATTCAGGAAATCATGAATACCCTTCGCGAGAAACCGCCGGTAGAAATCGGAGGATATAAAGTAACTTCCACCAGAGATTACAAAGAAGACAAGGTGGTTGATCTGGCAACCGGAGAAGAAAGCAAGACAGGCCTTCCTTCTTCCAATGTACTCTACTATGATCTGACAGACGACGCATGGCTTTGCGTAAGACCGTCGGGAACAGAACCGAAGGTAAAATTCTATTATGGCGTAAAAGGAACATCTCTGGAGGACGCAGATAAAAAATCTGAAGAAATGGGAAAAGCTGTTCTGGAAATGGTGAATTCCATGATGTAAGAGAAACCGTGATTCTTTCATAGTTTTCTTTAAAAACCTTGACAAACATAGGGAAAAGGTATATAAATTATGAATAGGGTTGTAGAGAAGAACTAGGAATAACAACGAGAGAATTTAGAGGAGGAAACACCATGAACAAAACAGAGTTAATTGCAGCTATGGCCAATGAAACAAATCTTTCTAAAAAGGACGTTGAGGCAGTTTTAAAGTCATTTATCGACGTAGTTTCCAAAGAATTACAGAATGACGGAAAAGTTCAGTTAGTTGGATTTGGAACATTTGAAGTGTCAAAAAGAGCTGCAAGAGAAGGCAGAAATCCTCAGACTGGTGCAACCATGAAGATTGAAGCTTCCAAAGCTCCGAGATTTAAAGCCGGAAAAGCTTTAAAAGATATGGTAAACGCTTAATATCACAAATAGAAAAATGCAGAAGGCCGTTACGAATGTGACGGCCTTTTTCATATCACAGGAGAGTATTTCATATTGTTATATTCCAATACCCTCCTATGATACAAAAACTTCAGGAGGAAAATATGAGATTAGACAAATTTTTAAAGGTTTCCCGTCTGATTAAACGGCGGACAGTGGCCAATGAAGCCTGCGACGCCGGCCGGGTACTGCTCAATGACAAACCGGCGAAGGCCTCTGTTTCAGTAAAAGCGGGAGACAAAATTGAAATTCAGTTCGGAACCCGGAATGTAAAAGTAAAGGTTCTGGAAGTAAAAGAAACTGTAAGAAAAGAAGAAGCAGAAAAACTGTATGAGTATCTGTAAGAAGTCCCGGTCTGTTCTAAGGAAACTGATGCGTTCATAGAATAAAAAGAAAGAACACATCAGGAGGTTGTTTTGGAAGAGAGAAAAAACAGTCCCTTCCAATCGCACCGGCTGCTGCTGGAGGATCGGCAGAGGGGAACAGTTACGGGTGTAATGGATGTAAAATCTTTTGATGAAAAGCTCATTCTATTGGCAACAGAATATGGCCTGATCACATTAAAAGGAGAAAAGCTTCATATCAATCAGCTGGATCTGGAAAAAGGAGAAGTGGAATTAAGCGGCAGGGTGGACAGTGTGGTCTATACGGAGAAACGGGGCTACGGTCAGAAGAAGGAAGAATCCCTGCTTGGCCGGCTGTTTCAGTAGAAATCCATGAGTTCTTATATGAACCACGAACTTCTGATGTTCTGCCATTCCTTTTTTACCGGAATCCTTTTGCTGGTTATTTATGACGTGCTGAGGATTTTACGTAAAGTTTTTCCCCATCGTTCCTGTTTTGTGTCGGCAGAAGATCTCATTTACTGGATGGGATCCGGTATTCTCATTTTTATGGAAATGTACAGGCAAAACCAGGGGATTGTGCGGACCTATATCTTTGCAGGAACTCTGGTAGGGATGGTTGTCTACCATTTTACAGTCAGCTCCCTGTTTGTGCGGTTCACCGCCAAAATTCTTGAAATCCCGGTGAAGTATCTGTTTTTTTTAACAAAAAGGTTGATATTTAGCTATAGACGTTGTAGAATTTCAGTATATAGCCATTCTCGTCAAGTTGTGGCGAAAATACGAAAAAATCAGAAAAGGTCAGAGGATTTTAATGAAGTCAAAGAAGCGGAAAGCAATTCTGAAGAGAAACCGAATGGGCATGGTTAGTATCGCGGTTGTTGCCCTGCTGCTTTTTGGCGTACTCTTTGTGGAAGGACGTTCTTTAAGCAGCAGGCTGAGTTCGTATGATAAAGAAGTAGAAGATCTCAATGACAGAATTGAAGAAGAAAACGAAAGAACGAAAGAAATTGATGAATTAAAAGAATATATGGATACGGATGAGTATGCAGAGGAAGTTGCCAGAGATAAACTGGGACTTGTAAAAGATAATGAAATTGTGTTTAAAGAGTCAGAATAAACCTATTTATGGAGAAAAGTTTTTTTATCCGGCATTCTGAATTTGACAAAGATTTTGCCCCGGATCCTTTATACTGTTTTCCTAATGAGAATAGTAAGGGGAGGGGAACATATGCAGGAATGGATTATTGCCATGCTCGTAATCAGCGCGCTTCTGATTATACGGGACATGGCAAAAACTATTTTGTCAGATCAGGTTTGGAAGGAAGAGACGCTTCCTCTGTACGACATTCATCCGCAGAAGGAAAAAGTGGAAAAATATGCGGAATCTTTTCAGAAACTGGCAGATACCTTTTACGGAATGCCCTATCGGAAAGATTATTTAAGCAGCAGACAGATTGATGCCGTTCTCAGAGAAGTGAATGATCATCTCTGCAGTAAATGCTACCAGAGGCAAATCTGCTGGGGAGAACACTCGGAGAGTATGTACCAGGGCGCCTGCGGACTGATTCGGGCCATTGAGGACTCCGATGAGGAGAAAATCCGGAAGACCCGCGGCGACTGGATGGGAGTCTGCGCCCGGGCCGGTCAGTTTTATGAAGAGGCGGAGAGGTATTTTCAGAGAGAAAAGCAAAATCTTATCTGGAATAACCGGATGATAGAAAACCGGATGGCTGTGGCTCAGCAGATGACGGAGATTTCCAGAATCATGAGAATGGTAGCCGATGATCTTTATGACATTTCCCAGCCGCCTGCGGAGTTTCAGGAAAATCTCAGAAAGAAACTGCGGAAACGTCAGGTGATTCTGAAAAACGTCTGGATACTGGACAAGCCCCAGGGGAAAAAACAGGCGTTTCTGACCATGCGGGCCAGAAGCGGTCAGTGCATTTCCATGGTGGAAATCGGGAAATATTTATCGGAATCCTGCGACTGCCCGATGACCCCTTCTCATGACAGCCGCTGTATTGTCAATGGAGAATACCATACGGCTCATTTTGTGGAGGACGCCAGTTTTCAGGTAATGCACGGGGTGGCGCGGGTGGTGAAAGATCAGGAAAAAGTCTCCGGAGACAATTATTCCTGTCAGGAAGAAGAGGACGGACAGTTCATTATGTGTCTGTCAGACGGAATGGGTTCCGGTATGGAGGCATGCAGGGAAAGCGAAGCAGTGGTGGAACTTCTGGAACAGTTTCTGGAATCCGGTTTCTCCCAGGAGACGGCGGCCAGAATGGTAAACGCCGCTTTGGTATTGCGCCAGCAGGAGGAGATGTTTTCCACAGTAGATATATGCGCGTTGGATTTATACAGCGGAATCTGTAATTTTTTAAAGGCCGGGGCGGCGACTACCTTCATAAAAAGAGAAAACTGGGTGGAAGCTATTACAGCTCAGAGTCTGGCGGCAGGGCTGGTTCATCAGATGGATTTCGAGACGGCGTCCAGGAAACTGTATGACGGCGATTTTCTGATCATGGTTACTGACGGCGTTTTAGACGCTCTGCCCATGGATAAAGAGGAAGAAACCATGAAAGAGATTATTATGGAGGTTCACGATCAGACTCCAAAGGAATTAAGCAGGGGGATCTTAGAGCGGGTTCTCAGTTATGCGGACTTTAAGCCGCAGGATGATATGACGGTTCTGGTGGCAGGAGTCTGGAGCAAGTGAAATTAAATTGGAACGAAAGAGGACGGGGAAGACACATGATTAAAAAGATAGAGAATTTTATAAGAGAAAACGGTCTTTTAGAGAAAGGGGATAAAATCCTGCTGGGACTGTCCGGCGGAGGAGATTCCATGGCTTTGTTGTCTGTTTTCTCGGAACTGAAGGAAGAGTGGGAGCTGGAACTTCACGGAGTGCATGTGCATCATGGAATCCGTGGAGAAGAGGCGGACAGAGACGAAGAACTTGTACGAAGAGCCTGCGAAGATCTGCAGATTCCCTATACATGCTATCGGTACGATGTCCAGAAGATGGCAAGAGAAGAAAAAATGGGAGTAGAAGAAGCAGGCCGCAAAGCCAGAAATGAGACTTTTGAAGACGTTCTGAAGAGATGGCAGGGAGATAAGATAGCCCTGGCCCACCATAAGAATGATCTGGCGGAGACTATGCTCCATCACCTGGCAAGAGGAACCGGATTACGGGGGATTGGAGGAATCCGTCCCATGTCCGGAAAGATTATTCGGCCTCTTTTATGTTTAGAAAAGAAAGAAATTGAGCATTATTTAAAGGAAAAGGAAATTCCCTACGGTCTGGACAGTACGAATTTATCCGATTCCTATACCCGCAACCGGATTCGCCATCAGGTTCTGAACACTATGGTCAGAGAGGTGAATCAGGAAGCGGTGGCCCATCTGGCAGAGGCGGCGGAGATCGCCTGGGAAGCCGATGAATATTTACGGGCCATGTCGAATATGCATCTGGAGATTTACAGCAAAAAGACGGACAGAGGAATTGTCCTGGAAGAAGAAATCTTCAAAGAGCCGCATATTATCCGTATGTACGTTTATCAGAGAGTTCTGGAACTTCTTCTGGGGAATAAACGGGATATTTCCAGAGTTCATATGAAACAGATTGAGACCCTGATAAAGAAAAACGTGGGGAAGAAAGTAAGCCTGCCCTACGAACTGGAGGCCAGAAGAACTTACGGAGGAATTCTGTTTGCCAGGAAGGCGGAGGCCGGGAAACTTCTTCTGGAAAAAGCGATTTTAAAAGAACCAGTATTGCTTCATATGGACGGCCCCACCTATATTCCGGGCGGGAAAATCATATCCAGAAAATTTGCTTATCAGGGAGAAGAGATTCCGGAAAAGACATATACGAAATGGTTCGATTATGGTAAAATAAAGAAGAAACTATGCATCCGTCCCGGAATGGAGGGAGATTTCCTCATAGTAAACCGGGAGGGAAATAAGAAAAAGCTGAACAGATATTTCGTGGATCATAAGGTGCCGAGAGAAGACAGAAATAAGATTTTGCTGATTGCAGAGGAGAATGAGATTCTCTGGGTATTGGGAATGCGCATCAGTGAAAAGTATAAAGTGACCAATGAAACGAAAGAAATTCTGGAGCTGAGATACGAAGGAGGAAAATAGAATGTCTGAGCAGATTCGCGTGATGATTGGCGAGGCAGAGACAGATAAACGGATTCGCGAACTGGGTGCGAAGATCAGTGCAGATTATGCGGGAAAAGAAATACACATGATTTGCGTCTTAAAGGGCGGGGTGTTCTTTATGTGTGAACTGGCCAAAAGAATTACCGTTCCTGTATCGCTGGACTTCATGTCCATATCCAGTTATGGGGACGATATTAAATCCAGCGGCGTTGTTAAAATTACAAAAGACTTGGATCAGCCCCTGGAAGGAAAAGACGTACTGGTTGTGGAAGATATTATTGATTCAGGGAGAACGTTAAGTTATTTACTGGAAATTTTAAAAGGGAGAAATCCGGAAAGCATCCGCTTATGTACGCTGCTGGATAAGCCGGACAGAAGAGTAAGGGATGTACATGTGGATTACTGCGGTTTTGAAATTCCTGATGAATTTGTTGTGGGCTATGGACTGGATTATGCACAGAAGTACAGGAATCTTCCGTTTATCGGCGTTGTAGAGACAAATTGAAAGGAGATTTGGACAATTGAACAGACAATCCGGCAGAATTGGTCTATATATCCTATTAATTATCATGCTGATTGTAGGATATTTGTTTTTAAATCAGCAGGTCAATACACAGAGCAATTATACTCTGGATCAGTTTGAACAGGCTGTAGAAGAAGGAAAGGTGGCAGGGATTGAAATCCACCAGAATAAAGAAACTCCCACCGGCCGTATTCAGGCAGTCCTGGAAGACGGAAGTCAGAAACAGTTTTATGTGACAGACGTAAATGAAGTAGAAGATATGGTTAAGGGGAAAGAGATTCCGGTACAGGTTTATAACGTTCCTCAGGACAATGCGTTTCTTTCCACCATTCTTCCGGTGCTGATCACCTCCGGTCTGATCCTGTTTTTATTTATGTTCATGTCCAGGCAGATGTCAGCGGGCAGCTCGGGCAATTCCAAGATGATGAACTTCGGAAAAAGCCGTGCGAGAATGACGAATCCGGATGAAAAGAAAGTGACCTTTAATAATGTGGCGGGGCTTCAGGAGGAGAAAGAAGATCTGGAAGAAGTTGTAGACTTTCTCAAAGCGCCCCAGAAATATACCAACGTAGGAGCCAGAATTCCCAAGGGCGTTCTCTTAGTCGGACCGCCCGGAACCGGAAAGACGTTACTGGCGAAAGCTGTGGCCGGAGAAGCGGGAGTGCCGTTTTTCTCTATCTCTGGTTCTGACTTTGTGGAAATGTTTGTAGGTGTGGGCGCCTCTCGTGTGAGAGATTTATTTGAAGACGGGAAGAAACATGCTCCCTGTATTATATTTATTGACGAGATTGACGCAGTTGCCCGACAGAGAGGAACCGGCATGGGCGGAGGCCATGATGAGAGAGAACAGACCCTGAACCAGCTTCTTGTAGAAATGGATGGTTTTGGGGTGAATGAAGGGATTATCGTGATGGCAGCCACCAA
>ERZ1643250.1345-NODE-1345-length-21406-cov-8.432111_pt1 | contig 21406 bp, 13 predicted proteins | sample MGYA00579262_ERZ1643250 | MGnify/ENA primary metagenome ERZ1643250 (study PRJEB29033, sample SAMEA4952265) | chicken gut metagenome | biome: Broiler Chicken; feature: Gastrointestinal Tract; material: Caecum | place: Ireland | collected 2018 | study: Broiler... | reverse complement strand
TTGTAGGCTCCGAAAAGCCTTATATTTGCAGTTTTCCTATTTTATATGGCCCTTATTAAAAGCTCGACCTGAAAAATCCAGATCAACGGAGGAATTGACATGCAAAACGACGGTATTCATGAAATGGTCAGCCGGGAAGCTATGACCCCGGGTGCCCGGAAAATGCGGGATTTCTATAACCGGAAGCCCCATGCCGGTATTTATCAGAAAGAATTTGGCTTTTTTACCCTGGAACGCTGGATACAGGAAGGCTATCTTCCGGAAAATGTCTGTCAGGAGGAATTGGATCGGATTTTTTCCTTTGACCCTCCGGGAAAACACTTTTTAGGCGGACTCGGTTGGTGTGAGGCCGGTTTTTGCCCGACCTTTGAAGAAAAAGTACTGGAAGACCGGGGAGACTATGAACTGGTACAGGATTTTGTCGGTCGTTCCGTACTTTGTTTTAAAAATCGCCGCAATGGTTTTATGCCGGAATACACCGACCACCCTGTAAAAGACCAGAAAAGCTGGGAAACCCTGTGCAAGTGGCGCATGGCCCCTACTGTATCCGAACGTTATACCAATCTGGAAGCAGAAATGAAAGCGGCACAGCGAGCTGCTGGAGAAGGACAGGTAATTTGTCAGCAGGTTGTGGGTGGGTATATGTATCTCCGGAGCCTGATGGGACCTCTGGAACTGATGTATCTGCTCTATGACAACCCCGACCTGATTCACGACTGTATGAAAACCTGGTTTACGCTGGCCGATCATGTTATCGCACTTCACCAACAGTTCGTCACACTGGATGAAATCTTTTTCGGAGAGGACATCTGTTATAATCACGGTTCCCTGATCTCTCATGACATGATTCGGGAATTCCTGTTCCCCTATTATCAGCAGCTGTTGGAAAACGCACGTCGCCGCCAGCTGGACCCCTCCAGGAAACTCCACTTCCAGCTGGATACCGACGGATTTTCCGATCAGGTCATCGACCTGTATCGTGAAATCGGGATGGATTATCTGAGTCCTTTTGAAGCTGCTTCCGGCTGTGATGTTGTCCGCACCGGAAAGGAATATCCCGACCTGTTGATTTCCGACGGCTTTGACAAACGGGTACTCTCTCAGGGAAAAGAAGCCATTGACTGGGAAATCGACCGCATTATGCCGGTCATGAAAGCCCGCGGCGGATATATTCCAACCTGTGACCACGGTGTGCCGGAAGAAGTCCCTTTCGAAAATGATCTCCATTACCGGGAAAGAATCGGAGAATTCTCTGAATAATTTATCATAAAATCCTTTTGTTCCAGAGTTTACACTTGTTCTCCTTTATGGTACAATAAGCAAAAAGCCGATTTCCGTCGAAAAAACGGGAATCAGAAAAGGAGACATTGAACATGTTTTGTGCAAATTGCGGCAGCGATCTCGGTAATTCCACCCCTGCTTTTTGCCCCAATTGCGGCGCCCGGATGGATCCCCCGAGAGACAACAACTCTTACGACCAGCAAGCTCCCTATCAGCAACCCAATCCCTATGACCAGCAGCCTTCTTATCAGCAACCCAATCCTTTTGACCAGCAGCCAAATCCCTACAATCAACCCAATCCCTACAATCAGCAGCCGAACCCGTATAACCAGCCTAACCCTTACGACCCCATGCAGCCGGCTCTCCCCATGCGCTGGTATAAATTCGTCATTTATGTTCAGCTGTTCCTTTCCGCGCTGGTTTCTGTCATCAATGGCATCGCTTATTTCAGCGGCAGTTTCGTAGAAACTCTCACCGGCGGCGGTTCTCCGGAGCTGGTTTTCGCCTTTTATCCCGCTTTACAGCCTCTGTGTTATTTTCTGGGCATTGTGTCCATTGGTTCTGCGGTATTCGCCATCATCACCCGCCAGTGGCTGGCCCATTATCTGCTGAAGGGGATTACCGCACTATATGCCGTATACGCCCTTTCCATTGCCTGTAATCTGATCTGCATGGTCGGTTTGATGATGATCTTTGAAGTCAGCATCGGCGATCTGGGTTCCACTTATATCGGCTCCATTATCGGACTGGTCATTTTGTTGGCTCTCAGCAGAGTCTATTTCAATAAACGCCGTCACCTGTTCCATTAATAATTATATCGTTCGTTCCCCAGCCGCAGGCCGCATTCATTGCAGTCTGCGGCTGTTTTTTGCAACCATAGAATAAAAAACTCCCTGTACCTGAAACAGCGCACATCTGTGTTGTCTTGTGTACAGGGAGTCTTTTATTTCTCAAATATCGGGGGTTAATCTGGCCGCTTATTTCAGGAAGCCTTCCACAATTCGGGCTTCTGCTTCCTGCTCGGTCAGGCCCAGCGTGCGGAGCTTCAGAATCTGTTCACCGGCAATTTTACCGATGGCTGCTTCGTGAATCAAGCTGGCATCAATATGATTGGCTTCCAGGGCAGGCTGCGCCACCACCGTACCATTTTCAGACAAAATGGCATCACATTCAGAATGGCCGGTGCAGCGGGCATTGCCCTTGATGCAGGAATAGAATTCCTGATGGGAATGGCCCTTGGCCACAGAACGGGACATCAGATCCACGCCGCAGTCTTCGCCTTCCATGGTCACGTCAAAATCGGTGCGGGCAAACTCTTCCCCATCGGTCATCAGGCGTTCCCGGACCACCAGTCTGGCACGGGCACCCACCACACCGCTGGTTTTGCGGGTAGTACGATCTACACCGCCCAGCTGTACGGTATCCATTTCCAGAGATGCATCCTCTTCCAGATATACGTCCGTAATGGGATCAATGCGCTTGGCGCCGTTGCCTTTTCCGGTTCCCAGATGCTTTTCCTTATACACCACATGAGCGCCTTTTTTCACGAAAAAGCGGTGAATACCGTTGTGACGGGCTTCCTCTTCTCCGTCGCTGTGAACACCACAGCCGGCAACAATCACCACGTCGGCGCCTTCGCCCACATAGAAATCATTATAAACCAGGTCGTCTACATCACTGTGGGTCACACAGGCAGGAATATAGACGGTTTCCCCCTTGGTTCCGGGTGCAATATGAATATCGATGCCGGGCAGATCCTTTTTGGAAGTAATCTGGATATTCTTCGTGGACTGACGGCCGGCACAGCCGCCATCTTCGCGGATGTTGAATGCACCTTCAAAGCTGCCCTTGAAATCGGCAACTTCCTTCAACAGTTCTTCGGTAATCTTATTCATGCCAGTTCCTCCTTTCCCAAAGGACAGCGGGCGGCCCGCTCGTCTGCCAGCAACTGAGGCAGAACCTCTTTGCCGGGTCCGATGGCGCGGACACGGCCGTCGGCAATCACGATAATCTCATCGGCAATGGACAGAATACGCTCCTGATGGGAAATCACCAGCAGGGTTCCGTTGCCCTGTTTCCGCAGATTCTGGAAGGTCTCCACCAGACGGGAGAAACTCCAAAGGTCAATGCCGGCTTCCGGCTCGTCAAAAATAGACAGCTTTGCCTGACGGGCCAGCACAGTGGCGATTTCAATTCGTTTGCTTTCGCCGCCGGAAAGGGACGTATTCATTTCGCGGTCAATATACTCATTGGCACACAGTCCTACCTGTCCCAGCAGGGCACAGAGCTTTTCCTCCGGCAGCTTTCCGCCAGCGGCCAGCTCCAACAGGTCACGGACTGTCAGGCCCTTGAACCGAACCGGCTGCTGGAAGGCATAGGCAATGCCCTTCTGAGCCCGCTCTGTTACATCCAGCTTGGTGATATCCTCTCCGTCAAAGAGAATTCTGCCGCTGGAAGGACATTCAATACCGGCAATAAGCTTGGCCATGGTGGTTTTTCCGCCGCCGTTGGGACCAGTTACCACAATCAGTTTTCCCTCCGGTACGGTTACGTCAATATCTTTTATAATGTCTTCGCCGCCCGGAATACTCCAGGCGAGATGCTCTATTTTCAGCATATGGACTTCCTTTCTCCGGTATTCACAGGTACCGGATTTTGCTGTTTTTTCGTTACCTATTGTATCATTCTTTGTTCCTCCCGTAAATATGTATTTTGCCGTTTCTCTATTAAAATATACCAATTTAGTATACTTTATGCCCAAAAAATCCCTCTTCGGCCTGTTTTTGTCATTTTACACAGAGGACTTTACATTTTTCCTAGGGAACGCCATACATTTATACAGCTTTTTTCCGGTTCTTGGTTTTTGTCTGTTTTGCTCCAAAAACCTTTCTCTTTCTTTCACACTGTGACAGGCATTGAAAGAAAATTGTCACAATTCATGTCACAGATTGAAGACCCCTTTTCCATGGACTAGAATATATTTAGTATAGTTTGTTTGCTTACTCCGTTTATTGCGTTTCCATATGCGCCATTTCCTGATGGAGGGTTCTCTATTTCTCAGCATTTCCGGCGCCGGGAAGGGCTTGCGGTAATGCCCTTCCTCCCTTGCCGTTTCAAAGCCGTCATAGCGGTGTGACAGCTTTTTAGCGGAAATCGGTCAGCACTCTGCTGACAAAATACCCCACAGACAGCTTGATGCAGAGTCTGTGGGGTATTTTTTATCGATTTTGGATTTCTCCATAACACCCCTGATGACAGGGGCGAAAAGCAGGCAAACATCCCGGTTTGAGCTTTCCGTTTTCCACCAGTCCATCCTGCGGACGGCGAGACAGTTCTTCGATCAGAATGTTACGGTACCGTTCCAGAATTTCCTGACTGTCCGGGTCTTTGCTCAAATCATGAAGCTCCTGCGGGTCTTTTTCCAGACAGAAAAGCTGCTCCTTTCCGCTGGCAGTGAACCAGATATATTTCCAAATCCCATCTGTAATGTATTGCATGGCCTCTTCCCGGCTGTAGCAGGGGGAATGTTCGCCGTGAACATACTTCCGGGGCAGAGATTCTCCATAACAGGCCGGAAGCAGATTCTGACCGTCCGCTTCTTCCGGAACCGGCACGCCGCAGAATTCCAGAATGGTGGTATATACATCCTGCAATGTGACAGGCTGGCGGCAGCTTCCGCCCTTATCTCCATTTTTCAGCCAGAGAATCATGGGAATCCCCGCGCTGCCCTCATAGGCATAGGTCTTTCGGAAAAGGTTGTGGTCCCAGAGCATTTCCCCGTGGTCAGAGGTAAAGAGTATCAGATCCGGCATCTCCCCCATCATTTGCAGCCGTTGGAGCAGGCGGCCAATCTGGGTATCAATATGGGCAATCTGGGCGAAATAGCCGTGGCGACAGCTTTTCATGTTATCAGCATCCAGGACACCGCACCAGCCGTCCGGGTCATATACCGGCTGGCACCGCTCTTTTGCCCAATCTCCCACCGGCGGTGAAACAAAGGGCTTTTTCATATATTCATCCCAGTAAAACTGCGGCGGATCGATAGGCGGATGGGGCCGGTGGAAAGACACATTGAGAAAATACGGCCGGGTATGGTCCCGCCGCTTCATAAATTCCAGCGCCCGGGTTACGGTCCAGGTAGTATCATGCAGTTCTTCCGGCAAAGTAGATGCCCGGGCAATCCAACTATTATCTGAAAGGCCGTGAGAATAAAAATCGGTTTCTCCATCGGTCTTTTCCCGAAGCCACTCAAAATAGTCGTTGCAATAATAGTCATTGAGTTTCTGACAGCCTTCGTTGGAATCCAGCCCTTCAAAACCGCAGAGTTTCCGCTGAGGATAAAAGTGGGTTTTGCCGCAGCAATGGGTTTGATATCCGCTGTCCCGAAGCAGCTGGGGCAGCATATTTCGGTAATTCCACTCTACGCCGTCTTGATACCCCAAAAACCCGGTTTTTTCCGGATTCATTCCTGTAAACAGCGTTGCTCTGGCGGCAATACAGCTGGGAACTGCGGAATAGGCACTGGCAAACAGCGTTCCCTGTGCTGCCAACGCATCAAGGTGAGGGGTGCGAACGGTTGGGTGTCCAAGAATACTCAGACAGTCTTTGCGAAACTGGTCGCAGAGAATCAACAGAACATTGGGCTTTCTCAAAAACATCTCCTCCTTGCTGAAAAGCAGAATCAGCGCTCCAACATGATACATACAGTATACAACCGATGCAGACGAATGACAATTTTGTATTATATGCGATTCTGCGGAAAACCGGTTGCATTCTGCCGCCTGCAACGGTATGATAAATACAGAAGTGTCGAAAATCCCGGGGAATTCCCTGAACCGATTTACAGAAAGGATTGTACCATATGGACAAGCTGAGACAGAAAAAAGGATTCATTATTGATATGGACGGCGTCATTTATCATGGCAACCGTCTGCTTCCCGGCGTAAAGGAATTTGTGGAATGGCTGTACCGGGAAGAAAAACGCTTTCTCTTTTTGACCAATTCCAGCCGCCATACTCCCAAAGAACTTCAGAAAAAGCTGGCCTGGATGGGTTTGGAAGTGGATGAAAGCCATTTTTACACCAGTGCACTGGCTACGGCCAACTTTATCGCTTCCCAGTACCCGGATGCCACTGCCTATGCAGTGGGCGAACATGGACTGCTCAACGCCCTGTATGATGCAGGCATTACTGTCAATGAAATTGATCCCGACTATGTCATTATCGGAGAAGCGGACAACTATAATTACGACAGCATTGTCAAGTCTGTCCGGTTTGTCAACCGGGGCGCCAAACTCATCGGAACCAACACCGACCTGACCGGCCCTATGGAGGACGGAATTGTACCTGCCTGCCGTGCGCTGGTCGCGCCCATTGAATTGGCCACTGGCAAAAATGCTTATTTTGTAGGCAAGCCCAATCCGCTGATGATGCGCACCGGATTGAAGCTGTTGGGCGTACACTCCGAAGAAACCGCCATCATCGGCGACCGGATGGATACCGATATCGTCGCTGGTATCGAAACCGGCCTGGACACAGCGCTGGTGCTTTCCGGCGTCACCACACAGGAAATGATCGGTGATTTCCCCTATCGCCCCCGTCTGGTTCTCAGCGGTGTCGGGGAAATCGCCGGCGAATAACGCTATGGAATATTCTGCTGCTTCCCCTGCACAAATCCGGATTGTACGGGCTGTTCATTTTCAGGACGGCCCTCAATGGAACCATCCTTTTAACCGTTACCCCTACAACACCCTGTATTTCGTCATGGGCGGCGACGGATTTGTCACCATTAACGGCAAGACCACCGCTTTGGAAGCAGGATATGTGTACCTCATTCCACCGGACACCACTTTTTCCTGTTGGTGCGAAACCGCCATCGAAAAACTGTATGTAGATGTCTTTGCGGAAATTGTACCGGGCTGTGATCTGTTTTCCGAAAGAAACGCCATCGCCCGAAAATCCTTTGACCAAGAGGCCATTTTGCGCCTGTGCAACGCCGAAGCAAGGGAAACTCTGTCAGATCAGCTGTTTCTGTTGGGAGCCGTCACACAGGTTCTGGCAGAGTTTGCCCAGGAAGGACCTCTGCCGGTCAGCCGGGAAATTCTCCGCTTCCGTCCGCTGCTGGAAGAAATGGATCGGCAGCTTTCGGCCCAACTGCGTGTCAGCAGCATTGCCCGACAGCTGGGATGGGAACCCTCTACCCTGTCCCGAAGTTTTAAAAAAACTTTTGGCTGTACGGCAAAAGAGTATCTGGAGCATTTACTGATGAACCGGCTCCGCCAGGAACTGATCGGAACAGATCTCAGCATCAAAGAAATCGCCGCGCGGTATCAGTTCTGTGACCCCTACTATTTGTCGGCTTTTTTCCGCCGCAGAGAGGGGAGCTCTCCCAGTGTCTATCGGAAAACCCACCGACGAATCTGAGCCGTCAAAAAATCTCCAAAACAAGATGAAATTTTCCAAAATATCGCGGATTTTTTATGGAAAGCAGGCATTCCCGGCGCTATAATACCGGGGAAAGGGGTGTCTGCACCATGATAGGCGTCATCATCGATCACGGACCTGCCGACTGGCAGATCCTTCAGCAGAATAATGGAACGGCCGTTGTCAATGTCAGCGGCCATCTGATTCTGCCGGCAGAGTGCCAGATTGTCGTTCCCGCCGTTTCTCTTCGGATTGTGCGGGAAGACAGCGGAATGGACGTACTTCCGTGGCAGGAAGCCCAGCTGGAAGAAAACGGATGCTGGAAAATGCAGCTCTGCATTCCCACTGGTGGGCTTTACCGTCTGGAAAGCTGTGCCCACGAAAAGGGCGCCAATGCGCTGGAATGGGCACTGCGGGGCGACATGCGGTATCATCTGGGCGTAGGAGATTTGTATGTCATTGCGGGACAGAGCAATTCGGCCGGTTACGGAAAAGACCCGTTTTATGATCCGCCGGAGTTAGGCGTCCATCTCTTCCGCAACAGTATGCGGTGGGATCTGGCTGCGCACCCCATGAACGACTCCACCGATACCGTTCATCCCGTCAACCAGGAAGGCGCCAATCCCGGCGCTTCCCCGTATCTCACCTTTGCCAAAACCCTTCATCGGGAGCTGGGATATCCCATCGGACTGCTTCAGACCTCTCTGGGCGGTTCTCCTCTCTCCCGGTGGAATCCGGAGGAAAACGGCGATCTGTACCGTTCCATGATCGAAGTCATCCGCTCTCAGGGCGGCAGCATCCGGGGAATTCTGTGGTATCAGGGATGCTCCGACACCGGCCCGCAGGAATGCAATAGTTATGAACAGCGTTTTGCCCGGGTAGTGGAACAACTCCGTACCGAAACCGGTGAAGAAACTCCCTGGCTGACCATTCAGCTGAATCGCCAGCTTCTTTGGGCAGAGGGAGAATCCGTTGACCCGGGCTGGGGCATCATCCGGGATGCCCAGCGCCGCTGTGCCAGAAATATCCCCCGTGTTTCCATTGTGCCTGCCATTGACTGCGGACTCAGCGATGGTATTCACAACAGCGCCGCTGCCAATGTCGTTCTGGGAGAACGGCTGGCCGCCGCTGCTCTGCGGGACATTTACGGCCGCACTTATGGCAGTGCTGCCCCTGATCTGGAAAAAGCGGAGTTTGACGAAGAAGGCAACGTGGTTCTTCACTTCTCTCATGTGGCCGGACGGCTGTATGCTTTCGATTCCTGCAAAATCGAGCAAAACGCTTTCAGCCTGTGGGATGAAAATCATAATCCGGTTGCCGTTAAACAAATGGAACTGGCGGGGGATCGAATCATTCTGCATCCTGCTGAATCATTGGGTAGCTGTTGTACGGCAGCTGCCGGATGGCAGATGGAACCGCCCTGTGATATGCCGGTAGATTTTGCTTCTCACCTTCCCATACTGTCCTTTTATGATGTCAGAGTTTGCCGCTGAGTTTTGTATATCTCCCTATTATTTTTCTGATAAAGAATTCAATTCCTTCTCTGTAAAAAGTAAAAATCCGGTTTCAAAACTAACGAATGTATGATAAATACTAACATAATTGCACTTTGAGGCCACAAACGACTGTGCTATGATGAAACTATCCTCTTCCCTCTGGGATGACAGATGCGTACCGCGCAGTTGATTCATCTGAGATTTTACCGACACATGGAGTTTTCCACGGGCCGGATATTTCACCTTTGCATTTGCACAAAGACTTGCTTTGATGCTGCAAAGGACAGGGAAAGAAAAGGACCTTATGCAATATGCGGCCCAGCTATGGCAGAACAGCTGGTGTTGCAGGAAAAGCCGTTGGTATAGCAGGATACCAACGGCTTTTTTCTGTTTATCAATTGAAATTTTCTCCTATATAATACTTCTATTCTCAATAAAAGTTACATTGTTTATTATTTAAATTTACTAACTTGTTCATTTACAAGTGATGAGTCATTCCTGTTTTTTCTTTCATTTTTTGCACCATTCCACAAATTACCTAAATACAATTGACTTTAAAAAGAGATTTATGCTACAATTTATACAATGAGTTGAAACTGAAAATTTGGATTGTTACTGGATTCCAGGCAAGACCTATTGATCTCTGGCGCGTTCGCGTTTCTGTATGATTAATAGGTCTTTTCTTATTTACAACGAGTTTTCAGTTTCCGGAAATTCTTTTACCGAAAGGGAGGAAAGTTATGTTCAAGCTAAGACAGAACCTGCGCAGAATACTGGCAACGGGTCTGTCTGCATGCATCCTGTTGGGCGCTCTTCCGGTTTCCGCTCAAACAGGCGATGCAGCAGAGCAGCGGACGGGGTATGAAATTTATCCCGCTCCCCATTCCGTGGTATACGGAGACGGCGACTATATCATTCGAAACGATATCAATGTCGTATTTGAAAAGGGAATTGATGAAGCTACCCGCGACCGTCTGGAGGAAGTATCCGATCTGAAAGGACTTGCTGTCACAGTTTCCGATTCCGTTGTGACAGGGACCACCAATATTCTGGTAGGCATTGAGGGCTCCGGCGAATATGCTGATGTGTATGCGGACGAGCACTATCAGATTGCAACCGAAAACCTCTTTGACAAAACAGATTCCTATTTGCTGGCCAGCGACAACAACGTGATTACTGTGGTAGGCAAAGATACGGACGCCAGTTTCTATGGCCTGACCACTCTGTATCATATTGTCAAGCAGCTTGAAAGCTACACCATTCGCAACTTCCAAATCGAGGATTATGCGGACGTGGTGAGCCGTGGCTTTATCGAAGGCTATTACGGCAACCCCTGGTCTACTGAAGATCGGGCAGCACTGATGACCTGGGGCGGCTATTACAAGCTGAATACCTATTTCTATGCTCCCAAGGACGACGAAAAGCACCGTGCCAAGTGGAGCGAACTGTATACCCAGGAAGAGCTGGAAGAAAAAATTATTCCTCTGGCAGAAGCCGGCAACGCTTCCAAATGCCGGTTTGCTTATGCCCTGCATCCCTTCCCGGGTGGAAACCACTTCCGGTTTGACACCGAAGAGCACTATCAGGAAGATTTGGCCAAGCTGAAAGCCAAGTTCATGCAGGTCATCGAATGCGGCGTGCGGCAAATCGCTATTTTGGCAGACGACTTCTGGAATCCAGGCGGTGAAAACGGCCTGCGCCTGCTCAACGATGTGACCGAATGGCTGAAAACAGAAGTTCAGGCCGAATATCCCGATATGAAAACCACTCTGCCCTATGTGCCCTTTGATTATATGGGCAATGGCAGCAGCTCTGAATTCACTTCTTTGAAGCAGGCTCCCGACAATGTACAGCTGGTTATGACCGGCGGCAAGGTTTGGGGCGAAGTAACCGACAGCTTCACCAGCACCTTTACCAATAATGTAGGCCGTGGTCCCTTCCTGTGGATTAACTGGCCCTGCACCGATAACTCCAAAAAGCACCTGATTATGGGTGGTTACACCACTTTCCTGCATCCCGGCGTAAACCCTGACAATATTCAGGGTATCATGCTCAACCCCATGCAGCAATCTGAGCCCAGTAAGGTGGCTATTTTCGGCAATGCCTGCTACTGCTGGAATATCTGGGAATCCGAGGAAGAGGCCAATCAGGCATGGGATGATTCCTTTAAATATGTGGACCACAACGGCTCCAATGCCAACAGTGCCTCTGATGCTCTGCGGGAGCTGTCCAAGCATATGATTAACCAGAACATGGATGGCCGTGTTACCGTCCTGCAGGAATCTGTAGAGCTGAAACCCCTGCTCAACGAATATAAGAGCAAGCTGAGCGCCGGAACGGTTACCGCAGAAGATACGGACGCTATCATTGATGAGTTTGAAGTATTACAGAAAGCGGCTAAAACCTTCCGTGAAAATGCAGGTGACTCCAGACTGCGTGACCAGATGGTCTATTGGCTGGACTGCTGGGACGACACCACCGAGGCAGCCATCACCTATCTGGAAGGCGTCAAGTCCGTTTTGAATCACGACAGCGCTGGCATTATCAATGCCAATACCAACGGCAAGGCCGCTTTTGACCGCTCCAAAACCCACAGCTTCTGGTATGTGGATCATTATGAAGCAGCCGAAGTAGGCGTACAGCATATTGTTCCCTTTATTAACACGCTGGCTTCCTACATTTCCGCTCAGGCTGAAACCATTATGGACCCGTCCAAAATCGTGCAGAACTTCATCACCAACCGTCAGGATAATCCCGTGGGCAGTACTGACGATGTATTCGACGGCGATGACGGTACTCAGTTGAGCTATCGGAACCCCGTTTGGATTTACACCGGCGATTATGTGGGCGTTACATTCAACAAGAAAATTCCTGTCAACAACATCCGTTTCCTGTTGGGCAACGGCAAAAACCACTTTGAACAGTCCAAGCTTCAGTATACTGAAGACGGCAAAGAGTGGAAAGATCTGGAACTGACCGGTATGGAAAATACCTTTACCGGTACACAGGGACAGTATCTGGAAGTAGTTGTCAACAAAGAGAATCTTCCCGAGAACTTCCAGGCTATGGGCATTCGTTTGATAGCAACCGCTGACAATAAACTGGATGCTTACCTCAACATTCACGAAATTACCATCAATAAACAGGAGGATTCCGGCAGTGAGGAAATCACCGGCGAATACTCCACCAATCTGGACAATATGAATGGCGCAGCCCTTGACAAACTGGCAGATAATAATGCCGGTTCGGAAGTATGGCTCTCCAAAAGCTCCGGTGAATTTAAGGACAAGCTGCCTGTTGATGGCGCCGTTACCTATACTTTTAGTGAACCGGTGTTTGTGGAAAGCGTTGTGCTGGAACAGGGTTCCTCCGCTGCCGGTGATGTGATGCGGGATGGCGTCATTGAGTATCTGGACAGCGAAGGGCAGTGGCAAAAAGCTGCGGATGTAACCAGCGACAAGAGCCAGAACTTTGACCTCGCCGTCGCTGCCTCTGCCGTGCGTGTACGCAACGAAACACTGGCACCGGTCTGGTGGCGTTTGGGTGAGTTCCGAGTCATCGCATCCAAAGAGGACACCTCTCCGATTTCCTATACCGTCATTCGTACCGACCGCTGGCAGATCTATCAGGGAACAGAAGCCAACCTGTACGATGGAAATGAAAACACCTTTGTCTGGTACGACCCGGACGGAAGCGGCAACACCACCGGCGATGACTTTATGATAGATGACTTCCTGGGCTATGATCTGGGGAAGGTAACAGCTCTGGAAAGCGCCCGAATTGTGGTAGGCAACAGCGGCAGTGATAAACTGCTGAAGTATGCCATCGAAACTTCTATCGATAACAAAACCTGGACCCCTGTGGAGGGTTATGAAAGCTATACCGGCGCAGCTTCCGGAAAGGATGAGCTGAGCATTAATCTGAACGGAACAAGAGCCCGCTATATCCGCATCCGCAACCTGGAGCAGCGGGGCGCATGGGGCAAATTCTCCGAGTTCACGGTGAAACAAGCCGCCACCGAAGGCGATACCGAGCACCTTTATACCAACATTGAAACCACCATGAAGGCCAACCTGAATACAGAAGGCAAGGCTTTCCTGACTGGCGGAACGGTGACTCTGCCTGCCGGCAGCTATATTGGCATCAAACTGGACAACATCAAGAATATTACCGGGATTGAGACCAGCGAACTGGCACAGGGCCTGGAACTGCAAACCTCCATGAATGCCATCACCTGGACCGCTTATACGTCCGGCAGCAGTGTGGATGCCCGGTATATCCGCGTGGTCAACAGCACTGAAAACGATGTAGAATGCAATCTCTCCACCTTCATCGTCAACTACCTCTTTATCGGCAAAAAGAATGTTACCAGCGACTTTGCCAACCAGAGCACCGGCTCCGATATGCGCACCGCTGGTACGGTAGGCAATGTGTTTGACGGCAACTTGAGCACCATCGGTATGATTACCGGGCCGCAGGAAGCCGGAAAGCAAATTCTGTTTGATCTGGGACAGGAAATCACCTTTAACCAGATTCGCTACTATATCAACGAAACCAACCTGAATTACATCCGTCACGCTGTATTCGAAATCTCCAATGATCCCGAAGGCGATGATTGGACGGAAATTCTCACGGTGGGCAACGGAGACTTTGAAAACGTGTGGGATGACACCACCGCCAAGTCCGCTTCCTACCTGACTCACGACAGCCAGAACCCCGGCAATATGTATGCCGAGGCAACCAATTTGAATGTGTCCGGCCGCTATCTGCGTGTCCGGCCGCTGACCACCTATTCTCACAGATGGATGGGATTTGGCGAAATCCAGATCAACGGCGGCGCTTATATTTCCCCCGAAGCCAACCGCGACGTGGTCTCCGAAGCTGTGGAAGTGGAGGGAAAACTGCCCTCCTATATGTTGGATCAGGACTTCACCACTACTTTCCAGTCCTCTGCGGTAAACAGCTCCTTTACCTATCGGATTTCTGAACCTCAGGATCTGCGTACCGTTCGACTGGTACAGCTTGGTGCTGTTTCCAACGCTACTGTAGAAGCCGCCTTTGTAGGTGAAACCGAAAAAGTGGTTCTGGGAACTCTGAACCAGTCTATCAGCGAGTTTGTACTTCCCGAAGACAAGACTTTGGAATCCATTACTGTCAGCTGGGGCGAAATCATTCCCGAGATTGCGGAACTCCAGACCTCTGCCGCAGCCATAACCGCCGCGGATAAGACAGAACTGAAAGCAGAACTGGAGAAGGCCGCTGACGAAAACTGGACCACCGACAGTGTGACCGCTTATCACGAAGCAAAAGCCATTGCGCAGGAGGTTATGGATAACCTCTATGCCAGCCAGGAAACCGTTGACTCTGCTCTGGGGATGCTGAAAGCTGCTCGCAGCAATGCAAAGGTAAAGGCTTCCAACCTGGACGAGCTGCAAAAACTGGTAGACGAATCACTGAGCAATGAAGGCAACGTGTACTCTGTTTCCACCTTTGCTGCTTACAATGAAGCGGTCAACAATCTGAAAAAAGCACTGGACGATTCCGATAATCTGGATGCAGAAACGGCTGATAAGCTGAAAAATGCTCTGACCGAGGCACAGGACGGACTGGAATATTCCATCCGTAACCGCGAACTGGCGGAAATTGCACTGGAAAAACTGGAAACTGTCAGCGCTGAAAACTACTCCACTGCCAGCTTTGCCGCATTGACGGAAAGCAGCGGGGCCCTTTCCGCCCTGATTGCACAGGATAAGACCGGCGAGCGTGTACATCCCCTGGAAATGGCAGCAGCGGGCGAAGCCTTTGAAGCTGCACTTGCCGGACTGGTTGATGTAACGGTTCTGAAGTCTGCAATTGCGGAGTATGACACCGTAGATGGCTCTCTGTATACAAAAGAAAGCTACGGAGCTTATACCGCTGCCGTCGAAAACGGTAAAAAGCTTCTGGACGCCGGTACCGCAGAAGAAATTGCCGCTGCTGTTACTGCGATTCACAATGCAAAAGCCGCATTGACGCTGAAACCTCCTGCGGATCTGGACGCTGTGATTGCAGCCGCCGAAGCATTGAACCGTGACGACTACACCACGGATTCTTATCAGGTTCTCGCTGACGCCATTGCAGAAGCCAAAAAGGATCATGACCCGTCTATAGATCAGGCACTGGCGGATGCTATTTTGAACGCGCAGAAGCAGCTGGTCAATGTCTCCGCACTGAAAGACAAGATGGCCAGTGCCGAAGCATTGGACAAAAACGTGTATACCACGGACTCCTACGGGAAGCTGGAAGCTCTGCTGAAAGACTGCGAAAGCATCTTGGAATCCGGTACCAACGAAACAGTCTCTCAAATGGTAGAAGCTCTTGACAAAGCCATTCTGGCACTGGAAAAACGTGCAGAAGGAATGGATGCATACCGCGACAGCATTCAGCTGAAACCGGAAGACAAGTATACCGCTGAATCTTATAAAGCCTACCGTGAGGCTTACGAAAAGCTGATGGCGCTGGATGCAGCCAACACCAATATGGAAACCTTCCTGGCAGCAAAAGAAGCCTTTGAAAAGGCCGAAGCTGCACTGGTTCTGGTGGAAACTCCCGAAAAGCCTGATGATAAACCTGCAACCGGCGATTCCGGCAACTTGCCTGCTCTGGCAGTCACTGCAATAGCACTTACTGGACTGCTGGCCCTGATTGCTTTCCGGAAAAAACAGCGTCACTTCTGATTTTTGCTTCCCCTTACTCATTTTCTATATAAGAACCCGGCGGCAGCTGTTTCTAACAGTTGTCGCCGGGTTCTTTTTATGACAATCAAAGAAGGGAGCTTTCCGGTTGGAAAACTCCCCTTTTGATTCTAAAACGGGTTATTTTATTGTCAAATGGTTTGCAGCTTGATTCCCTTTTCGTCAGCGGTAACTGCCACAGCGGACAGAGATCCTTCTCCATGATTGACAATCTCGGAGGCCAACCGGTCCTCTACCTCCCGGCGAATCAGGTTTCTCAGATCCCGGGCGCCGCTTCTGCCGCCAATGGAATGCTCCGCCAGCCAACGTGCTGCCTTGTCATCATAGGTGAGGACAATATTCCGCTCTTTCAGAGAGCCTACATATTCCTCCATCAGCAGCTTTGCGATGTTGGTATAGTCATCCACATCCAGCGGACGGAAAACAATGACTTCATCCACACGGCTGAGGAATTCCGGCCGCAGGAACTCGGAAAGGGCTTTCATAGCCTTTTCACGGCTCACATCTGCCTGACTGCGGTTGAAGCCCATGGCGGACTCCTTCTTTTCGCTGCCGGCGTTGGAGGTCATCACAATGACGGTATTTTCAAAGTTCACATTCCGGCCATGGGCATCGGTAATGTGACCTTCATCCAGAATCTGGAGCAGGATATTCATCACGTCGGGATGGGCCTTTTCAATCTCGTCAAAAAGCAGCACCGAATAGGGACGGCGGCGGACTTTTTCCGTCACCTGCCCTGCTTCGTCATAGCCCACATACCCCGGAGGGGAACCGATAATCCGGCTGACCGAGTGCTTTTCCATGAATTCCGACATATCCAGACGGATGAGGGTTTCCGGCGTGTCGAACAGTTCCTGAGACAGCACCTTGACCAGCTCTGTTTTGCCCACACCGGTGGGTCCCACAAAGATAAAGGAAGCGGGCCGGCGGCGGGGGCTGATCTGAACACGGCTGCGGCGAATGGCTGCCGCCAGCGCGTCCACGGCTTCTTTCTGTCCGATCACACGGGCACTGAGACGGTCTTCCAGATGAGCCAGTTTGTTCAGCTCGCTTTCCTGCACACGGCTGGCGGGAATCCCCGTCCAAAGCTCGATGACTTTGGCCAGATCTTTTTCCTCCACCTGTGCAGACTGAGCAGCCGGAGCCAGTTCCTTGGCCTGATTTTCCATCCGGGCAATCTCATAGCGGGTTTCCGCCAGCTTTTCATAATCCGGTTCCACGCCGTCAGCAGTCAGGGCTTCTTCCTGCTCTTTCATCTTTTCCAGCTGGAACATCAGCGTATCGTATTCCGCCATGGGCAAATTCCGCAAAGCGGCACAGGCACAGGCTTCATCCAGCAGGTCAATGGCCTTATCCGGCAGAAAACGGTCATTGATATACCGCTCGGCCAGCACCGCTGTCCGGTGGACAATCGCCGGAGAAATCTGTACACGGTGGTACTTTTCATAATATTCCTTGATGCCGGTAAGCATCTCTTCGGTGTCCTTCAGAGAAGGCTCTGCCACGGTAACAGGCTGGAAGCGGCGCTCCAGAGCGGCATCTTTTTCAATGTATTTGCGGTATTCCGCAAAGGTCGTAGCGCCGATGACCTGAATCTCTCCCCTGGAAAGGGCAGGCTTCAGAATATTGGCGGCATTCATAGAGCCTTCCGCGTCGCCGGTTCCCACCAGGTTGTGAACCTCATCAATAAAGAGGATGATGTTCCCCTCGGATTTGACTTCGTCCACCAGTCCCTTGATGCGGCTTTCAAACTGGCCGCGGAACTGGGTACCTGCCACCAGCGCCGTCAGATCCAGCAGCTGGATCTCCTTCTTTTTCAGCCGCGCCGGAACGTTTCCGGCGGCAATCCGCTGGGCCAGCCCCTCGGCAATGGCGGTTTTACCGACGCCGGGTTCACCGATGAGGCAGGGATTATTTTTGGTTCTGCGGGAAAGGATCTGAATGACCCGGTCAATTTCCCGCTCACGTCCGATAATGGCATCCAGTTCCCCATTCCGGGCCCGGGCGGTCAAATCGGTGCAATAGGCGGAAATGTGCTTGCGCTTGTTCTTTTTAGGGGCCTTTTTCTCCCGCTCCGGTGCTTTGGCAGCAGCGCCATTTTCGCCGGAGGGTTTCTGTCCCATATCGGGGAAAATATTCTGTAAAAAAGACGGGAAGGTAGCCGCGCCGCCGGGGGTGAATCCATCCTCGCCCTCGCTGTCTTCCCCGTTACTTTCCGGATTCAGCGCCATGAGACCTTCCATTTCCTCGGCCATGGCTTCCAGCTGGTCCTCGGTAATGCCCATTTTTTCCATCAGGTCATTGACCGGCTTAATTCCCAGCTCTTTGGCGCAAACCAGACAAAGCCCCTGGGTTTCTCCGGCACCGTTTCCCTGGGAGATAAACACCACCGCAGGTCTTTTATGACATCTTGAACACATCAGCATAGATTGATTCCATTCTCTGCCGCCGCTGGCAGAACTTCTATCAAAAGCGGCCCTGCGGCTGGATTGGCCCGCTTTTCTCCGATGGAGCGTTCTCCATACTCAGGAATTTTCTCCCTTTCTGGCCTTGATTTCTTTATTGAGATCCAGATTATCCCGGGGATCCTCGGAATGGAGGATTTGCAGGAAAATCAGGAAATACCGAATCATGGCATAGATCATAAATGCCGCAGTCAGTCCCAGCAGCGTATAGGCGGTAATCAGTGCCCCCATAGAGTGCATATTGAAAATGCCCTGTACCACAACCACCACTGCGGAAATATAGAACATCACCGTTCCCACTTTGCCATACCACTTGGCAGCGCAGGGGCGCTTTTTTCTCTTCAAAAGGAAACAACCGCCAATGAGCATTCCCAGTTCTTTCACCACAAAAATCAGCAGAACCGGAATCAGCACCGGATATTCCACTGCCAGGCAAATCGCTACAGTGCCCTGGGTCAGCTTATCTGCAAGGGGGTCCAGCATTTTTCCCAGCTCGGTGATCTGATTGAACTTTCGGGCAATCATCCCGTCAAACATGTCACTGAGTCCCGAAAAAATCAGCATGGCTGCCGCCCAGAACAGATCGTCATTGAGAAAAAACCAGGCAAAAGGACCTATGACCAGAATTCTCAGTACCGAAAGCAGATTGGGAATCGTCCAGTTCTGATTCCGGCTCTTGTTTGCTTCACTCACCATTAACATCCTCTTTCATTTCAACCATTTCCTTTTTCATGCAGACCTGTTTCTGCATCAGGCTCCCAAAGACAGGTAAAACTGATAGACCTGAGAAGCCTGTATGGTTTCGACCAACCAGGGAGACGAAACCGAAATCAGCGCCTGTGCACAGAAGCACAGCAGCACCGTAATCAACGCCGCCTGTGCAACGCCCAACAGAATGCCCAACCCTTTGTCCAGCTGGCGCAGCACCGGCAGACGGAAGATTCTGCATACCACACCGGACAGAATCCGGAAAATGACCAGCAGGAACACAAACAGCACCAATGCAAACAGCCCTCGAAGCACCGAAACAACCATAGGGGACAGCACTGCGACCACCGCTGCCGCTGCCTGACCGCTGGTTCCGGCAACTGCCTGATTGATGGCGTCGGACGTAATGCCAAAGGCTTCCAAGCCGCCCCGAAGGATTTCCGGAACTACCGACAGCACGGCGTCAGCCGCATCAGCAGCCGGAGCTGCCTGCAATGCTTCTGCAATCTGACGGGTCAGAGATTCCTGTAAAAAAGTGGAGAAAACCCACTGGGCCGCAATGCCGCTGAACCACATGGACACCAGCATGGCCGCCAGTGTTCCCACCAAATCCAGCACAGAACGGACAAACCCCCGTTTTACCCCCAGAATGATGAACAGCAGAAAGATGACTACAATGACTGCGTCTGCAAGATACGGCAATGATACCCCTTCCTTTCCCATAAAACCGGCTGTTTTACAAACATACATTTGGGAAATACGATATTACTATAGCATACTCCCCCGCCGCAAACAAGGCAAATCAACCTGGTTATCCATAAACTTTCTGTAAACAGACGGCGAATTTACTGAAAAGACGACTGTCTGACCTCACTAACGCCCAATAAATAGACGTTGCTCTCGTTTTGCAGTGCAATTGCTCGTGCATCGCCGCCTGCGCTGCACGTTCCCCGGCTTTCGCCGCTGCCGGAGGTAATGGACTGCACCGTGCTCCCGGACAAATAGGCCAGTGTTTCCCCGTACAGGGCGACGGATTTTACCAGACTGTCCGTTTCCACCTGTGTCACCGGTTCCGCCGTTCCCCGGAACTCCAACACCCGGCACGCACCTGCCACGGAATAACTGGAAAGGGACAGCAGCAGCCGGCTTCCGTCTATTTGACAGGCCGTTACCTGCTGACCACCATAATCATAAGTTTCTGCTTTTCCGCTGCCGGTATCCACCCATAAGGCTTTCCGGTCACCTACAGCACACACTTTTCCGTCAGACCCCCATTGAGCCTGTAAAATCATGTTATCCGGACTGGACAGGGTATATACCGGTTCTTCCTGATTAAAATCAAAAACATACAGCTGAGATACCAGCGCGCCGTCCTGGGTCTGGATTCCGGCGGCAAATCCCATGGTACCGCTGCCATTCAGGGAAACTGCGGTAATATAGGTCTGGCTGAAATCGTACTCATACTGCACCGAGCCGTCGGGCAAATAGACGGTCAGACGGCAGGCATAATCCGAGGACTGGGTTACCAGTGCAAACCGCCCGTCACTGCAAATATCCGCCGTCATAATTTTCTCTGTGGTATTGGCTTTCAGCACATTGCGGGTGTGAGTACTGATTTGATAGCTGGTTCCCCCAATGCTGTAAACCAGAAACCGGCCTGCTGCTTCTTTCAGCGCAGGCTGGCTGCACGCATGCTGAATGGAGGCAGTCTGCTTTCCGGTGGAATTCCAGGCTGTCAGAGAAGTATTGCTCACCGCCACCGCTTCCTGATCTACGGAAATGAAATTTCCTGTTTCCGTTTCTCCGCCGGGAACGGATACGGGAAAGCCGTCGCCCACACCCATTCCCACAAAGCGGGACTGAATCCAATCAGAAATATGATCCATGGTGAGGTTTTCCCGGTTGAACCACCAGGCCAGCGCCAGCACCGCAGCCAGCAGAATCAGGCTCACTCGATACACCCACTTGGGCACCTGGGGAATTTTGCTTCCGCCGTGGCCTTTTTTCTTCTTTTTAATCAGATTGATCTCTTCATCATCCGCATAGCCTTGAAGAGCGGAAAAACGCTTATTCTTCTTTTCCAATGGTTCCACCTCCATGTATATCATCCGTCATCATCACAGGGATTCAACCGCATCCAATCAGTTTCCAACCTGTGATAGGTCAATATCCTGATAAAACACCTGATCCAGGCACAGCCCACAGGCCGGAGCCGTGGGACCGGCCTGATTGCGATCCAGCGCCGCCAGAATTTTCGGCATATCCTCCGGCTGGAACTTTCCCTGTGCCACCCGGAGCAT
>ERZ1643250.1341-NODE-1341-length-21423-cov-8.411082_pt1 | contig 21423 bp, 18 predicted proteins | sample MGYA00579262_ERZ1643250 | MGnify/ENA primary metagenome ERZ1643250 (study PRJEB29033, sample SAMEA4952265) | chicken gut metagenome | biome: Broiler Chicken; feature: Gastrointestinal Tract; material: Caecum | place: Ireland | collected 2018 | study: Broiler... | reverse complement strand
TTTATGAGATTGTGGATAATTCCGTGGACGAGCATCTGGCGGGATATTGTCATAACATCCAGGTGATTCTCGATGAGGACGGCACAGCGACGATTTCCGATGACGGCCGGGGAATTCCGGTGGGCATCAATGAACAGACCGGCCTGCCGGCGGTGGAAGTGGTTTTTACGATGCTTCACGCCGGAGGAAAGTTCGGCACCGGCGGCTATAAGATTTCCGGCGGTCTGCACGGCGTTGGCGCTTCGGTGGTCAATGCCCTTTCGGTCTGGCTGGAGGTCAAAGTGCGCTCTGAAGGAAAGATTTATCAGCAGATGTATGAAAAAGGCAAACCGGTGGCGCCGCTGGAAGTGATCGGAAAATGTAAAAAAGACGATACGGGAACCACCGTCACATTTCTGCCGGACGGGGAAATATTTGATAAAACGTATTTCAAGGCGGAGGCCATCAAGAGCCGCCTTCATGAAACAGCGTATCTGAATCCGGGCCTTTCCATCACCTTTGAGAACCGCCGTCCCGGCGAGGAGGAGACCGTTGTCTACCATGAGGAAGACGGACTCAAAGCTTATGTGAAGGACTTAAATCAGGGAAAACCTCTGGTCAGTGAAATTGTTTATTTCAAAAAGAAAGTGGACGACATTGAGGTGGAAGTGGCGTTCCAGTATGTGGATGAATTTCAGGAAATGATACTCGGCTTCTGTAATAACATCTGCACCATGGAAGGCGGCACCCACATCACCGGCTTCAAGACGAAGTTTACTTCCGTCATGAATCAGTACGCCAGAGAGCTGGGAATCTTAAAAGACAAGGATCCGAATTTCACCGGCGCTGATGTGCGGAATGGCCTGACGGCGGTTTTGTCCATCAAACATAAAGATCCGAGATTCGAAGGACAGACCAAGACAAAGCTGGATAATCCGGATGCGGGAAAAGCGGTCAACGACGTGGTGGGCGAGGAGCTGGTACTTTACTTTGACCGGAATCTGGAAGAGCTGAAAAAGGTACTGGCCTGCGCGGAAAAATCTGCCAAGATCCGGAAGGCGGAAGAAAAGGCGCGGACCAACCTCATCACCAAATCCAAGTTTTCTATCGATACCAACGGAAAGCTTGCCAACTGTGAGAGCCGGAAACCGGAAGAATGCGAAGTCTTCATCGTGGAGGGAGACTCCGCCGGCGGCTCCGCCAAGACGGCCAGAAACCGCCGTACTCAGGCAATTCTGCCGATCCGGGGCAAGATCCTGAATGTGGAGAAGGCGTCCATGGACAAGGTTCTGGCCAACGCTGAGATCAAGACCATGATTCACACCTTCGGCTGTGGTTTTTCGGAAGGGTACGGAAATGACTTTGATATCAGCAAACTGCGTTATGATAAAATCATCATCATGACCGATGCCGATGTGGACGGCGCCCATATCGCCACGCTTCTGCTTACTTTCTTCTATCGCTTTATGCCGGATCTCATCCATCACGGACATGTATATCTGGCAACGCCGCCCCTTTACAAGGCGGTGCCGAAGAGAGGCAGGGAAGAATATCTTTACGACGATAAGGCACTGGAAAAATACCGGAAGACCCACAAAGGGCCATTCACTCTGCAAAGATACAAAGGTCTGGGTGAGATGGACGCGGAACAGCTCTGGGAGACCACGCTGAACCCGGAAACCCGTGTCCTGAAGCAGGTGGAGATCGAGGACGGACGAATGGCCTCCGCCGTCACCTCCATGCTCATGGGCAGCGAGGTGCCGCCGCGAAGAGAATTCATTCATAATCATGCGCAGGATGCGGATTTAGATGTGTAATTTGTCGATTTGAATCCGCAGATTTTGAAATCATCCGGATGTACCTGAACAGACGGATTTGCATTATCCGGATTATGATCAAATATTTCTGCTCAAATCGGCTGCATAGCTACTTATACGGCTACTTTTAGATTTCTCACTGATCTGAGCAGATACTGTGATGGATTCATAATCTGTAAAGCAGAATTTTGTATATTGTGAAGATATTGATAAATCAGGACAGAATAAATTTAACAGAACGGAGGAACTTATGTCGGAACGGATTATAAAAACAGAGTTTTCTGACGTCATGCAGAAGTCATATATTGATTATGCCATGAGTGTCATCTGCCAGAGAGCGCTGCCGGATGTGAGGGACGGCTTAAAGCCCGTGCAGAGGAGAGTGCTCTATGCCATGCAGGAGCTGGGCCTCAATGCGGATAAGCCGCACAGAAAGTCCGCGAGAATCGTAGGTGATACCATGGGTAAATATCACCCTCATGGAGACAGCTCCATCTATGAGGCTCTGGTAGTCATGGAACAGGAGTTTAAGAAGGGGATGCCTCTGGTGGACGGCCATGGAAACTTTGGTTCCATCGAGGGAGACGGTGCGGCGGCCATGCGTTACACGGAGGCGAAGCTGCAGAAGTTTACCCAGGATGTATATCTGGCGGACCTCGATAAAAATGTGGTGGATTTTCACCCGAACTTCGATGAGACGGAAAAAGAGCCGGAAGTGCTGCCGGTGCGGATCCCGAACCTTCTCATCAATGGCGCTGAGGGTATCGCCGTGGGTATGACGACCAACATTCCTCCTCATAATCTGTCAGAGGTGATTGACGGGGTGACGGCCTATATGGATAACCCGGATATCACCACAGAGGAGCTGATGGAATACATAAAAGGACCGGATTTCCCGACCGGCGGCCTGGTGGTCAACCAGAAAGATCTGCTTTCTGTTTATGAGAGCGGCAGCGGCAAGATCAAGCTTCGGGGAAAAGTGGTTCTGGAGAAAGCAAAGAAGCGCTCGGAGAGAGATCGTCTGGTGATCACGGAGATTCCGTATACCATGATCGGGGCTAATATCGGAAAGTTCATCGCTGATGTGGTGGGACTCATTGAAAGCAAGAAGACTACGGATATCGTTGACGTATCCAACGAGTCCTCCAAAGAAGGCATCCGCATTGTGCTGGAGCTTAAAAAGAACGCCGATGTGGACCGGCTCAAGAATCTTCTGTACAAGAAGACCCGCCTGGAAGATACTTTCGGCGTCAACATGCTGGCGATTGCCGACGGCCGGCCGGAGCTGCTGGGGCTTAAAGATATCATTCGCCTGCACACCGATTTCCACTATGAAGTGGTGTCCAGAAAATATAAAACTCTTCTGGAAAAAGAGATGGTGCAGAAGGAGATTAAGGAAGGTCTGATCCAGGCCTGTGATATCATTGATCTGATCATCGAGATTCTGCGGGGAAGCAAGAATCTGGCGGAGGCAAAGGCCTGTCTCATGACCGGCGATACCGGAAAGATTACGTTCCGGACACAGAAATCCAAAAAAGCTGCGTCGAAGCTTTCTTTTACGGAGCGGCAGGCTGCGGCGATACTGGAAATGCGGCTGTATCGTCTGATCGGACTGGAGATTCTGGCGCTGCAGGAAGAATATGCGGAGATTTTGAAACGGATTCAGGAGTATGAGGAGATTCTCAGCAATCCGGAGGCCATGAAAAAGGTCATTAAAAAAGATCTGCAGAAAATCAAAAAAGAGTATGGGTTTGAGAGAAAAACTGCGCTGGAAAATGCAAAGGCGCCGGTGGTGATCGAGGAAGCTGTGGAAGAACGGGAAGTGGTTTTTGTCATGGACCGTTTTGGCTACGGTAAGATCCTGGAGAAAAATATTTATGAGCGTAACCAGGAGGCCGTGGAAGAGGAGTACCGGACGATCCTTCCGTGTATGAATACGGATAAACTCTGTATTTTCACTCAAAATGGCATTATGCATCAGGTAAAGGTACAGGATATTCCGGGAGGACGGCTGAGAGAAAAGGGGATGCCTCTGGATAATCTTTGTAATTATGACAGCCGGAACGAGCAGATTCTGTTCATCGTACCGGACAGGCAGCTGAAGGGAAATCTACTTCTTTTTGTTACCCGCACGTCGCTGTCAAAAATTGTGGATGGAACAGAATTCCTTGTTCAGAAAAAAACAGTGGCAGCCACAAAACTGAGCGAGGGAGATGAACTGGCGGCTGTCATGCTGCTGACGCCGGACCAGATGGAGAAAGGCTTTGTGGTCATGCAGAGCGAGGAAGGATATTTCCTTCGGTTTCCGATTTCAGAGATCACGAAGAAAAAGAAAAATGCTCTCGGTATCCGGGGAATGAGCCTGAAAGATGAGGATCAGGTGCGGCAGGTCTATGTGACTGAGGCGGCGTCGGGAGATTCCATCTTGTATAAAGACAAAGAACTGTATTTTCAGAAGATCAGGCAGATGACCAGAGACAGCCGGGGAGTAAAAGTGAGAAGATAGAAAATAAAAAGGGTAATAAAAAAGAATCCTGCTTTGCAGGATTCTTTTTTAATTTAACCAGGAAATAAAAGTTCCTGGTCAAATAAACTTTAATAAATCACGATCGGGAATCCGGCCTCTACATTTTTATAAATGGTAGCGGCAGCAGAATATGGCAGGTTGACACAGCCGTGAGAACCATTGCTTCGGTAGATGGAACCGCCGAAACTGCTTCTCCAGGTGGCGTCATGCATGCCCTGATTGCCGTTAAATGGCATCCAGTAAGTAACGTCGGAACTGTAGCCGCTTCCGTTGGCGTTGGTGCCGGTGAGGGTTGACGGGCTTTGTTTATAAGTAAGGGCATATACACCTGTGTAGGTATCATAGGTACCGGCTGTTCCGGTAACGCAGGAGGTGTTGAGAATACACTCTCCGTCAACATAGAGCCAAACTTCCTGGTTGGAGATACTGATCTCCACATAGGAATCACCGATATCATCCTTGGCGGAATTCCGGCATCTTGCGGTATAGGAGTATACCGGTTCTCTGGTGACAGTTTTTCCGTTGGTGATGTTTTTGATCAGCTTAGCCTTTTCACCGTCAAAATAAATCTTCCACCCGTAATCGCCGCCGTAGGCGTTGATGGTCTCCCCGGAAGAAGTGGTAAATTTTCGGGAAGCTCCCATGGTGTTATATTTGCTGCCGAGTTTTTCAACATAATCACCCACTTTGCTGTCATCGAGGGTGACTTCAAAATCATCGGAAATGTTCACCCAGTCCTTGATGGTGTTGTAATCGACGGTTTCCGTGGTGTAGCTGAAATCATAGGTGATATTGCTGGAGCCGTATTTGTTGGCTGCGGCAAGAGCGTTCTGTACGGCTTCGTCATTTTCATAGTAATTCGGAAGCTTGTAAAGATTCTCTTTCTCCAGATTGATAACAGTAACGCCGGTGGCAAGGCCTGTCTTTATGGCGTCCAGAAGCTGTTTTTTCTTTACGGTGTTGCCGAGTACTTCCGGAACAACCTCAAACTGTGTCTCTCCGGCCTGTATGTAGGCATCCTGCGGAGCCACCACATTTGCTGCGTCGAAACATTCCAGATTATCTACAACCTCGGCCAGCTTGTCTTCATCGAAAGTCACATCCAGGGTAACGGTGTGATCCTCTTCGCCGAAGAAATGAGTAACCCAGCTCCATGGGCTCTGTGCACGGAAGAGATCGGAAATCTGTGAACCCACGGAGATGACAGTGTCAATGTCCTGCGGGTCGATGATCTCTGTACGGTCTTTCTCTTCCAGAGCAATTTTGTGTGATTCCAGATCCTCGGTGAAAGTCCGTTCTGCTTCGTCGAGGGTCATTCCGCCCAGGCTGACGCCGTTTACATACATATCGCGGTAAAAATGGTCTTTATAATGGTAAACACCGATTCCGTAAGCCAGAACGATGATAACAAAAACAGCGCCGATGATCCATTTGACAGGAAGGGAGGACTTTTTCTTTGCCGCGGTCTTAGCCTGGGTCCGCCTTCCGCCCTGTGGTTGTTTTGTTTGCTTTTCCTTTTTCATGAGTACATCCTTTCATGTGTGACATTAGTTAAAACCGGTATTCTCTTTTTGATCATGATAAGAGAACAACTCCCCTCTATAGGGCAGCAAATCTCTGTAAAAAGGCAAAAATACAGATTTTAGCCACCATATATTATAGTGCATACAAAAAGAAAATGATACCGGTCAAACCTTACAATTATGTTAAGACTTTGTGATATGTGACAAAAAATCTTTTACCTCCTCCGGCGTGCGCTGGCTCAGGCTGGAATTATGAAAACGGGAATCCATGGTGACGTCTTCGCCGAACCAGTCAGGAGATTTGTAGCTGTTGGCGGCTTCGATGTCCGGAAACTCAATTTCTGCCATAATGAAACCTTCGTAAGCACCGTGGAACACATCAAGCTCGATCAGATATCCGTGGGATTCCGGAATCTTATAGCGGGTTTTTTCTATTATAATGCCATCAGTTTTGGTGGCAAGATGAGAGAAGCTCTCCCGGGAAAGAGGCATTTCCACCTCTTCTCTGGCGAGAAGGCCTTCGGATTTTACTGTCAAAATATAATCCTCATTCTTCTGCCGGATACGTATGACCGGGCTGGTGCAGACATAGGCCTGTGAAATGTGATCATGAGGATAGGAATCCAGATCTTCCGGAAGATGCCGGATCAGATATTTGCGTTCGATTTCCATCATAACCTCTTTTCCTCCGCCGATGAGCGGAAATAAAATTATAATATACTGGGATCCTTCTGCGGCAGCAAAATGATAAATGTATCCCCCGCAGAGAATATATCAATTATAATAGTATACCGGATTTTTGTAAAAAAGGAAACCATGAATTTATTATGGCTGACCTTGATTAATATGTCTTTTTAGGCTATTATTTAAGGAAGCGTTATAAGAAAACGTCTTATAATATATTTGCAGGAGGTTTATTCATGAGTTTAGTATATGTATTTTTTGCAGATGGATTTGAAGAAGTGGAGGCGCTCACAACCGTGGATTTATTGAGACGGGCCGGTGAGGATGTGCGCATGGTTTCTATTATGGGAAGAAAGACTGTGACCGGTTCCCATAATATTTCCGTAGACTGCGATATGGTTTTTGAAGAGATTGGAAAGACAGCAGACCTTCTTGTCCTTCCGGGCGGACTGCCGGGAACAGATCATTTGAGAGAACACAGAGAACTGGCGGATCTTCTCACAGAACAGTACCAGGACGGACGGTATGTGGCAGCCATCTGTGCGGCCCCTTCCGTGCTGGCAGGACTCGGCTTCCTGAAGAACAGAAAGGCAACCAGTTATCCGGGATGTGTGGATGCGTCTCAGTGCGGCAGCTATGTGGAAGAACCGGTGGCAGTGGATGGAAATGTCATCACCAGCCGGGGTGTCGGCACGGCGATTCCTTTTGCTCTTGCGCTGATCGAACTGCTGGAGAGCAAAGAAGAAGCAGAGAAAATTGCTGCCTCCATCGTGTACCGGTAAGCAGGAGGAATACATGAACCAGGAAAACCAAGTCGGCTTTTTCAGGCGGTATTTTATCGCCTGTTTTCAGCCGGGAAAATATAAGTTACTGCTGGAGAAAAAGACAGGCAGCCATGTGATCTATATGATTCTTCTCGTTGCCTTCCTGCTGATCGTGGATACATTGATTCCATTTGGAGCGTGGATGACCAGTGTGGGTGGATTCAGGAATCTCTTTTTAAATCGTCTGCCTGCATTTACTCTGGAAGACGGAACCTTTGAGATTGAGTCGCCCATTTCTTTTGAGATTGGACAGGCCATTCGGGTGGAGATGAATTCGGATGTGGAAAAATACACGAAGAAGGATTTTGAGGAAGAATACCAGGAAGAGATTCTGGTGAGCCGGACCAACGTGCTGATCCGGGCCGGAGAGAGGGGATCGGATCTGCAGCTGTCTTCTCTTGGGAATATGTATCTGGACAATCAGGTGCTGACAGCGGCGATTCCGGCGCTCATGGTGATGCTCGTGTTTTATTTTCTGATAATGTTCGCGTCCAAAGCTGTGCAGTATGCGGTGGTCGCTCTGGTGTACGGTTTGATCTGCCGGGTGGGTGTGCGCTCGCCGGAGGGAAAGACCATTTCCATCGGAGATTCTTTCTGGATCGCGGTGTATGCCAAGACACTCTTTGCCATCATCGCCAGCGTGAATTCCAGTCTGGGATATCCGGTCAGCAGTTTCTGGGTATCTGTTATTTCTATTGTGATCGTGATGAGCTATATGTTTAAAGCGGAGGTTTCCGTTCTGAAACCGGAGACTTCCTGAAAGGGGAGATATTATGTCTAAAGTGATTATGGTGACCGGCGGCAGCCGGAGCGGAAAAAGTGTGCTTGCGGAGAAAAAAGCGATAGAGTATGGCAAGAGAAGCGTACTGTATATCGCCACGGCAATTCCCGTTGATGAGGATATGAAGGAGCGGATCCGGATTCATCAGGAACGCCGGGATTCCGAGTGGGGCACCTACGAAGGATACCGGGATCTGGGTGAGGTGGTCAGCAGCACAGAGAAAGATACGATTCTTCTGGACTGTGTGACCGTACTGATCACCAATATCCTCATGGAAGACGAAAAAGATTTTGATAAACTGAGCAGCCGGGAGATTGAAGATCTGGAAGCGCAGGTGATGATGGAACTGAGCAACATTATCAAAGGTGCAAGAGACGGCAATAAGACGTTGATTCTTGTGACCAACGAAGTGGGAATGTGTGTTGTTCCGTCCTACCGCCTGGGACGTATCTTCAGTGATATCACCGGGAAGGCTAACCAGCTCATCGCTTCATTGAGTGATGAGGTCTACATGTCTATCAGCGGCATTCCGCTGCGTCTGAAATAGGTGGTTTCATGAAAAAGAGAAAAAGAAGTCCTCTGTCTGCCCTGATTCTGCTCATTTGCCTGGCCGTTGCCGCCTTTTCCGCCTGGAAACTTTACGGATATTTCCGGGGATACAGGGATGGAGAAAAAGAGTACGAGGAGCTGACCCAGTATGTGGATACCTCACAGCAGGGGGAGACAAAAAAGGGCAAAAAGGACAAATGCCCGATTACCGTGGATTTCGAATCCCTGCGCGCCATCAATGAAGATATTGTCGCGTGGGTCTATATCCCGGATACGGGCATCAATTATCCGGTGGTCCAGGGAGAGGATAATGAGTATTATCTCCATCATACATTTGAGAAAAAGGAAAATTTCTCCGGAGCCATCTTTATGGATATCACTTGTCGGCCGGATTTTTCCTCGGACAACAGCATTTTATTCGGGCATAATTTAAAAACCGGGGAGATGTTCGGAGAACTTAAAAAATTATATGATACCGACTACAATGAGGAGGCTGATTACCGGAAGCATCCGGTCATCTGGGTGGTGACGCCTGATGCGGCCATGGAATACCGGATTTTTGCTGCGAGAGAAATCAGTGTGGAAAAAGACACGGATGTGTATATGGTGGATTTTGCGCAGGAAGAAGAGTACCAGGCGTGGATGCAGAAGCAGAAGGAGGCATCCATGTATGAGACGGATACGGATATTTCTTCCTATGAGCCGATGCTTACGCTTTCCACCTGTACTTCTGATACGGAGGACGGCCGTTTTGTGGTGCAGGCTGTCCGGATTCAGAGAAGTGCGCAATAAATAATGATCGTAATGGAAAGGAAATGTGATGTGGAGAAAATTATGGAATTCTTCCGGCTGGAAGGTTCTGTGCTGTAATGTTATAACTGCTCTGGCTCTCAACCTTTTCCTGGAATGGATGGAAAGAAAATCCATAAAAGAAGTGCTGGCGTTTATCAACGAAAGAACCTACGTTTTTCTTTTTAACGCGGCCATTCTCTTTATGTTTCTTTCCATCGTACTGCTTGTCAGAAAGAAAATATTTGTGTACACAGTCATCACAGCATGCTGGATTTTAATAGGACTGACCAACGGCATAGTTCTGAACGGACGAAAAACTCCGTTTACCGCAGTGGATCTGACTGTGGCAAAATCTATCCTGCCGGTGCTCAACAGCTATCTCGAGCTGTGGCAGATTGTGATGCTGGTGATTTTGATGGTGGCGGCCGTTATTTTTCTGGTCTGTCTGTGTCTGTATTCTCCGTCCAGCGGAGAATCCTTTAACAGGCGGGCCAATGTGCTGCTTGAGCTGGTACTGCTGGTTGCCTTTGGAATATTTGCCTATGTGGGCGTGGGAAAGGGACAGCTGATCAGCAAGTTTGATAACCCGATTAACGGGTACAAAGATTACGGCGTTGCCTACGGGTTTTGTGTGACGGCTCTGGATACCGGCATTGACCGGCCGATCAATTACAGCCGAGACAGGGTCAATAAACTGAAAAATAAGATGGCTGACCTTCTTTCTGAGGAGGAAGCGGAAGAAAATGCGGAGGACAGCAGAGAGCCTAATATTATTTTTATCCAGCTGGAATCCTTTTTTGATCTGTCCCAGGTGAAAAATCTGGATATTTCAGAGGATCCGATTCCGTTTTTTCATCAGCTTCAGGAAAATACCACTTCCGGGCGGCTGCGGGTGCCGGTTTATGGAGCCGGAACCATCAATACGGAGTTTGAAGTCATCACTGGAATGAGTACAGCTTATTTCGGTACCGGAGAGTATCCTTATCGAAGTGTTCTCCAGAAGAAGACCTGCGAGAGCATTGCCTACTGGCTGAAGGATCTGTCTTATGAGAGCACAGTGATTCATAATAACAATGCATCTTTTTATGACCGCTATAAAGTATTTTCCAATTTGGGATTTGATAATTTTATCACCATTGAAAACATGAAAGTAAAAAGCTGGACGGAGGCCGGCTGGGCGAAAGATGCGGTGCTTACCGATTACATCCTTGATACCATGGAAGAGACGGCTGAGAAAGATATTATTTATACCATTTCTGTCCAGGGACACGGAGATTATCCGACATCCAGCCAGGAGGGCTCGGAGATTCAGGTGACCGGCGAGGGATACAGCGAATCCTATCTGAATCAGGTGACATATTACGCCAATCAGATTCATGAGATGGATGCATTTTTGGAAGATCTCATCGGAAAACTGGAAAACTGCGGAGAGGATACCATGGTCATCGCTTATGGGGACCATCTTCCGGGACTGGATTTTGAGACGGATGATCTGAAAGAAGGCAATAAATATGAGACCCCATATTTTATCTGGGATAACTTTGGTTATAACAGCAGCCACAGAAAAGAAGAGTCAGAGAACCTGAAGGCCTGGGAACTGGCTTCCAAAGTTCTTTCCAAGGTAAATATTCACAGTGGAGTGATCAATCAGTTCCATCAAACTATGAAGGGGACCAGGAACGAGGGTAAGAACCTGAAGCTCCTGCAGTACGACATGCTTTACGGTGCGGATTTCTCCCATGAAGGGGAAGAGGAACTGGAGCCTACAACCTTGTGTTATAGTCTGAAGCCAGTCGAGGTGACAAAAGTCAAGGAAGATGACGGAAAATATTTGCTGCTGGGTGAGAATTTTAACGAATACAGTCGTGTGTACATTAATGGAATTCTGACCAATTCCACGCTGAAGAGCGATAAAGTTCTGGAAATCAAGGCCAGCGCATTGAAGGACGGAGATGAAATCACGATCCATCAGGTGAGCAAGACCAATAATAATATTACGCTGAACAAGTCTGAAGTATTTACCTTTGATCTGTCTCAGGCAGAACCGCTGTACAGGGATGATTCCTGGCAGAAAGCGGAGATCGATGACGAGAACATAGATATCTCATCGGAAAAATGAGTCTTAAAAATAAAAACAGACAGCCGCCGGATTTCATTCCGGGATATGTTTCTGTCGGGACAGTAGAATTTCCACTGTCCTGCAACACATTTCCTGGAAGAGAAATCCGGCGGCTGTTTTATTTCTGGTCTTCCTCCCACATACAGCTCATGAAATTTTGCTGTAATTCTTTATAGTAGGTGCGGCTGACCGGAATCTGGGTGCCGTCCGATAAAGTACAGAACTGACGGTTCATGGTGATGATATGTCTGCAGTTGACCAGAAAACTTCGGTGAGAGAAGCAGAACCAGTTCTCTACGGTATCTTTCAGATCGTGCAGTTTTTCCGTAGTTTTGTAAGAAGCATCTCTGGTATGAATCTCCGTATTTCTGAGCACCCGTTCCATGTAAAGGATATCTTTTTGAGGGATACGGGCGGAACTTTTTCCAAACTGAATGGAAAGATAAAAATGTTCCAGTTCCTTCAGACGGGCGATGGCCTTATGCAGCGCCTTGGGCAGATAGGTGTCTATCTGACTTTTCAGGATAAAATAAATGTGAGAAGATTCATAAACCTGCGATGCGTAATCTACATAATTGGTAATATAAATAATCTGGCAATCCGGAAGCACAGAGGTGATATCCTTGGCGGTCTGGATTCCAGAAGAATCCCGCAGTTCAATGTCCATAAAGACAATCTGCGGTTCCACTTTTTGTTCCCGGACGGCAGTTAAAATATCGGCGGCATCAGAAAAAGAAAGAACCTGCGCTTCCATGGGACTGCGCTGCTCGATTTTCTGACTTATTTCTCTTGATGCGATGGGGTTGTCTTCACAGACAGCAATCGTCAGCATGAAAAAGCTCCTTTCTGTTTCGTTTTTATTCTTCATAGATAAAGGACACTGCAGATGGATATTTTTCGCATTACAGTGTTAAAAAGCCACTATTATTATACTAGAATTTCAAAAATTAAGAAACAGAAAAAAGGTGCAAATATGTCAGACTTTTATAGAAAATGTTGGATATATTTTCTTGCCTCATCACTGCGCCCTTCTTTCAGAAGAAGCGAAATGACCTGAAGATGACCTGTAACATCGTGATGCTGTTTACGTAATAAAAAAGTCTTTTTACGCAGTTGATCAAAGTCGGACATATTTTGTTCCAGGATTTTCTGCTTCTTTCTGTGAACATGGAAATTTTTCAGGATGCGCTGCAGTTCCCGGGCACCCTGGAAGAAGAGCACGGAAGATAAAAATATTCCTGCAAATACAAAGAACCAGCCTGCGGCGCCCATGTGTTCCGGAAATACATAAAGGACGCCGGTACCGATGAAAAAGGCAACCAAACCTAATTTGAATAGTATATGTAAATTCATTTTCTGTATATAGTTGTTCCAGAGAAGAACAGCGAAAGGAGTGAAAATCGTCTGCACGATGACCGGAGGGAAAATGAACAAAAAAAGGCGGACAGGGTCATTTTCCGGCGCGATCGTATTGGAAGAAATATTCAGCTCAAGCCCCAGAGAATAATTCACCAGATAATAGGCAATGCCCATGGTCAGTTCGATGCAGCCGGCATAGAGAAGGACAAACATGGTATTCTCAACATGGCGCAGGAAGCTGCCCTGGTACAGGAGCATACCTGCGAGAAAAGGGGAGAGGAACAGAATAATCTTATAGGATGCGGTGGTGACCTCTCCGGTCAGGAAAGTATAAAACAGGGGAATCAGTAAAAAAGGTATACTGAGTCCAAAAGGATGCCGGACCCGGGAGCGGGGCTGCATGGTCCTGACAGTGTAATAATATACGGACAGCTGATAGATAATATGAGATACGGCAAAAGACGCCACAAATAACTGAGAGGAAGATAAGTGCAATGTCATGGGAAAACTCCTTTGATATAAGTGTATTTTATGTGCGGGCGCCGGCAAAGCGTTATAGGAATATTGCCGACAGTATGGCAGTTAAGCAAAATCGATCATGATATCGGAGATAAATGTATCCCCGTGATCCTGCCACTGACAGACGCCGTCTCTCTTGCGCACAATTTCTTCGATGATGGACAGACCCAGTCCATGGTAGAATGTGTCGGCCTTTGTGGTCGTATGGTCAAAGACCACAGCCGGATTTTTGGTGTTTTCCATATGGATAAAGAGAAAATTATTCTTGTAGTCGATGGAAAGTCTCAAAAAGGGGGACGGCTGACCGGAGGTCTCACAGCTTTCAATACCATTGTTAAGCAGATTGAAAAAGAGGCTGATAAAGGTGGGAGCCGGAATCCCGATTTTCTCAGGGAAAAGAATATCACAGGAAAAAGTGATGCCGAGATTGTGACATTCCGTTTCCTTTCCATGAAGGATGACATCCAGAATATCGTTATCACAATAATGCTTATAACGTACGCTCTGAAAAGAAGAAGAAAAATCACCGCAGACGTGGCGGGCCTCCTCCAACTGTCCGTTTTCCAGCAAATGATCGATCTGCCGCAGATGTTCTTTTACATCTTCCATCTGTCTTTCCATATCTGCCTGGGAGGTGCGCAGGCTCCGTTCCTGCCGGAGAGCAGCCCTGCGCTGCATTTCCAGATATTCCACATTTATCTTTGCGTAAAACTCCCGCAGAGAGATAAAGATAAAAGCGACAATGAACAATATAATAATGACGTAAATAAAGAAGAACAGCACAATAGAAATGTGCGTCCGGTACACATAAAGATAGTAGGCGAAAACGAAAAGCGGTATGGTCAGAAGCAGGGCTGCCAGGAGAAGACCCACCCGACGGAGTTTCTGTTTTGATGTTGTCTTGTCATTGGTGCTTTTATCCATGGAACCCCTCCCGCTTTTGGTAGAATGAAATGATAAACGTATTACTGTACGTTTTTTTATAAATCAAATACCATTATAATCGATATCAGGAAAAGAGAAAAGGGAAAAATAAAGGAATAAACGAGATAAAAAGAGCGGTCTTGCTGCCGCTCCATTTACTCTGACTGGGCAATCGGGAAGAAGATGCAGATCTTTTATAAAATTTTCAAAAGTTCACGAATATACTTTTGTGCCTCTACGGTTTTCCCCTCTGTTAAAAGATAGGAAATCGTCTGCAGATGCCCGGCGATATCGTGGCTCTGTCGTCGCAAGTGCAGATTCCGTTCTTTCACAGCTTTGTAATTGTCCAGATTTTTATAAAATATTTCTTTTTCTTTCTGGTGCAGATGAAAGGACATGCGCATCTGATGGATTCCGCGGAAGAAGAGAAGAATCGAAAGCAATGTTCCCAGAAAGACAAAAATCCACCCGATTTTTCCCATAAACTGTGGAAAAACATACAAAACACCACTGCCCGACAGCGATGTGGCCAAAACGAGCTGAATCAGTATCTTCAAATTAATATATTGCACCACCGTTTGCCACAGGCGTATGAAAAAAGGCATAAGAAGAATCTGCATTACAATGGGCGGACCGATAAAAATCAGTAAATCCACAGGATCATCCTTCGGGACAACAGGGTCTGCGGCAGAATGAACCTCTTGTTGAAGAAGAAACATCAGAGGATAATACAGAAGCCCCATGACAAACTCAACAATCCCCAGGCAGATCACGATGAAAAAATAATTTCCCAGACGCCGCCAGAAACGTGCTTTGTAAAGAAATATGCTGGCTGCCAGAGATGTACAGTAAAAAATAACCTTGAAAAAAGGGGACTGTGCGTCACCGGTAAATCCTGTATACAAAAGAAGAATGCCCAGGAAGGGGAGACTGCGCAGAAAGGGCCTTTTTACAGAAAAACGTGTTGTAAGCGTCCGGCTGAAAAAGAAAACCATGGATGCCGCATAGCAAAGATGTGCGAACAGGTAGATGAGAGTGTTAAGTTGGGATGCGGAAGCGGTAAGTGTGGGTGACAATGGGGAGCTCCTTTCTTATTATTTTATTTTATTTTATTATAAAAGATAAGAGAGAAAATAGAAATACTCTGGCAATATATTTTACATTTTATGTGCAGTGGGAGGAAAATTTGTGATATAGTTATTGTAGAGTATAACTTTAAAAAGAAAAATGTAAAAAAATGTAAAAAATGATTGAAAATGTAATAGATGTAATATATAATCAGTTTACCTTTGTAAAAAGGTAATACTCGGGAGACCGGAGAAAGGAGGAAAAATGCAGGAGAATATGACAGATAAGCAACTAGAAGTAATTTTAAATTTAGTGGCTGACAAATTCGAATCCTGTGAAAACATGGAAGAAGTAAAAAAAGCTGTTGAAGAAGTAAGAAAGATGGCCAAAAAAGAAAAAACAGAGTGATAAAATAATGAGAGGTATCATTGTTGAATGAGACAGGAAAGCGTACTGCATGCTTAATTATCAGATGTAGATCCTATTGATTAAGAGAGTAGTAATGTCTTCCTGTCTTATTTTTTGTAAACAGGAAAATGTTAAGATTGTAGAAATATGCTGTACTATTCCTGAAAATGAAAGTATTAATTGGGAAAAATAACGATAAAAAATTACGGAGGAGAAATAAAACTGAACAAAAGCTATAAAAAATGTGCGTTTTATTACATTAATTATGCATCTTTTGCGGTGTATATTGAAATGTTGCTTAAAAAAGATTTAAAATGTAATTGGTGCAGATTATGCGCTGATAAGAAATAGAGAGAGATGATAAAGGGGGAAAAAGTTATGAAGAAAAAGATAATATTTATGCTTTGTAGTTTGTTGTTGATGGTTACAACAAGTTTTGTGATAGGGAAGGAGGTAAATGCGGAAGAATCAGAAGATGGTTTTGTGTATGATTCATATGAAGATGATACCGTACGAATTACTGATTATAAAGGCAGTGAACGCAATATAGTAATTCCATCAGAATTAGGTGGATATAGTGTATATGAAATTGGAGATAGTGCATTTAGAAATAAAGAGATAGAATCAGTTACCATTTCCGAGGGGATAATAAGAGTTGGTAGCGATGCATTTTATAACTGTGATAATTTAAAGAGTGTCAAATATACCAAAATCTGTTAAGGAAATAGGCATAGGTGCTAACAATTCATTTGCAAATTGTGACGCATTGGAAGAAATTATTATTGATGAAGAAAATAAATATTATGTTGTAGAAAATAATGTTTTATTCGATAAGAATATGACTACTTTGTTGTTTTATTTTAAGGGCAAAAATGACGTAAGTTATACAGTTCCATATGGTGTTATGACGATAGGAGAATATGCTTTTGATGGATGTGATCAGCTAACAGAAATCATTTTATCAGGGACAGTTGATACAATTGAAGGTGGTGCGTTTTATGGATGCACAGGATTGGAAAATATAAATTTACCGACGGGAGTTATTGTTATTGGTGATTTTGCATTTTCCAATTGTACAAACTTAAAGTCGATTGATATACCAAATACAGTTACACAAATACAAGAATCGGCATTTTCAAATTGCACGAATTTGGAAAAAATTATATTGCCAGAAGAATTAGTAACTCTTGGAATTAATGTTTTTAAGGATTGCGTCAGCCTTGTAAATATTAACTGGCCAAATAAAATAACAAAAGTACCATTTGGGATTTTTATGGGATGCAATAGTTTGGAAAATATAGAGTTACCAGATTCTATTACAGAAATTGATAATTATGCATTTTATGGATGTACCAGTTTGAAAACTATAATATTGCCGAATTCTTTGTCTTCAATTGGTTTAGATGCATTTAGAGAATGTTTGGGTTTACGGAGTATTACAATTCCAAAAAATGTACGGAACATGTACCAGAATATTTTTAAAAAATGCGATAATTTGGAAGAAATAAAAGTAGAATCAGGGAATGAAACATATGTTTCCCAGGACGGGGTATTATTTAATAAACTTACCAAAACGCTAATATCTTATCCTGCAGGTAAACCAAACGTTGTTTATACTGTACCGGAAGGAATTGTTGCCATTGGTGATCATGCCTTCCATGAAAATGTTGGAAACTTAAAAACAGTAGAGTTGCCGGAAAGTGTGAAATCCATAGGTGTGGATACGTTTTATGGCGATACAATAAGTATTGAAAATCTTAAATTGTTCTCAAAAGATTGTACAATCAGTGTTGCAGATTCCTGGTATGAAGAATTTTCTATACAAGAGGGTATTATAATCTATGGATATGCGAATTCCACTGCGCAAGCATATGCGGAAAAATATGAACGAGATTTCGTAGAGCTGACAGAAAATGATAAATTAACGAATCCAGTAAGTTTCAATCCGCAAGATAATGAAACTCCTTCAACAAATGAACCGGCTGTCCAGCAGCCATCCGGTAATGAAAATAGTGCCAGCTCAGATAAAGCGAGTGGAACTGTTGGCAGTTCAAGTCAAAATACTTCTGTTCCGTCAGTGGGCACAATACTGAACGATAGCAAAACAAAAGCAACCTATACTGTTACAACTGCAGGTGCGTCTGTTACCTATAAAGCTTCGGCAAGTAAAAAGGTAAAAAAGGTTACTGTTCCCTCCAGTGTCACTATTAATGGGATTACATACAAAGTGACCGGCATTGCTCCAAATGCTTTTAAGAATTGTAAGAAACTGAAAAAGGTGACAATTGGCGCAGGTGTCACAGAGATTGGTAAAAAAGCTTTTTCCGGATGCAAGAATTTAAAAAATGTGATAGTAAAATCAAAATCTTTAAAGAAAGTTGGAAAAAATGCGTTTAAAGGCATCAATAAGGCAGCTAAAATCAAAGTACCGAAAAAACAATTGAAAAAATATCAAAAGTTGTTTAAAAAGGCAAAGGTAGCGAAAAGTGTGAAAATTACGAAGTAGTTGCCTAAAATAAAGATTCCAGGACAGAAAAAGGCAGAAACCAAAGAAGCGGTTTCTGCCTTTGGAAAAGTGGATAGACATGACGGTAACTCTTGATTTGAAAGAAACTTCTATTAAAAAACTGACAGCCGGTGAAAAGAAGCTGACGCTCAAATGGAAAAAACAAAAGAAGAATACAGATGGTTACGAAATTCAGTATTCCACGAACAAAAAATTCAAAAAAGCTGTCAAGACAGTAACAATAAAAAATAATAAGAAAAATATAAAGACGATTAAAAAGTTGAAACGCGGAAAGAAATACTATGTGAGGATTCGCACCTTTAAGAAAGTTACATCCAATGGTCAGATGGTACGGTTGTATTCTGACTGGTCGAAGAAGAAAAGTGTGAGGGTAAAGTGACCAGGCAACTGCTATACCATGGTCAAAAGCTGGCTGGTTATGTTGGTATGTGATTTTGACCGATACAAGGGAGGAGGTATTTTTTATGACAAGAAGATTGCTTAGAACAACTGGTTTATGTTTGTTGGCATTTTTATGTTTCTTTTTCTTCAGTTGGGATGTACATGCAGCAGATGATGGATGGATAAATATAGACGGGCTGATTTTTTCAGAATTGGAAGTGGATGGAGAAGTAACCTGGTTATTGGAGGAATATACAGGTGATGAAAAGGAAGTGACTGTTCCGGCCGAAATAGACGGAAAAGAAGTTCGCGCTGTGGCGCATTATGCATTTAAAGGAAATGAAACAATAGAATCCATAATTTTGCCGGACACAGTTGAGATAATGGGGTATGAAGCGTTTTATGATTGTTCGAATCTGAAAAATATTTATCTGGGAAGCATGAACAGAGGGTGGGAATGGCATGGCTATGACTGGATGCTGCGCGAATGTCCGAATCTGGAAAGTATCTCCATGAGTGATAGCGCAAATTTTGATATATCGTCCGAACCGTACGCTATAGGTAAAGACTGGAAAGTTTTCGGCAAAACTGAACGTGACAATCTGAAATACATCTACATCGGCAGCAGCATGAGTAATGTGACAAAAGACGTGTTTTATGGCGAGTCCCTTGAGTACATAGAAGTCGGTGAGAATAATCCGTTATATTCCAGCCATGAGGGAGTCTTGTATTCGGCGGATGGAAAAACTTTGCTGGTGTGCGGTACGTCTTACCAGAAAGAGATATATGAGATTCCGGTAGGAGTGGAAACAATATCCCCGCCAGGATTTGAAAAATGTTCAAATATAAAATATATTATTGTTCCGGAAACGGTGAAAAGTATGGGCGGAGCGTTTGAAGACACTGATCTGACTTTGGTAGTAAAGAAGAATTCCTATGCGGATGTTTTCGCACAGGAAAATGGGATGAAAGTGAAATATAATGGCGAGGTATCGCCGGAGTATGAATCCCATATTTGGAATGACACATATACTGTGGACCAGGAGCCTACGTATACCACAGCAGGAGTAAAAAGTATTCACTGTAAATATTGTGGAAAAATAAAAGAAGGCAGCGAAGTCAGTATTCCAATGATGGTGCAGCAGTCAGGTGGGCAGTCGACAGGAAATCAAAGTCTTCAGCAGTCAAATGCAGAAAATATTTCTTTGGGAACATCGTTTGACGGAAGTAAACAAACGGCGGATGGTATAGTAAACAAAAAACTGTCAAAGCCAATTCTCAAAAAATGTAAAGCAGGTAAGAGAAAGATTACTGTCAAGTGGAAAAAGATTTCGTTAGCTGATGGATATCAGATTCAATATGCCATGAAACGAAATTTTAAGAAAAAAGTGCAAACGATTACGATAACCAATAAGAAGAAAACACGAAAGATTATTAAAAAACTGAAATCCAGGAAAAAATATTTCGTGAGAGTGCGCGCATACAGCAAAGTAGGTGGCAGCGGATCGGCAACAGTTTATTCCGGATGGTCAGCGGTAAAGAAGATAAAAGTGAAATAGCAGATAACGTGAACACTGGCGGAGAAGTGAATATATTTCCTCCTCCGCCGTCGTCCGTTTAAGAGTACTTGTTTACATTATTTCCTGGATATATCATGTTCTATTTCAATTCTTATGTGTCTGGTGCAGCATTACAAGAAGAGGATGACATAAATTGTAAAAATATTGTAAAATTGCGTGATTCTACAATAAAATAATTGATGATATATGCAGGGGAATGATATAATACAAATATTAGAAAATTGTAGATGCGGGTTCGTCAGAACAGGAGAGAGATGCCGATTTTTCATGGATTGTAAAGCAAAGGAGGAGAAAATGTATGAAAGGTAAGAGTAATTCATGGATGGTTATGTTTTTATTTGCTGCAGTGCTGTTCTTTGCGGGAGGTATAATTGATGCGCAGGCAGCGAGTGTAGGCAGTGGAAGCGGTGAGATCACCAGTGCGAACAGGACTCGTTCGTATTCGTTGACGTTACCATCTTCAGGCAGGATCAATTTAGTGTACGACAGTGAGATTTCCCAATCAGAAATTTACATTGAAGATCAAGAAGATCAGGACAGGGAAATAGTATGGCGACAATATCCCAACGAAGGAAAAACATCATATGAAATTGATTTGATAAAAGGAACATATACTTTACATATAAAGGGAAGATATAATTCGAATAGCTATACAGGCCATTTTTCGTTTAGCACTGATTTTACTTCAGCCGGAGAGAGTTTCAGCGAGCCAAATAACAGAATATCGGAAGCTTCTAAAGCTGTTTTTGGACAACGAGTATATGGGCAACTGGCCTGCAATGATCAGCAAGATCTTTACAGATATGATTTGCCATCAGCCGGAAGAGTAACCTTGACATTTAACAGCGCAATTGCTTCTCAGGAAATCTATTTTGAAAATGCAGCAGGGGAAACAGTTTGGGGAAATATGTATCCTAAGGAAGGCAGTACGGTATATCAAATTGATTTAACAAAAGGGACTTACTATCTTAATGTAGAGAAACGTTATCTGGGTGATGAATATAATGGAAATTTGTTAGGTTAGAATCGATGATGGGGTAAACGAAAAAGCAGTTTTGGCAT
>ERZ1643250.1339-NODE-1339-length-21429-cov-7.426780_pt1 | contig 21429 bp, 21 predicted proteins | sample MGYA00579262_ERZ1643250 | MGnify/ENA primary metagenome ERZ1643250 (study PRJEB29033, sample SAMEA4952265) | chicken gut metagenome | biome: Broiler Chicken; feature: Gastrointestinal Tract; material: Caecum | place: Ireland | collected 2018 | study: Broiler... | reverse complement strand
AGAGGCTCCGGAAGGATATATTACTCCTGCCGGGCAGTGGAATATTACATACAAAACAACTGGGGAGGGTCCCGGCTGGGAAATCGTTATGGCGGCGGACGGCACAAAGGCTCCGCCCGGATTTATAGAACAGGATTCCCGGTATATGCTTCCGAATTACGGGATCCAGTATATCCCATCCTCGGGAGGACGCGGGCTTACGCTGTTCGCGGCGGCGGGAACCCTGCTCATCGGCGGGGCGGCGCTGCTGCTGTCTGTGTGGGCAAAGCGCAGAAAGGTTTAATCCCGTTTTAATGGCCGTACAAAGCCATTTTATATAAAGTCAAAAAGTAAGAGAGGAGAAATAAGGAGATGAAAATGAAGTTTATGAAGAAAGTTACAGCGCTGTTCTTGGCGCTTGCCATGATCCTTGGTATGTCGGTGTCGGTTTCGGCGATTGGAAGTACAGATACCGGTACGATACGGGTCACAGGCGCAGAGGCAGGAGTCAGTGTGACGGCGTACCGCCTGATGGATGTAAATTATGATTTTGATAATGCAAACCAGCCGGTGGATCCGGTATACGAGTGGGTGGACGCTCTGGCAGGCTGGGTGAGAGAAAATTATTCCGCTTATATCGGAACAGGAACGGACAACAGTGTGCAGGAAGCATTCAGCACGGCGGAAGCAGACGATATCGCAGCGTTTTACGACGCGCTTGCAGCGCAGATCCGCAGCAACAGTATTACCTTGGACAGCGTAACAGCAAAAGCAGACGGCGGAGCAGTGGACATCACAGTCCGTACGATGGGAAACTATCTGGTACTGGTAGAAAACGGTATGAATGTCTATTCTCCCTCCGCTGTAAATCTTGTACCTGTATGGAATGATGAGACGGATGCATGGGAGATGTCAACTCCGGCAAAGGTGGAACTGAAATCCAAAGAAGTCTCTGTTACAAAAACGGCAGAGACGGCGGATGACAGCGATATTACAGCATCCATTGGAGATAGGGTGAATTACACAGTTACAGCGGATGTTCCGGGTTACCCGGCAGCGACGCTGGATAAGAATAAGACGTTCAATATCTACGATACTCTGCAGGCGGGGCTTACTCTGGATGCGGACAGTATACGGGTGACCGGCTACGTTGGCGGGACTGATGGGACAGCGACCGACCTGACAGCTGAAAATGCGGGAAATTCATATTATACTCTGACGACAACAGGCGCAGTGGATCTGGGAAGGGAAGGTGTATCCTTTTCCCTGGTTTTCAATTATGATAACCTGAAAAATGAAGGCGATGTGAAATTCGACACGATCCAGGTGGCCTACAGCGCAGTGGTGGACAAAGATGCGCTTGTGTTTAACAGCAATGCAGACAGGGGAAATCTTGGAAATACAGCGAAGCTGAGCTACAGCAATAACCCGTATGCCACAACAGCCAGTTATAAGGATGTAATAGACGACGCAAAAGTATATACATATGGAATCAAGATAACAAAAGTTGATTCAGACGATGACAGCCAGCTTCTTCCGGGCGCGGAGTTCACGGTTTCCCTTTCTGAGGACGGAAGCAATCCGATTTCTTTTGTAAAGACGGGCGATGGGGCATACCGAAAAGCAGAGTCTGGGACAGAGACAGGCGATACAACAGTCACAGTAGGCGCAGAGGGCAGCGGGGTTCAGGGTATGCTTACCCTGTCCGGTCTGGATGCAGACACTTATTATCTGACAGAGACAAAGGCGCCGGATGGATACAACAAGCTTGGCAGCCCGATTGAAATTACCATAACCGATACAGAGCCAAACGGGATAGTCAATGACGGGACAGACAGTGCAGACGGAGCAGACGGCTATGTTGAAAAGAAAGTAGAAAATTCCGACGGGTTCCAGCTCCCGACTACCGGCGGCATCGGAACGATCTTGTTTACGGCAGGCGGTATCCTTCTCATGGGGCTTGGCGTGATCGTTCTGGTATTTGTGATCCTGCGCAGACGCAGAAGCTGAGGAGAAACAGGTGAAAACGGATCAGCAGAAAACACCGGAAAAAAGATATAAAAGCACAGGAGCAGACGAAGGCAGGATAAAGCCCGGGAAGATTTCCCGGGCAGTCCCTGTTCTTGGTCTGCTGCTGCTTTTGGGCGGGGCCGCGGTATTTCTCTATCCTGCGGTCAGCAATTATCTGGCGGAAAAAAACCATACCAGAGTGATCCAGACATATCAGGAGGCGGTCGGCGGGCTGAGCGATGAAGAACTGAGCGAAGAGTGGGCAAAGGCCGAGGAGTACAATGAAAATCTGGCGGGCGATCCGGTGCACGATCCTTTTATACCGGGCAGCGGGTACGCCCTGCCGGACAATTATCTGGATGTGCTCAATGTAGACGGAGTCATGGGTTATATAGAGATACCGAAAATCGACGTCAGTCTGCCTGTTTATCACGGCACGGCGGAGGAAACTCTGGAAAAGGGCGTAGGGCATATGGAGTCCACAACGCTTCCCATTGGAGGAACCGACCGGCACGCTGTACTGACCGGCCACCGGGGGCTTCCCAGCGCAGAATTGTTTACGAATCTCGATCTGCTGGAGATCGGAGATCATTTTTACATCAACGTGCTCGGAGAAACACTTGCGTATGAAGTGGACAGTATTGAGGTCGTGGAGCCGGATGAACTGGGACTGCTCACAGTAGAGCCCGGCAGAGATCTGGTGACTCTGATCACCTGCACCCCCTACGGCGTAAATACACACCGCCTGCTTGTGAGGGGCGCCAGGACAGAGTACGTGCCGGAGGAGGCGGATCGGGAAGCTTCTGCTCCAGACGTGCGGTGGAACAGTATTTTGTATGCGGCTGCAGGCGTATTTGCAGGACTTCTGCTTCTGGGGCTGGCGCTGCTTTTCTTTTTTATTTGGAAAAAGCGCAAGAGAAAAGGAGGGGAAGAGCAAAAGCCGGATAAAAAGGAGCAGAGAAGGAAACGGCGCATACGGAGAAGAAAAGGAGCGCGGCGGTGATGTCAGAGAGAAGATGTAAAAAGAAAAAGAAACAGGGAAGAGCCCTTCTGGCTGCAGCGGTATGTCTGCTGCTGGCGGGGGCGGTTCTTCTGCTGTTTCCTGTGATAACTGACTGGATGTACAGAGCCCGGACGGAGGAAGAGTACCGTGATTTTGTGCAGTGGAGCAGGAATGACGCGGAGACGGACAGTCTGGATAAGCTCTACCGGGAACTGGTCAGGCGGAATGGAGAACTCTACGAGAATGGGCAGCAGGAGCTGGACGATCCGTTCTCCTATCAGCAGCCGGACGTAGATTTAAGCGCATATGGACTGGAAGGAAATATCATCGGATTTGTTTCCATAGAGAAGATGAATGTGCGTCTTCCGATCCTGCTCGGAGCCAATGAAGAAAATATGAAACAGGGAGCCGCTCATCTGACAAATACATCCTATCCTGTGGGCGGCGGGAATACGAACTGTGTGCTGGCGGCACACAGGGGCTACAGCCGCACGGCCATGTTCCGGGATATTGAACTTCTGGAGCCGGGAGATGAAGTGGTCATCGAAAATTTCAGGGAAACACTTGTATATGAGACAGTGGAGACAAAGGTGATCGACCCGGATGAAATACAGGAGGTGCTCATACAGGACGGAAAAGATATGGTCACTTTGATCACGTGCCATCCCTACCGTGAGAACAGACAGAGGTATGTTGTATACTGTGAGAGAAAGAAAAATTAGAATTCCTGTATAAATTTTTTAAACATACATATTCTGATTCTATCGTATCAATTCTATTTGTTTGTCAGACGGGGTGCAGCATGGGAACAGAAATCAGGAGAAATACCAGAAAAACCGGGCGGATCGCGGCAGATATTCTTTATGATATCGCGGGAAGTATTCTGTATGCCGCCGGTATATGGACATTTGCAAAGAACGCAGATTTTGCGCCCGGAGGCATTTCCGGGCTGTCTCTGATACTGAACCATATCTGGGGATTCCCTTTGGGACTGACGACGCTTCTTTTAAATCTCCCTCTTGCAATTATAAGCTATAAAGTAGTGGGAAAGGAATTTCTTCTGAAAACTGCAGTCAGTATGGTTATTTCTACCATATTTCTCGATCTGATCTTCCCGCTGACTCCGATATATCGTGGACACCGGATCCTGGCGGCCGTATATTCGGGAGTATGTCTGGGCGCGGGGATGGCGCTGTTCTATATGCATGGCTCTTCATCCGGAGGGATTGACTTTATTGCAATGGTAGTCAAAAAGAAAAAACCGTACTTTTCTCTGGGTGTGATCACTATGGTAATCGATATTGTGATCATTACGCTTGGGTGGCCGGCATTCGGGAATGTGGACGCGGTGCTTTATGGAGTGGCGTCGACAGCTGCCGCTGCGATTGTTGTGGACAAGATCTTATACGGAATTGCAGCAGGCACACTTGCCATTGTGATAACAGAAAAAGGAAGAGAGGCTGCGCGTCAGATCAGCGAAGTGACTGACCGGGGCGTCACGATTCTGGGAGGAACCGGGAACTATACGGGAGAAGGGCGGGAAGTGCTTCTGTGCGCCTGCTCCAAGTCGGAGGCATACCGGGTAAAGAATGCGGCGCTGGAGGCAGATGAAGGGGCATTTCTCATGTTTACTGAGACAAGCGAGGTGTTTGGGGAAGGGTTCGGAGTAGAGAAAAGGGAGAAATGAAGGTAGTGATGTGAACTCCATTTAAAAATCCGGTGCATATGTACTGGAGATGCAGAAAAGGCAAGTCCGAATAAAAATTATGACAACACGAGAGCAGATGTGAAAAAGCTGCTCTTTTTGTTTGCACCGGGGTTATAATGATGGAAGGATGTCTGATGAAGAGTATAATTTTTATGCAAACTTAATCAGATCCGCGCATCCTTTATGACTGAACTGTTGTGATAAATTCAGAAAAGCAGAAGTGCCCAGGGTTGAAAAATATTGTCTCATGCCGTACAATAGAGTGCAATGGACTGCAGACAGAAGTACCTGCCGATATGCGTCAGACGGAACGGAGGAAGACGGCCGGATGGAAATGATACATTCTGAAAATCTCATATATGAATATGACAAGCGTGACGAAGAGGGAAATATTGTAGGGACAAACCGCGCCATTGACGGCGTGGATATCGACGTGCCACAGGGGTCTTTTGTAGCCGTTCTCGGCCATAACGGTTCTGGAAAATCTACACTGGCAAAGCATATGAATGCGATCCTGGTTCCCTCCGGGGGCACCATGTGGGTGGATGGCCGGGATACGAAGGATCCGGAGGAACTGTGGAATGTAAGACAGACCGCGGGTATGGTATTCCAGAATCCGGACAACCAGATCATTGGAACCGTGGTAGAAGAGGATGTGGGATTTGGACCGGAGAACCTGGGGGTGCCCACGGATGAGATCTGGAAGCGTGTGGAGGACAGCCTGCGGGCGGTGGGAATGCTGGAGTACCGGACCCATTCTCCGAACAAGCTGTCCGGGGGACAGAAGCAGAGGGTTGCCATTGCGGGCGTGATCGCAATGGAACCCAAGTGCATTGTTCTGGATGAACCGACTGCCATGCTGGATCCGAACGGACGCCGGGAGGTTATCGAAGCAGTGAAAAAACTGCAGAAGGAAAAGAATGTAACGGTCATTCTGATTACTCACTATATGGAAGAAGTTATTGACGCAGATCAGGTGTTTGTTATGGATGACGGACATATTGTGATGCACGGAACGCCCAGAGAAATATTCAGCCGTGTGGATGAACTGAAGCAGTACAGGATGGATGTGCCGCAGGTTACCATGCTGGCAGAGGAACTGAGGAACAGGGGACTTGAACTGCCCCGGGGCATCCTGAGAAGGGAAGAGTTGGTGGAAGCGCTATGTCGATTAAGTTAGAGCATGTCAATTATATATACAGCCAGGGCACCGCGTATGAGAAGCACGCTCTGAAGGATGTCAGTCTTGAGATCCCACAGGGACAGTTTGCCGGAATCATCGGACATACCGGCTCGGGAAAGTCCACCCTGATCCAGCACCTGAACGGACTGATAAAGGCTACGTCCGGGACGGTCTACTATGACGGCCGCAGTATATACGAAGAAGGCTATGATATGAGAAAATTGAGAGGGCAGGTAGGATTGGTGTTTCAGTATCCAGAGTACCAGCTCTTTGAGGTAGACGTTATGAGCGACGTATGCTTCGGCCCGAAAAATCAGGGACTGTCCCAGGAGGAATGTGAACAGAACGCCAGATGGGCGCTGGATCTTGTGGGATTCCCGGAGAAGTACTATAAGCAGTCCCCCTTTGAACTGTCCGGAGGCCAGAAACGCCGCGTGGCTATAGCAGGCATTCTGGCTATGCATCCGAAAGTGCTGGTGCTGGACGAGCCAACAGCCGGCCTGGATCCGAAAGGCCGGGATGAGATACTGGATCAGATCGAACATCTCCACAGAGAGACCGGGATGGCGGTGATCCTTGTGTCCCACAGTATGGAAGATATCGCCCGGTATGTAGAGCGGATCATTGTGATGAACCGGGGAGAAAAAATGCTGGACGGTACGCCGGGGGAAGTTTTTTCGCATTATAAAGAACTGGAAAAAGTCGGTCTGGCGGCTCCCCAGGTGACCTATGTAATGCACGACCTGAAGGAACATGGTTTCCCGGTATCAACGAATGCGACCACCATTCAGGAGGCGGCAGATGAGATAATGAGGAGTTTACATGGTTAGGGATATTACAATCGGACAATATTACCCGGCAGAAAGCCGGATCCACAGGCTTGATCCCAGGGTGAAGATCGTCTGCACCCTCTTTTTTCTGGTTTCATTATTTATACAGAACAGTCTTCTGGGATATGTGATCGCAACTCTTTTCCTGGGGACGGTTATCCATCTGTCAAAAGTGCCTCTGAAATACATTGTCAAAGGCCTGAAGCCTGTCGTGATCCTCTTGCTCTTTACAGTAGTGATGAACCTTTTCCTTACAAAAGGAGGGGAAACCCTGGTCCATTTCTGGATTTTTACGATCACAGAGAGCGGACTGAGGACTTCGGTTTTCATGGCAGTAAGACTTATGTATCTGGTCGCCGGCTCATCTATTATGACATTTACCACGACTCCGAACAGTCTGACAGATGGAATTGAGAAGCTGCTTCATCCGCTGAATAAAGTGCATGTCCCGGTACATGAGGTGGCTATGATGATGTCCATAGCTCTTCGGTTTATTCCAATCTTGCTGGAAGAAACGGACAAGATAATGAAAGCGCAGATGGCCAGGGGGGCTGATTTTGAGTCTGGAAATCTGATCCAGAGGGCAAAGGCCATGATCCCGATACTGGTGCCTCTGTTTGTGTCCGCATTCCGCCAGGCAAATGATCTGGCAATGGCAATGGAGGCCAGATGCTACCGCGGAGGTGAGGGGCGGACAAAGATGAAGCCTCTGAAATATCACGGAAGGGATCGGGCGGCTTATGCGGTAACAATTCTTTATGTGGTGATCATATTTGTTGTTGGGAGATTTGTTCCGTTTAAACTGTGGATTTTCTAAGGCAGGAAGATCTATATTTTCTGCGGCGGAGATGGGAGCATGATGAAAAGAATCAAACTGACGGTTGCCTATGACGGTACAGATTACTGCGGCTGGCAGGTACAGCCGAACGGCATGACCGTAGAAGAAATATTGAACCGGGAACTCTCAGCGCTTACGGGAGAGGAAGTCAAAGTCATCGGCGCCAGCCGGACCGATGCAGGGGTGCACGCGGAAGGAAATGTAGCGGTATTTGACACGGAAACCGGCATCCCGGCGGAACGCATTGCATATGCCTTAAACTGTCGGCTGCCGGAGGATATTGTGGCAGTAAAATCCGAGGAAGTCCCCGGAGACTGGCATCCGAGATACCAGTGTTCAGTAAAAACTTATGAGTATCGGATCCTCAACAGGGAAATGCCGGATCCGGTATGCAGGCGCAGCACGGTTCATGTATCTTATCCTCTGAACCTTGGGGATATGAGAACAGCAGCCGGATATCTGAAAGGAGAGCATGACTTTAAAAGTTTCTGCAGCCCTCACACAGAGGTAAAGGATACGGTGCGGACGGTTCACAGCCTGGAAATAGAAAAAGAAGGCGATATTATCACAGTGCGGATCAGCGGAAACGGGTTTCTCTACAATATGGTCCGAATTATTGTGGGAACCCTGATCAACGTAGGAAGAGGCGCCTGTCCGCCGGAAAAAGTAAAAGAGATCCTGGAGGCCCGGGACAGGCGGAAAGCGGCTGCAACAGCCCCGGCAAAAGGGCTTGTATTAAAACACATCCGGTATGGGAAGTAGAAAAAGCTTCCTGTGCCGGATGTATTGCTTGGGAGAGATTTCTCCCTTCTTTCGCCTGCTATTTACTTATAATTGCCCCTTGTACACCGGCGCTATTGTTAGTATAATTTTAGATGAACGCAGAACAGCCGGGACGTTGATCTTGCTGTCGGGGAAATAAAGGCACACAAACCATGAGACGGGAAGAAGCAGAATGTCCGCGGCGGGCTGCAAATGTGCGAGTATGTAAATCGAGGAGGAAACGGACATGAGAATTTATGAAGCGAAAGATTATCAGGAAATGAGCAGAAAAGCGGCAAATATTCTGGCCGCGCAGGTAATCCTGAAGCCGGACTGTGTACTGGGGCTTGCAACCGGCTCGTCACCGATCGGTACATACGATCAGCTTGTCGAAGGATACGAGAAGGGTGATCTTGATTTTTCAGAAGTAAAAACAGTCAACCTGGATGAGTATATCGGACTGGATCACGAGAATGACCAGAGCTATTATTACTTCATGCACCAACATCTTTTTGACCGTATCAACATTGACCCGGCAAATACAAATGTGCCCAACGGCATGGCTGAGGATATTGCTGCAGAGTGTGAGAGATACGAGGAACTGATCCGTTCTCTGGGAGGCGTGGATATCCAGCTTCTTGGGATCGGCCGCAACGGGCATATCGGTTTTAACGAGCCTGCGGATTCCTTTGATAAGATGACTCACTGTGTTGACCTGACGGAGAGCACCATCGAGGCAAACAAGAGATTTTTTGCCTCTGCCGATGATGTGCCGAGACAGGCGGTATCTATGGGGAGCGGCACGATCATGAAGGCAAAGAAGATTCTTCTGATCGCATGCGGAGAAGACAAGGCGGATGCAGTGGCAAAATCATTCTTTGGTCCTGTAACCCCCGAAGTCCCGGCATCCATCCTCCAGCTTCACAGTGATGTAGTTGTGATCGCAGATACAGCGGCGCTGTCAAAATGCCCCGGTGTGCTGTAAGATTCACTTTCAGCATAATGGCGCAGAATGAATTTTTTCCGGTGCCAAAAAGAGGAGAGGTGACGAGATGATAAATGAAGGAACAGGCAGAGCAGATCCGCAGTATGTGCTGGAAGTATGTACGGACAGCGTGGAGTCCGCTATTGCAGCGTGGAGCGGCGGCGCGGACCGGGTGGAACTGTGTTCTGCTTTGATCATCGGCGGCCTTTCTCCTGGGCCAGTTCTTTTCCGTCAGGTCCGGCAGTATACGGATCTGGAGATCCGGGTGCTTCTCAGGCCCAGATTTGGTGATTTCTGTTACAGCAAATATGAACACGAAGCGCTGAGAGAAGAGGTAGAGATGTTTCGGGAGATGGGAGCTGACGGAGTTGTGATCGGAAGCCTGAATCCCGACGGAACGCTGAATATGGAGCAGATGGAAGAGCTGGCACATCTGGCGGGAGATATGAAGATTACCATGCACCGGGCGTTTGATGTGTGCAGAGATCCCTTTGAAGCGCTGGAGCAGTGCATCGGGCTGGGGATTGACACGATACTGACAAGCGGGCAGAAAGCTTCCGCGTGGGAGGGACGATCCCTCCTGGCAGAACTGGTAAAAAGGGCGGCAGGCAGAATTGAGATCCTTGCCGGAGCGGGAATCGGGCCGGATTCGATCGCTGGTCTGGCAGATTTTACTGGAGTGAGATCCTTCCACATGTCGGGGAAAGAAGTAAAAGAGAGCAGAATGCAGTTCCGGCGGGGAGGAGTGCCTATGGGACTGCCGGGGTTTGACGAGTTTGAGATCTGGCAGACTGCAGAAGAGAATGTTCGGGCTGCATCGCAGATTATCAGGAAGCTGATGCTGTCAGAACGGCCGGATTCAGAAAAACAGGCTTGACAAATGCTCAGGGATAGTCTAGTATCTCTCTGTAAGAACACATAATATACAGGCTATGAAGGGAAAAAGTAGCAGATTACCGCGAAAACAGAAAGCAGCCGGCTGATGAGAGGCGCATGATACGGTTTCCTGTGAATACATCCCGGAGCTTCACACCGAAAGTCGTCATATCGACCAGTAGGCTGCGACGTACGTGCACGTTACCGCACAGAGTGCTTATCCAGGCACTTACAAAGCCGGACAGTGCGAACTGCCCGGGAAACAAGGTGGTACCACGGTTATAACCGTCCTTATTGTCAGACAGTAAGGACGGTTTTTTAATTGTGTCAGACGATTTATTCAAAAGGGGTCAGGCCCCTTTTGAATCCAAAGAAAGGAGAGAAAGAAGATGGGAATTTATGAAGAACTTCAGGCGAGAGGGCTGATCGCCCAGGTTACGGATGAGGAGGAAATCCGGGAACTTGTGAACAATGGAAAAGCTGTTTTTTATATCGGCTTTGACCCTACGGCGGACAGCCTGCATGTGGGGCATTTCATGGCGCTGTGTCTGATGAAGCGTCTGCAGGAGGCGGGCAACAAGCCGATCGCGCTGATCGGAGGCGGCACAGGATATATTGGAGATCCCTCCGGCCGGACGGATATGCGCAGCATGATGACGCCGGAGCAGATTCAGCACAACTGTGACTGCTTCAAAAAGCAGATGAGCAAGTTCATTGATTTTTCCGAAGGCAAAGCTATGATGGTGAACAATGCTGACTGGCTGCTGGATCTGAATTATATCGAGCTGCTCAGAGAAGTGGGGCCGCATTTCTCTGTAAACAGAATGCTTACCGCAGAATGCTATAAGCAGAGAATGGAAAAGGGCTTAAGCTTCCTTGAGTTCAACTATATGATCATGCAGGCATACGATTTCTACGCACTGTTCCAGAAATACGGCTGCAACCTGCAGTTCGGCGGGGACGACCAGTGGAGCAATATGCTTGCCGGTACGGAGCTGATCCGCAGAAAACTGGGCAAGGACGCGGGAGCCATGACGATCACCCTGCTCCTTAACTCAGAAGGAAAGAAGATGGGAAAAACCCAGTCCGGCGCAGTATGGCTTGACCCGGAGAAGACGTCTCCCTTCGATTTTTATCAGTATTGGAGAAACGTGGCTGACGCTGACGTACTCAAATGCATCCGTATGCTTACCTTCCTTCCCCTGGAAGAGATCGACAAGATGGATTCCTGGGAAGGCGCCCAGCTGAACACAGCAAAAGAAATCCTGGCCTTTGAACTGACCAAACTGGTGCATGGCGAGGAAGAGGCAAAGAAGGCGCAGGAAAGCGCCCGGGCTTTGTTCAGCCAGGGAAATGCGGCACAGATGCCGACGGCAGAGCTGACAGAGGAAGACTTTACGGATGGAAGTATTGATATCTTATCTATGCTCTCAAAGAGCGGCCTGGTGCCGTCAAGGTCAGAGGCAAGACGCGCGGTGCAGCAGGGCGGCGTTACCGTGGACGGCGAGAAGGTAACCGACATCGGCACATCCTACACAAAAGACGCACTCTCAGGAGACGGAGTGATCCTCAAAAAAGGGAAGAAAAACTTCCGCAGAGTTGTAGTAAAATAGCGCAGTTTCAGCGCCGGCATACAGGGACAGACGCCCGGATGCCGGCGCTGACGTAAAAAGCAGAGATATAAAATGCACAGACAGGAGGAACTATTATGGCATTTCGTGGAATCAAAGCAGAGGAACTTCAGTTTAATCCATTTACAAAGATTGGAAAAGAGTGGATGCTGGTTACAGCCGGTGACGAGAAAAAGCACAACACGATGACTGCAAGCTGGGGGGCAATGGGCGTAATGTGGGGCAAAAATGTCGTGAGCGTTTATCTTCGCCCCCAGAGATATACAAAAGAATTTGTGGACGAGGGAGAACTGTTCACACTTTCCTTTTATTCGGAGGAGCACCGCGGCGCTCTGAATATATGCGGCACAAAATCAGGCAGGGACTGCGACAAGGAGAAAGAGGCCGGACTGACCCCGTACTATACGGACGGCACAACGGCTTTCGAGGAGGCAGATATGATCTTTGTCTGCAGAAAGCTGTACAGTCAGGAAATGGGGCCGGAGTATTTTACAGAGGACGGGATCGATGGGAAATGGTACCCGGATAAGGACTACCATGTCATGTACATGGCATCTGTTGAGAAAGTACTGGTGAAGGAGAGTGCCGGGGAATAAAGTATTCATTGAGAGACCTGGAACCGGACGCTGAGGGGCGGGAGGCGTTGTCCGCGGGATATCCCGCCTGAAGAAAAAAGGAAGCGGCTTTCGGATTGAAGCCGCTTCCTTTTTCTCATAAACGAAACGCCCGTACAGAATTTTACCTGCGGTACGCGAATTTCGGAAGGCCGTTTTCTTCGGGAACTTCTACGCTGCCCTGTACAAGAGGAAGAGCATAGTCAATGAAGGCCTGGCCGATGTCGGAGCCGTTGTTCGTGATCCACTCCAGAGGTACGGTTTTTTCCTGGTTGCAGATCTGGTTGACGTCTTCCGTGCCGTACTCCATTTTGTATGTATCGCCGTCAATTCGTCTGAAGGAGATCATCTTTCCTGTCTCGCCTGCAAGTGCGGCCTGTACGCCGTAAGCGCCTGCGCCGATGGCCTCCTGATGATCCGCTGCGGAAAGCATGGAGGAAGAGCAGCGCTGGCAGACGTTGAGTTCAATGGAGCGCACCTTTACGCCCAGGCGTGCTTTTACAAGGTTTTCCAGATATTTGCCGGAGCCGGTGAGCATCTTGTGCCCGAAATTGTCTACTCCCACGTCGCTTGCGAGCTCACAGACGAAAGTTCCCTTGCCGTCGTTGATCCCCTCGGAGATGCAGACTACCAGGTTAGGCACTTTTTCCAGAGCCTCCTGCACCTGTGAGATAAATGTCTCCTGGTCAAACGCAGTTTCCGGGAGATAGATCAGCACCGGGTTGTCCCCTTCAAATTTGCGGGCCAGAACACTGGCCGCAGTAAGCCATCCTGCATGGCGTCCCATGATTTCCACAATAGTAACGGATTTCTTATTGTCGTATACAGAAGCGTCCACAGCGACTTCCCGAACTGTGGAAGCTACATATTTTGCCGCGCTTCCGAATCCCGGAGTGTGGTCGGTGAGCACCAGGTCGTTGTCAATGGTTTTCGGAACGCCGATAAAGCGGATATCGCTCTGAATGCCTTCTGCATAGCGGGAAAGCTTGCTTACTGTATCCATAGAGTCGTTGCCGCCGATGTAGAAGAAGCAGCCGATGCCGTACTCTTCAAACTTGCGGAAAAGAGCCGGATATACTTCATCGCTGAGATCTTCGGGAAGTTTATAGCGGCAGGAGCCGAGATAAGAACCGGGAGTTGTCTTTACAAGTTCAAGTTCGCCGCTCTCTTCCAAAGGTTTCATATCCATGATATTCCCGTTCAGGAAGCCCTCGATTCCGTTTACCATGCCATATACTTTGTCAAAGGAATCGCTTTGCTTCAGCGCTTCGGAGACAACTCCGTACAGGCTTGCATTGATGACTGCTGTTGGTCCGCCGGACTGTCCGACGATTACATTTTTTTTCATGTGTTACCTCCTGTTTTTCGGACGGAAACCGATCCCGCCCGAGATGTATTTTCTAGTATCTACTATATCGGAAAAAAATAAAATTTACAATACGCATGGAATAACATTTAAAATAATGGTATACTATCCGTAGACTCACATTAGGAGGAAAAGGTTATGAAATATATTTCATTCGCCATACCATGTTATAATTCAGAAGCCTATATGGAGAAAGCGATTAATTCCATACTGGAAGGCGGCGAAGATGTAGAGATCATTATCGTCAATGACGGTTCGAAGGACGGGACAAAAGAGATCGCGGAGCGGTATGCCGCAAAATATCCGACGATCATAAAAGCGGTAAATAAAGAAAACGGCGGCCACGGAGATGCAGTCAACTGCGGCCTTGCCCACGCAACGGGAAAATACTTTAAAGTTGTGGACAGCGACGACTGGGTTGACAAGGATGCTTTAATGAAGATCCTGGACGCCGTAAAGGGATTTGTAGATGCAGACACCCAGGTAGACATGGTGATCGCAAACTACGTCTATGAGAAGGTTGGCATGACGAAAAAGAAAGTCATCCGCTACGACAATGTGCTTCCAGAGAACCAGATCTTCCGATGGGACGATATCGGCAGGTTCCGTCTGGATCAGTATATCCTGATGCACTCGGTTATTTACCGCACGGAAATGCTCAGGCTGTGCCAGCTGGAGCTTCCGAAGCACACGTTCTATGTGGATAATATTTATGTCTACTATCCTCTTCCGCATGTTCGTACGCTTTACTATCTGAACGTAGATTTCTATCGTTATTTTATCGGGCGGGAAGACCAGTCTGTTAATGAAAAGGTGATGATCGGCAGGATCGACCAGCAGCTTTTTGTCACCAGGACCATGATCGCGATGTACGAACTGAGGATGATCACAAGCAAAAAACTCAGAAAGTATATGATCAATTATCTGGCGATCATGATGACGGTTTCTTCTATTCTGTGCATCCGCTCAAAGAAAGAGGAGAACCTTGTGAAAAAGAAAGAACTCTGGGCGTATCTGAAGAAGAAAGATTACAAAACCTATATGAAGATCCGTTATGGTATCCTGGGGCAGACCATGAACCTGCCGGGCCGCCCGGGACGGAAAGTATCGTCCCTGGCATACAGCGTAGCCAGAAGACTGATCGGATTTAACTAAATATATCCATTTCCTGAATATTTTTTCAGCCATGGTGCATATTACTATTTAAAAAGTAAAGGAGTAATGTGTATCATGGCTGTTAATTTTTCAGAGAGTATGACAAAAGAAAATCTGATGCGGGCGTTTGCCGGGGAGAGTCAGGCGCGCAACCGGTATACTATTGCGGCTGAGCGCGCGGACAAGGAAGGAATGTACACCATTGCAGAGATTTTCAGATATACGGCGGATCAGGAACGGGCTCATGCAGAGAGATATTATGACCTCCTGAAATCTCTCGCCGGAGGGACAATCCATATTGACGGAACATATCCGGTGGATCCTCAGGATAGCCTTTCTGAACTTTTAAGAGCGGCGGAACATAACGAGCACGAGGAGTATGCGGATGTGTACCAGGCGTTCGGAGATACGGCCCGGGAGGAGGGATTTCTGGAAGCGGCTTCTGCGTTTTATCAGATTGCAGAAGTGGAGCATGTTCATGAACAGCGATTTGGAAAGCTGGCGCAGATGCTGGAGGACGATACCTGGTATAAAGGCAGGGAAGTACGCAGATGGATGTGTACCAACTGCGGCTATATCCATGAAGGGAAACAGGCGCCTGAACTGTGTCCGGTATGCCGACATGAGAAAGGCTATTTTATTCCATATGAACTGGCGTGCTATAAAGCGGAGTCTCTGACATAAAAGAGGCTCCCGGAAACCGGAGGAGGCGATTTCTTGACTTGCACATCCTATAAAATGTATAATAGATGAAAATAGCGTCAGTGTACAAGGGGACAATACGCGGTTTGGAGCGTGCTGCCTCTTGTACACTGACGCTAAGATAAGTAAATCTTTAAAAATAAGTCAGGAGATAAGCAATGAATGAGAATCTGTCGTTTATATTTACGCCGGACGGCTTCTGCCCGGATGCGTCCGATGGGGACGAATATTCTGCCTGGATGAACGACGGCGGTTTTTCCGCCCTGTACGAAGCCGGGCTGAAGGCTGCTCCGAAGACGATGAGTCCGTCCGCCCGGTTCCTTTATCAGACGGCGGCGGCATATTTTAAGCAGCTTACGGATCTGCCGGAACTGGAACTGGCGCGGGATCAGGTGCGGGTTTCGGTTTCGGAAGAACTTTGTGAAGAACTTCTGCAGAGTGTACCCTTTGCCATCGGCGCGGAATACGTGACGGCGGACTGGATCAGAAATGTATTCGGGAAACTTACGGACATTTTCAGGAAGGAGATTGCTGGGTACGGCGGAACCGTGGAAATGTATCTGACGGAAAAGAACCAGGATCTCCATGTGCCGGAGCGCATTTTCTTCCATCTTGTGGAAAATAAAGACGACAGTGAATTTCCCTTTGCTTTTCTGGCGACGTATGCCACCAAAGGTGAAGATAATAAGGTTCGTCATGTGCCTCTGCAGTACGCCCTGACTGAGTATAAGGGACAAAGGGAAAAGCTATTGGGACTTCTGTCCTGCCTGAATAAGGCGGCGGAGGTGTCAGAGCTGATCGCCGGGTTCATGGAGTCAGGAGAACTTTTCCATCCTCTGCGTCTGACGGCGCAGGAAGCTTATCTATTCTTAAAGCAGATTGAAGAAATCGAGAAGACAGGGATCCTCTGCCGGATCCCGAACTGGTGGAAAAAGCACGCCGCGGCAGTGTCCCTGTCCGTGAGCCTCGGGGAAGACAGGCCGTCCCTGCTCGGATTTGACAGTATCCTGTCTGTGCAGCCGAAGCTGGTCGTGGACGGCATGCCGTTGACGCAGGCGGATGTCCGAAAGCTGCTCTCACAGACAGAAGGGCTGGCGTTCCTGAAAGGCAAATGGGTGGAGGTGGATCACCAGAGACTTCAGAAGCTGCTGCAGCAGATGGAAGAAAACAGGGAAGAGATTACCCTGATGGACGCACTGCGCATGAATATGGGAAGCGGAGATAAAAATGCGGACGATGCGGATGTGGGTCCGCTGGTGACGAACGGGAAATGGCTGTCCGGGCTTCTGAGGAAATTAAGAGAGCCGGGACAGATCCGAAGCGCCAGAGTCCCGGCCACTGTCCATGCGTCGCTGCGCCCGTATCAGAAGGACGGGTATACATGGCTCAACTATATGGATCAGTTGGGGTTCGGGGCCTGCCTTGCGGATGATATGGGACTTGGAAAGACGCTGCAGGTACTTACATATCTGGAACGGATGAGAAAGGCGAAAAAAGGCGCAAAGGTGCTGCTGATCGTGCCGGCGTCCCTTCTCGGCAACTGGGAGAAGGAAGCAGAGAAGTTTGTCCCGTCTATGGATCTTCTGATCCTTCACGGAAAAAGCGCGGCGGCGCTGGGGCAGCAGATAAGGGAAGAATCTGCATTTCTCACGGTCACTACATACGGGATGACGGCGAGGATCAGGGAACTTGCAGAAATCACATGGGAGTGCGTCATACTGGATGAAGCGCAGGCGATCAAGAATCCGCTGACGAATCAGACCAAGGCAGTCAAGAAGCTGAAAAGCCGCATGAAGATCGCCATGACAGGTACGCCCATTGAGAACGATCTCTCCAACCTCTGGTCGCTCTTTGATTTCCTTGACAAAGGGCTTTTGGGAACATCAAAGGAATTCCGGGATTTTACAAAGCGGCTGAACACCCATCCGGAGCAGTACGCCCGCCTGAAATCTATGGTGGCGCCCTTTATGTTGCGCCGGGTGAAGACGGACAGGCGGATCATATCGGATCTGCCGGACAAGTTGGAGACTGTGGATTATGTGGAAATGTCGAAGAAGCAGGTCGTTCTTTACCGGAAAGTGGTCGCCGATATGGAAGAGCGGATCCTGAACTCGGACGGGATCGAGAGAAGAGGCGTGGTGCTGGCGACGATCATGAAGCTGAAGCAGATCTGCAACCATCCGGATTAGTACCTCGGGCAGCAGGCGTTTTCAGAGGGGGACAGCGGCAAGTTCCAGACGTTAAAAGCGCTGTGCGAGACGATTTACGAAAAGAGGGAGCGAGTGCTCGTGTTTACCCAGTTCCGGGAGATCACGGAATATCTTGCCGCTTTTTTGAAAGAAATTTTCCACGCTGACGGCTATGTCCTTCACGGGGGCACGCCTGTGGCGAAACGGAGCGAGATCGTGGATGCGTTTCAGGGAGACCGGTACGTGCCGTTCATCGTTCTGTCCGTGAAAGCGGGCGGAACGGGTCTGAACCTGACAAAGGCGAATCATGTGATCCACTTTGACCGGTGGTGGAATCCGGCAGTGGAGAATCAGGCCACGGACCGGGCATTCCGCATTGGACAGACGAAAAACGTGATGGTACACAAGCTGGCGTGCCGTGGGACTATCGAGGAGAAGATCGACGCCCTGATTGAATCCAAGAAGGAACTGGCGGAAAATGTGATCGGTTCCGGCAGCGAAAAGTGGATCACAGAGCTTGGAAATGAAGAACTGATGGCGCTTCTGCGTCTGGAAAAGTAAGCGGGGAGGGAGCAGAAGATGAGCAGATACTGGAGCGAATTTCCACGGTATGAGCAGCCGGACGCAGGAGAATTGAAGAGAAAATCCGCCGACAGCAAAAAGAAGGCGCAGGCGAAAGGAAAGGTGTTAGAGCCTGTCACGATCAAAGGCAGGATCATCGCCGCGACATGGTGGGGAAAGGCGTGGTGCGATAATCTCGAACAGTATGCGGACTATGAGAGCCGTCTCGGAAGAGGCAAGCGATATGTCAGGAACGGCTCGGTGATCGACCTGAAGATCCAGAAGGGAAAGATCCTCGCAAGAGTGCAGGGAACCCGCAAGACGCCCTATAAAGTCGAAATCCGTATCAGCCCGCTCTCGGAAGAACGGTGTCAGGATATCCTGGAGCGGTGCGGCAGAAAGCTGGAAAATCTGGAGGCATTGACCGGAGGAAACTTCCCGGATGATATGAAAGAACTTTTCCGGGGAAAAGACGGACTTTTCCCGGAACCGCAGGAGATCAGCTTTAACTGCAGCTGCCCGGACTGGGCGCTGATGTGCAAGCATGTGGCCGCCGCCCTGTACGGCGTAGGGGCACGGCTGGATGAGAATCCCCTTCTTTTCTTCGAGCTTCGGGGGATCGACGTGGGACGGTTTATCGATGTGGCGCTTGAAAACCGCGTGGAGGCGATGCTCTCGAACGCGGATAAGAAGAGCGTCAGGATCATGGAGAACACGGATCTCGGAAAGCTGTTCGGGGTTTTGTAGATAAGCAGTATCCGATGTGGCAGGAGCAGATAAAATGATAGATATAAAAGATAAAGGCTATTGTCCCACTTTAGAGGAAATAGGCGAATACACTGGCAATCCTGTTTTCATACAGTTCTGTTCAGACATGAAAGCGCAATATGACTGTGTCGGGAAAGCCGAGTTCAGTTCCTGCAGCTGGATGCCCGGCTGGAATGTAAAATTCAAAAAAGCGGGGAAAAATCTGTGTACCGTGTACCCGCGGGAGGGATTTTTTACAATTTTAATTGTGGTCGGACAAAAAGAGAGGACTGCGGTTGAGGCAGTCTTTCAGTCGTGTGCTCCGGAAGTGCAGGAAGTATATGAGCAGACAAAAAGCGGAAACGGGCAGAAGTGGCTGATGTTTGATGTGGAAGATGCGGATGAGATATACAGGGATATATTCCGTCTGATCAGGATACGCAGGAGAGCAAAGTAAGCGGCTCGTTCTTAAAGTAGTAAAAAAATAGAAACGCGAAAAGGGAAGAAAGCGCCTGATCCGATACGGGATCGAGAACTACGGCGTTGAGAGTCTGGCTGTAAACGAGCAGAATCCCCAGGCAAAGGGATTTTACGAGCATATGGGATCCCAGGTTTACAGGCGGACAGAACTTGACGAGCAAGGGAATCCGTATCCGCTCTTGTATATGAAACGCTGAGCCGGACGCTGCATGACTGGCCGCGTAAGCTCATATATTTTACAGAATAGAGTCCATGAGACTGTTTTGCGGAGAAGATTTATATGAGCCAGAAAATAGAGAACCTGCTGAATCTTGCCCTTGAAGCGACCCCGGAGGAGAGAGAACATTCTGAAGAACTGGATGTGGGATACGATCCGACGAAACGGGAGTGGGAACTGATCGTGAAGTATTCCGGCAGCCTGGAACCGGTCAGAAATATTGCCGTGTCCGTGACGGAGCTTCTGAACGGATATGCTGTGATCGTGATCAGGGAAGAGCGGATTGAGGAACTCGCCGGATTTCCGGCGATAGAATTTATCGAGAAGCCTAAAAGCATTTATTTCCAGGCGGACATCGGACGACTGACCTCCTGTATTGATGCAGTTCAGGCTGCGCCTTATGATCTGACGGGACGGGGAGTTATAGTCGGGGTCGTGGACAGCGGGATCGATTATGCAAATCCTGATTTCAGAAATGAAGACGGAACAACAAGGATCGCATATCTGTGGGATCAGTCTGTATCAGGCAATGCTCCCGCCGGATATGCTGCGGGAAGAGAGTTTACAAGAGAAGAAATTAACGCGGCGTTGAGCGGAAATATTTCCGGCAGTCCTTTGAATGGCGCTCCGGGCAGAGACGCCGAGGGGACTGCAGACCGGATTTTGAGCCGCGACACAAGCGGACATGGAACTGCCGTGGCAGGGATCGCGGCGGGAAACGGACGGGGAAGTGAGGGGAGACGCTACCGTGGCGTCGCACCGGAGGCAGAGCTGATTGCGGTCAAAATGGGAGTTCCCAGAGAAGGCGGATTTCCCAGGACTACGGAACTGATGCAGGGAGTGGACTATATCGTGCGCAAGGCTCTGGCGCTTGGAAAGCCTGCGGCGGTAAATATAAGCTTTGGAAATACATATGGCTCCCATGAACCTTATAATTAGGGGAAAAATAAAGAAAACACTGATATTTCCTGCGTTTGCAGGCTGTATCAGTGTTTTACTTCGCATTAGGATCGATAGCTGCTTTGGTCTTGTAATATTCGGTTAAGATCATATTGATCTGCTGAGAGCGTGTGCGGAAGTTTTCTTTTGCGTCCTTATCAATCTCAGCAACTAACTCTTTTGAAAGAGTTGTATAGACCTGAATATTGTTGGAACTGATAGCCATATGGTACCTCCCGGTCAAAATTAATAAATATATCTTATCATAGAAGTAAGAAAGGAACAACTATCAAGAAGGAAATACAATCAATGTAATCATTACCTAATTATTAACCTTCAGTCTTACCTGAAGGTGCAGAAAAGAATATTTACGGCAGTGGCTTGAAAAGGCAGCAAAACCAAAAGGCATTTATAAAAGTAAAAATAAGAAGGTGGAGGTGTGGATCGCACCATCTGCCTTCCTTGTCATTAAAAGTACGCTTCTGTTAACGTTCATAATCATGAAATTTTTTCTTTTGCAGGACAGGTTGAGTCTTCATGCATTCCATTTCTCGTGCGATACGTTTTTTAAAGAGGGCGTAAAAATTTCTGTGTCTATAGGGAAAAATCTTCTTTGATAAGAAGCAGATATGTATAATTGTATTGTCCGAATTT
>ERZ1643250.1336-NODE-1336-length-21459-cov-9.620071_pt1 | contig 21459 bp, 14 predicted proteins | sample MGYA00579262_ERZ1643250 | MGnify/ENA primary metagenome ERZ1643250 (study PRJEB29033, sample SAMEA4952265) | chicken gut metagenome | biome: Broiler Chicken; feature: Gastrointestinal Tract; material: Caecum | place: Ireland | collected 2018 | study: Broiler... | reverse complement strand
TATACAGATGGAGCAGGTCTCTGTACCAGTTCTGGATCGCCTGATGCTCCGGCTCAGCCAGAAGGAACCAGTCAAGCTCTCTCTCCTCGCTCCACTCTCTGAGCTGGGCAAACTCCTGTCCCATAAACAAAAGCTTCTTACCCGGATGGCACATCATAAACGCGTACCCGGCCTTCAGGTTCGCATACTTGTCAAATCCCAGCCCGGGCATCTTGTTGATCATGGAACACTTCAGGTGCACGACTTCATCGTGGGAAAGCACCAGAATGTAATTCTCACTGTATGCATACTGCATGGCAAAGGTCATCATGTGATGGGCATTTTTTCGGAAATACGGATCCAGTTTCATGTATTCTGTAAAATCATGCATCCAGCCCATATTCCATTTCAGGCTGAAACCAAGTCCGTCGTCTTCCGGCGCCCCCGTAACCTTCGGCCAGGCCGTGGATTCCTCCGCGATCATGACCGCACCTTTATTTCTGCCAAGCACAACAGAATTCAGGTGCTTAAAAAACTCAATCGCTTCCAGGTTCTCATTGCCGCCGTATTTGTTGGCAACCCACTGTCCATCCTGCTTTCCGTAGTCCAGGTAAAGCATAGATGCCACCGCGTCAACCCGAAGCCCGTCCACATGGAAATGCTCAATCCAGAACAGGGCGTTGGCAATAAGGAAATTCCGCACTTCCGGCTTCCCATAGTCAAATATCTTCGTCCCCCAGTCAGGATGCTCTCCCTTCCTCGGATCTGCATATTCAAACGTAGGCGTTCCGTCAAAATCCGCCAGACCGTGGGCGTCTTTCGGGAAATGAGCCGGCACCCAGTCCAGGATGACCCCAATATTATTTCTGTGGAAGTAATTGATCATATACGCAAAATCTTCCGGTGTTCCATATCTGGATGTGGGAGCGTAATACCCTGTCACCTGATATCCCCATGATCCGTCAAACGGATGCTCGGCCATTCCCATCAGTTCAATATGAGTATACCCCATATCTTTTACATATTTTGCGGCTGCTTCAGCAAATTCCCTGTACGTATAAAATCCTTCGTCATCTCTTCCCGGATGGCGCATCCAGGAGCCCAGATGTACCTCATAAATGGACATAGGATTCTCTTTACTATCCCAGGTCTTTCTCATCTCCATCCATGCATCGTCCGTCCATTTCAGATGGGAGATATCCGTAACAACAGATGCTGTTCCAGGTCTGAGTTCCGCATAATTAGCAAACGGATCCGCTTTAAAGATCCTCTTGCCCTGCTGCGTTTCAATGCAGAATTTATACAGATCGCCTTCTTTGATCCCGGGGATAAAAAGCGTATAGATCCCCATTGGATCCTGCCTCTCCATATAATCAGCCTCAAAATCCCAATCATTAAAATCACCTACCACGGCAACCCTGCGTGCATTCGGAGCCCACACGGCAAAATATACGCCTTCCTGTCCGTCAACAATTACTTTATGCGCTCCCATCTTCTGGTAGATCTCATAATGATTACCCTGACCAAAGAGATATTGATCCAATTCACCGATCTCAAAGGGCTGCACGTTTTTCTTTGTACTTTTTTTGTTTCCCATAAGGCCACCTCGCCGCTCGATTTTTTGCAGCTGTCCGGTCCTGCTTTCCTGTCCTGCCGGAACTGTCAATAAGCCTGCCGTAATAAAACCGCCAGCTACATTTTAATATACTATATTATACTTTATACTGTCCAAAAAAGAAAGAGAAAAGCGAGTTTCACACAAAAATAGACAGCCGCACACACGGCTGTCTATTTTTGTTATCCAGGGTCCTGCCCCGGCATTTTCTGTTCTAAACATTGAAGTCTTTCTCTGACAACAGGATTCTGTCAGCATCGTCCGTATTTCTTCCGAACACTCGCTTCACCAGTTTTTTCGCAGATGCTTTCTGAGAATGTGCGATCGCGTTGTCCATAACCTCTTTAACCTCTGCCACAGTCACAGCATGATCCTCTCTCTGCAGTGAATCAATCTTACTGTAAAGAGCCAGGATTCCCATTTCATCTATTCTGTATCCGTTCTCCTGCGCATATGTCTGACCAAATGTTACCAGTTCATCATTGATAAAAATCGGCACCTCCAGGCGTGACGTGAATTTTCTCCTGAATTCACGGTTCGAGGACAACAGCCTGTCCAGAGGTTTCCTCTGTTCTTCAAGAACGATCAGGAGTTCCCCTGTATCCTTCTCCATCGCTTTATTGAGCCGGGCAACCGTCTTCTCATTCATACGTCCGGCCTTCTCGATAATCAGTGCTCCTCCATACAGTTTACTGAATATATCTCCGATCTTCTTCTTATTAAGTGAGTCTCCTGTTACGATAGCCACCTTTCCCTGGCGGATATTGCGCTGTTTTTGAATCGCCTTGACCACATCCACAGCCAGCACCGTCTTGCCGTTTCCTTTATTCCCTATGATAAGCAGGTTACCCGTCTTTGATGTTCCGCCCCGGTTTGTACAATTTTTATCCTGTTCAAGAACGTCTACCAACTGCTCGCTCATGCCGCGTACGGGAACAAAATACGAAAACAGCTTCTTCTGCTCCTCTGTCAGGCCGGCCCTTGTGCCGATTCCACTCTGAGTCTCAAGATCATACCGTCCATGTACGATAAACCCTGTGTCCGACATAGAAAGAGCATCCGATATCTCCCCGAGAGGAAGAGGAGCCGTTTTCCCTGTAGCGATCATTTTTGCCGTCTCTTTCCTGCTCAAGGGCGTAGTGGCGGAGAGAATATCCATATCATCATCGTCATCCGGAATTTCTCTGTCGTCCGGTTCTTCATTATGTTCAGGATTTACACGGAACTCTTCTGCAATATCCGGTACGCCGTCCTCTTCCTCCTCAAAATATTCTTCTTCGTCCACATCCTCCAGATCGTCATCCTCGCCAAAGTATTCTTCTTCGTCCACATCCTCCAGATCATCGTCCTCGTCGAAGTACTCTTCCTCGTCTATATCTTCCAGATCGTCGTCCTCGTCAAAGTACTCTTCCTCGTCTATATCTTCCAGATCGTCGTCCTCGTCAAAGTACTCTTCCTCGTCTGTATCTTCCAGATCATCGTCCTCGTCGAAGTACTCTTCCTCGTCTGTATCTTCCAGATCATCGCCCTCGTCAAAATACTCTTCTTCATCTGCGCCATCCAGAACAGTATCTTCCCCGAAATACTCCTCAGTCTCAAAATAATCCTCTTCGTCTTCCAGGAAATCATCCAGATCATCAATACGCAATTCATCAGCTACCCGGCCCATGTTTTCATGAGGTTCTTCCGGTTTCTTCGCCGGCTTGACCGGCTCAGGCTCCTGCGGAGGAATAACGCCTTCGATCTCATCGATCAGTCTCTGAATGTCCGGCGGCAGGATAGGTTCGTTCTTCTTTTCTTCTTTATTATTCATCTTCACAGACTCATCCGGCAGTTCTTCGCCCTCTTCTTCAGACAGCTCTTCCGCCTCGTCCGACAGTTCTTCGCTCTCTTCTTCAGACAGTTCTTCCGCCTCGTCCGGCAGTTCTTCGCTCTCTTCTTCAAACAGTTCTTCTGCTTCGTCCGGCAGCTCTTCGCCGTCTTCTTCGAGCAGTTCTTCCGCTTCATCAGCCGTGAAGGCAAATTCTTCTGCTTCGTCAAAAATCTCATCCAGCTCCGGTTCCACTGGTTCGCCGTATGCGGACTCTTCCTCCACATCCGGTTCCTCAGCCTGCTGTTCCCATCCTGCCAGAATATCTTCCAGACTCATCTGCCCTTCTATCTGATCGTCTGCTTCAATCTGTCTTTCTGCTTCGCTTTCAGCAGTTTCACTCTGCACGTCCTCTTCAATTTTCTGCATCTCTGCTGCGGCAGGCGATTCTTCCGCCTCTGTTTCCTCCTGATCCGGTTCCGGCACGATTTCTGTCATTTCACCGGATACTACAGCAGCCTTTCTTCTGTTGCTTCTTTTCTTGACAGCTTCATCTGCCATACCCAGGTCTGCAACTGACTCGATTTCCTCAATAGCGCTCTCAAGGTCAGACACATCCGGCTCTTCCTCCGGTATTTCCGGTGTGGCGAAATCCTCTTTTTCAGGATGCAGGAGCTTTTTCAGCGCCTCATTCAAGGGCATTGTATCTCCCAGTTTCTTTTTCTTCGGAGCAGCCTCCGGTTCCTGAAGTCCCAGTTCCGCATCCGCCGGCTTGTCGTCTTCACTGACGACATCCCTTGCCAGTTCGTCCTCGGGCACATTTTCCTCTTCGGGTTCCGGTTCCGCAAGTTCTCCGCTTTTTTCTTCCGCGTATGTCAGCAGATCAGGCATCTCTTCCGTCTCCGAGGAAGGCTTCTCATATCTGTGATCATATTTTTGCTGCTGGGAAGGCGTCAGCGGCTTATACTGCATCTTCAGTTCCATAGCCTTATATACATACTGTCCCTCACTAAACCAGAGGATCAGATCATCACACTCTTCCAGACACTCTGCCGTCATGCCCGCTTCCTGATAAAGCTTTGCCAGTTCATATGCCCATTCCTCTATATACTCTGACTTTTTAAACTCTTCCAGAGCTTCAATCTGCTGCTCGATCGGGGCGCGCTGTTCACGCAGGATCTGATACCGCAGGATATACTGATTTGGATCCTTTGGCGCAATCTGTACGAAATCATCATAATAATCAATCGCTTCATCTACATTTCCTGTCTTGAGAGCCAGTGTACACAGGCGGCTGATTATCTTCCTGCTGCCTTCCGCACGGTGGTAAGCAGCGTTGAGCACTTCATAGCTTTTCTGATATTCTTTATTTTTTTCATATATATCGCTAACCTGAGTCAGCATGGAAGCATTTCTTACTCTGCGCCAGTCGATCGTATCCGCTATTTCCGCAGCTTTCCTGTACGCGCCGTCTTCCATAAGCCCAAGCATCTGTTCTGTCTTTAACTTATATTCATACTTATCCACCGCATTCACCTCATCGAAAAAATTTGTATTTCATCGGTCAAAACATTGCAGCCTGTCCTTCTTTACACAGGCCGATATTCTTTCAATAGTTTACCATATGAACACCTCAATGTCAAAAAAATGCACCCTCAATTAACATTGATGGTGCATTTTATGAATTATTTAATTTTTTCATTATATTTATTTTATATTAAATCGGAGGCAGCTTCTTGATTTACGTTCCTGTGAGACCTCTGCTATTTGTTATTTGATTCTGGCCGGTTTATTAAGACCGCTTACTAACCCTGCCCTCCTTCAATAACAATTTGAGATTCATAGCCGAATCCTTCTGTTCTCACTTCCGTTCCAACTCCGGTAACATTCCATATCCTTAAAGAATATCCTCAGCTATTCTTCCTATAATCCTCCGGCTGCAGCAGTACCGTTCTTCCGGTATTCCCGACGCCTGCTGAATTATTACTTCTATAACTGCACACCCTTTATTATGAACTGCCATTCTACTTAATGTTTCTTTACACATCTTTCGAAATTCCGCTATATGTGGTATCTATATTCAATACGTCTGCAAATGTTAAATCTTTTGATTTTCATCCAGATTCCGAACTCTCCGATCTGTCTTTTCATTATGTATTTTCTGGATTCTTAATCTTTTCTACAGCAAAGGCCTCTTTCTCCACAGGAACTTACATCTGCCGTACCACTGACATATTGATGAAAAACTGAAATCACACTGTCCATGGGACTTACCTCCTGTTATCTGTTATTTTTAACCTGATCGGATAACTGATATGTCATCCTTTCAGATAAATACCTTTTGAGATATCTGTTTTTATTCTATCTCTTTTGGATGGTTTTATAATAGCACTGCCCCAATTATTTGTCAACACATTTTTATATTTTATTTTAAATAAATTTATTATTTTTATATTTATTCTGAATTTTCTGATTATTTATCCTTTTCATTGTGGTTTTCAGACCTTCATGCCGCTATATTTATGGATATCAAAAAATATTGACAGACAATTCAGACATGTTGTTCTTTCTTCTCACAGCCACATCCTGAAAGCGAAAATAATCCGGATGGTGCCTGGACTGGGTGTACTCAAACTGAACTCCCTCATCATTAAACGTCTGGCTTGTGATGACCGCCATACAGTTATAGCCGTTCATATCTATGTATTTTTCATCCACCTGTGTGACATGTTCCACCGTAAGAGTCCTCTTGCTGGTGACGATATCCATCCCCACCTCTCCTTCCAGGTACTCGTATACCGACCCCTCCGCGATTTCAGGGGTCAGATCCGGCATCAGTTCCCGCAGGAAATAGTTGTGGTCAAGGATCAGAGGCTTTCCGTCAATGATTCGGAGCCTCTGAATATAAAGCACTTTCGCACCCCTGGCAAATCCCGCCCGTTTTTCAATCCGCTCATCTGCCGTAAGTTCTGTAAACTGGAGCACCTTCGTAACGCTGCTCCTGCGGTTTCTCTCCGTCGCTTCCTTAAACGACTCAATACCGCCCACTGTATATGCATTCTGATCCACCGGCTGGTATATATTGCGCACGCCTTTCCCCTGCATGGGCTGGACATATCCTTCTGCCGCAAGTTCAGCCAGCGCTCTGCGCACAGTATTTCGCGAACATCCATACTGCGCGATCAGGAGGTGCTCCGAAGGGAGCATCTCCTGGTACAGATATTGTTCCGCCTCAATTTTTTCCTTCAGATCCCTGTATATCATATCGTATTTTGCTCTCGGCATACCTGTCCACCCTCTTGTTTAAACATTTGTCTTTATTATAGAAACCTGTCCACAAAAAAGCAAGAGAATCCCATTAAAAATAATTGACATGTTTAAACAAGTATGCTATATTCAAGTTGTTCAAACAAGTTTGGTCAATAATCACCAAAACACCCGAAACTAAAATCAGAGAAAGGATGAGAAACATGGGAAAGTATGAAAATGATGTAAAACAGCTGCTGACCCTGATCGGCGGCAAGGAAAACATCCAGGCAGTCTCCCACTGCATGACAAGGATGAGGTTTGTCCTTGCAGATCCGAAAAAAGCAGATGAAAAGGCGATCGAAGATCTGCCCAGCGTAAAGGGCACCTTCACCCAGGCAGGTCAGTATCAGGTTATCATCGGAAACGACGTAGCCATATTTTACAATGAATTTACCGCATACGCCGGCATCGAGGGCGTGAGTAAAGACGCAGTGAAAGCTGCTGCCAAAAATAACCAGAATATAGCGCAGAAGATTGTCGGTACTCTGGGCGAGATCTTTGCTCCCCTTATCCCGGCTCTTATCTGCGGCGGTCTTGTACTCGGCCTGCGAAATGTGATCGGCGAAATCAATTTCTTTAACGACGGAACTCAGAGCCTGGCTGATGTCTCGCAATTCTGGTCAGGAACTTATAACTTCCTGTGGCTGATCGGCGAAGCCGTCTTCCATCTGCTGCCAGTAGGTATCGTATGGTCCATTACGAAAAAGATGGGGACCACCCAGATCCTCGGTATCATACTGGGCCTGACATTGGTGTCTTCCCAGCTGCTCAACGGCTTCAATGTTTCCAGCACGGCGGCAGCCGATATACCTTATTGGGATTTTGGTTTTGCAAAAGTAGACATGATCGGTTACCAGGGACAGGTGATCGCGGCTATGATGGCCGGTTTTGTCCTTGTATACCTGGAAAAATTCTTTAAAAAGATTTGTCCGGAAGTGATCAGTATGATCGTCGTACCGTTCTGCTCCCTCCTGCCGGCTGTTATCATTGCTCACACCATTGTAGGACCTGTCGGCTGGGCGATCGGAGACGCCATCGGAAACGCAGTATATGCAGGTCTTACATCCGACTTCCGTTTCCTGTTTGCCGCTGTATTCGGGCTCCTGTATGCACCGCTGGTCATGACCGGACTGCACCATATGACAAATGCCATTGACTCACAGCTTTTGGCGATCCCGCCGAAGACTACCATCCTGTGGCCAATGATCGCGCTCTCCAATATCGCACAGGGTTCCAGCGTACTGGCTATGTCCGTTCTTCAGAAGAAAAACGAGCGCGCACAGCAGGTAAACGTCCCCGCCTGCATCTCCTGTTATCTGGGAGTAACAGAGCCGGCGCTCTTCGGCGTCAACTTAAAATATGTATTTCCGCTTGTCTGCGGTATGATCGGTTCCTGCTGCGCGGCAATGATTTCTGTCGGATTCGGTGTAGAAGCGTTAAGTATCGGCGTAGGCGGACTTCCGGGCATCCTGTCCATCAAGTCTGATTACTACCTGATCTTCCTTCTTGCAATGGCAGTAGCGATCGTAATTCCCTTTACTCTCACTTTCATTGTAGGAAAGATGAGACTGTCCGGTGAAGACCGCTACGGAAAAGAGGCTGCGGCCGCCGCTGAAGCAGCGCAGGACGCACAGGCTGCAGTAGCGGAAAAGAACATTGCTGAAGCAGGAATTGCTGCTGAGGATGTAAAAGAACTGAAGTCCATCCTGGATGGAAAAGTAATGCCTGTCACAGAGGCCCCGGATGATGTGTTCTCTCAGAAGATCATGGGAGACGGCCTTGCGATCGAACCTTCCAGCACAGTTGTAAAGGCACCGGCAGACTGCGACGTATGTGTTGTCATGGCTGATACAGGCCATGCCTGTGGCCTGACGCTGTCCAACGGGATCGAGCTTCTGATCCATGTAGGCGTCGATACGGTAGATATGGGCGGAGACGGCTTTGAGCTTCTCGTAGAGGAAGGCCAGCATGTGAAAGCAGGCCAGGAACTGATCAAATTTGATCCGGAAAAAATAAAAGCGGCAGGCCATCCGTGCACTACAATGCTGATCGTAACATCGGAAGGAAATGCCGAGGGGCTTACCATGCACTCAGGCATGGAAGCAAAAGCAGGCGAGACTCCGGTCATCACCTGGAATTGATCCCCTGGTTAATGATCGGTAGGAATAGTTTACTAATATATTTAGGAAGGAGCGCTTTAACATGAGCACAGATTTCAGAAAGAGCACTGTTTATCAGATTTATCCCAAATCCTTCTGCGACACCAACAAAGACGGCCTGGGAGATCTCCGCGGCGTTATAAAAAAGCTGGATTATATGAAAGAGCTGGGCGTTGACTATATCTGGCTGACCCCGTTCTTCGTCTCTCCTCAGAATGACAACGGATATGATGTGGAAGATTATTACAACATTGATCCCAGATACGGCACAATGGAGGATGTGGAAGAGCTGATCGCCGAGGGAAAGAAACGTGGTATCGGCCTGATGTTTGACATGGTGTTCAACCATGTATCCACCCGCCATGAATGGTTCCGCAAAGCAATGGAGGGCGACCCCTATTACAAAGATTTCTTCTTCTTCCGCAAAGGGAAAGACAACGGTGCGCCGCCCACCAACTGGGAGAGCAAATTTGGCGGGAACGCCTGGGAATACGTGGAAAAGTTTGACGAATATTATCTGCATCTCTTTGACGTAACACAGGCTGATCTGAACTGGGACAATGAAAATGTACGCAGAGAAATCCAGAAAATCGTGCGTTTCTGGATGGATAAAGGCGTCCGGGGTTTTCGCTTTGATGTGGTAAATCTGATCAGTAAAGGGGTTTTTGAGGATGATCAGACCGGAGACGGCAGAAAATACTATACCGACGGGCCGAACATCCACAAATATCTCAAAGAGCTTCACGATATGACATTCGGCACCGACGCGGAGATCCTCACTGTCGGAGAAATGTCCAGCACCTCGATCGAAAACTGCTATCAGTATGCGGGCGCAGATACCGGGGAACTCTCAATGGTATTCAGCTTCCATCATCTGAAAGTAGATTTTATGGGAAATGAAAAGTGGGTTCTCGTACCCGCAGATTTTGCAAAGCTGAAAAAGATCATATTTGAGTGGCAGACAAAGATGGCAGAGCACAATGCATGGAATGCCGTGTTCTGGTGCAACCACGATCAGCCCAGAGTTGTATCCCGTTTTGGAGACGAGGGCAGATACTGGAAAGAATCTGCCAAAATGCTTGGAACCGTCATCCACTGCCTGCGGGGAACTCCCTATGTATATCAGGGCGAAGAGATCGGCATGACAAATACTGACTTTGCAGAAATCTCCCAGTTCAAAGACGTGGAGAGCCTGAACCACTATGAAATCCTGCAGAATAAGGGTCTGTCTGCCAGCGACGCGCTGCGCATCGTGCAGATCCATTCCCGCGACAACGGACGTACGCCTATGCAGTGGGACGATTCTGCCTATGCCGGATTCACTTCTGCAGACAGTAAAAAGCCCTGGATCGGTGTAAACGGAAATTACCCGAGAGTAAACGCTGCAAGCCAGCTTGCAGATCCGGATTCTATTTTCCGTTACTACCAGAAGCTGATCGCCTTGAGAAAAGAAGTTGATGTCATCGCCTTCGGCGACATAGAACCTCTTGCAGAATCTCATCCGTCTGTGTTTGCCTACAGGAGAACCTATGAGGGCCATGAGCTGATCGTTGCAGCCAACTTCTACGGCCGGGAATGCAGTTGGAAAAGCGCACCGGATCTGTCCGGCTTTAAAAAGCTGATCGGCAATTACAGTGAAGGGTCTGTTCCATATAACGGAAAGTGGACGCTAAAACCGTATGAAACACAGGTGTGGTACAAGTAAACGCCTGCACTGGCATGGCTGCATATATCTGTATTCGCATATAACCTGAAAAACCGGAATCTCTGACTTTAGAGCAAAAGAGTACAGGCCCCTCAAGATTGAGGGGCCTGTACTCTTTTACTCGCCTGGAAAAATCCATTGCCATACTCAAATGAATTGTTTATACTATAAAAGGTGTTTTTCCCTGGCCGCAGCGGGAGTTGTGACTGCCGGCCATAAGGGTCCTGCTCTGCTGTGGGCAGGCGGAAAGGAGGATAAATGGCGGATTTTCCGTTCTTAATATACAATGCTTACAAGAAGAGAAATGAAAAAGAAGGGCCGTCAGGCCTTTAAAAAGCACTACCTGATATTTGTTGCCGCCTGTCTGGCCGCCGCTTTTCTTACTGCAGAATTTCGCGGTTCTTTAAGTTTTAGCACGATTCGGTCTTATGAACTAAATTTGAATCCTTCAGAGGCTCCGCCTCCTTCTCAGCGTAAGAGCATAGCCTGGGAAGATATTCTTTTGAATATAGCTGAACATGACACCTCATCCAGCCGTGAACTTTCTGAGCAGATCAAAAAGAACGCGATTGAACAGTCGAAAAAGGGAAATCCCATGTTTGGCCGAACCCGGGGCGCTTTTTCCGGTCTGATAAATGCAGTTTCTTCCGGTTCCATCGTTGTATCCGCCGTTGCAGCGGTCACTTCGATCACCGGTTCTGAAAATCTGGGGATATTTCTTCTGATCCTGATTGGCGAACTGGGATTTTTCCTGTTCTGGTTCTTTATCCAGAATACATATCCGGTGATCGTACGGCGTATATTCATGGAAGGCATGAACTACAGCCGGGTAACCCCTCAGAGGTTCCTGTTCCTGCTGCGGATCAAAAAATGGCTGAAAGCCTCCCGCATTATGTTCGTACGGTATATTTTATACACTCTGTGGTGTCTGACTATAGCAGGCATATTTATCAAGCGATACTCCTATTTCATGGTTCCCTACATTGCCGCAGAAAATCCTGATATGAGCGGCAGACAGGCTGTAACTCTTTCAAAAACTATAATGCAGGGACACAAATGGGAGTGTTTCGTTATGGAACTATCTTTTATAGGCTGGCAGTTCCTGGGGCTGATCACTTTCGGGCTGTTTAATGTTCTTTATACCAATCCATACAAAACTGCCGTATTCACCCAGTATTACGCCCAGGTCCGGGCAATAGCCAAAGAGAAAGAGCTTCCCGGAACAGAGTTGTTAAACGATACCTGGCTGTACGAGACGCCGCCCGCTTCTTTAATAGAAGAAAAATATGCGGATGTGATCGCCGTTATGAAAAAGCCGGTGGATGAAACAGGCGGACTCACCGGTTGGCGTGCGTTTCTTGCCCGAAATTTCGGCGTCTTGTTTTTTGCCCGGGAAAAAGAAAAGCAATATGAGCGAAGACAGGCTTCCTGGGTAAAATACCAGGAACTCATGGATGATGCAGACGGCCGCGCGTACCCGGTCAGGCTCTATCCCATTCCCGAGGAACAGCGGCGGATGCTGGTTGACTCTCTTAATTATATGCGCCGGTATTCCGTCTGGTCACTGATCGTAATTTATCTGGGTCTGGCCATTTTCGGCTGGCTGTGGGAGGTCGCCCTGCACCTGATCACATATGGTACATTTGTAAACCGAGGGGCCCTGCAGGGCCCGTGGCTTCCTATATACGGGCTTGGCTCAGTACTCATCCTTACCGTCCTGGCCCGGCTGCGCAGGCATCCCGTGCTTGAATTCTGCACAGCTATTGTTCTTTGTGGTTTTCTTGAATATATGACGTCGGTATTTATGGAGTTTACCACTGGCGGGAAAAAATGGTGGGATTACAGCGGATACTTTCTCAATCTGAATGGAAGGATTTCCGCAGAAGGCCTTCTTGCATTCGGCATTGGCGGCATTGCCGTGGTTTATGTACTTGCCCCGCTGATCGACAATATTGTGAACCGCATAAGTATGAAAATCCTGCGCCCCGTATGTATTGCCGTAGCATCTGTTTACCTGGTGGATTTTATATATTCACAGTTTTATCCAAATACAGGAAGCGGCATCACAGACATATACGCGAAAATTGAGACCTGTGACGCATACGCGGCCGGGCCGGAGCACCCATACGGAATCAATGTATATGCAGGCATAGTACAGGAATACAAACTGTAACAGCTTCAGTATACATAGATAACAGCAGTTATATTAAAAAAAGTGCTTGCAATTATACAGCGCTTATGATATTATAACAAACGGTCACTGCAAAAGCAGGGGCCACAAACGGCCCCGTGGTCAAGCGGTTAAGACATCGCCCTTTCACGGCGGTAACACGGGTTCGATTCCCGTCGGGGTCACTCGCACCTAGCGACCAAAAGGCGGTCGCTAAGTGCATAAATAGGGTAACGTCGCCTTGTAAATTTGAAAATACCTCATTAACGGCGGCGACGTGGTTCGCACATAAGCGACCAAAAGACGGTCGCTAAGTGCTCTACTCAGGCGCAGTAGCCAAGTGGTAAGGCGTGGGTCTGCAACACCCTGATGCACGAGTTCAAATCTCGTCTGCGCCTCTGATAAAATAAAGAGAATGCCGATTTGGTATTCTCTTTATTTTCGCCCGAAAACGTTTACAGGCAATTTACTTTTTAACCGGAGATTTTGTAAAATGGAATCTGAATACGCTGTTAAAATATCACTGTCAAAACACGAACACGATAATCCGGAAGCCCCTTATTACTGGAGTCTTATTAAACATGACCGCTCATGGCATCAAATCGCTTTTGGCTGGGAGGATTCTCCTGAAAAGTGTTTTCATGCCGCGGAAGAATACTACCGCAGCCTGATGTCTGACAGCTGATTCATTTCCACTCTGTCGACAGCAGGAGTATATCCTTTTTCACGAACCATCTCCATAATCCGTCCGGCATCTGATTCATTATCACAGACACCGAATATTTCTGTCTCCGCACCGCAGTTTTCCTTGTGAATATCCGCTGTTATAATATAGCATAAATTTCTCCCGGCGTTTCGGCCTTCAAATTCAAACACCGCTTCTATAGGAGCCTGCAGTTCTCTCGAGATATCTGCCGCCAATTTGAGAGACGGATTGTACCGCCCTTTTTCCAGCCGGACGATCGTCTCTCTTCTCACGCCGACTCTTCCGGCCAGTTCCTCCTGTGTCAGATTCATTTTTTCTCTGTAGGTTTTCATTCTTGTAACAAATGCCGACATTAAAATCCCCATTCCTTTCAACTGATTTTCTCTGACTTTAAAATTCCTCTGCAATAATCCGCTTTGTGTGATAAATATATCACTTATAGTTTGAGCTGTCAACACTATAAACGGGACAGCGTGTTTTTTCTCCGCCTTCTGTCCATTATTTTGCAAAATATTACGGCTGTTCCCGTGCTGACCGCTGTGGCCACGATCCCGGCCCCCACTATAGCCGCCGGGTTGACGCTTCCGTACTGGCTCCGGTAAGCGATAACATTTACCGGAATAAGCTGCAGTGATGAGATATTAATAATCAGAAAGGTGCACATCTCGTTGCTGGCGATTCCTTTTTTTCTGACCGGGTCTGCCGCCCGTCCCGCTCTTCTGTCATCGTCCAGCTGCCGCAGCTCTTCTATGGCCTTCAGCCCGGCCGGCGTCGCCGCCCATCCCAGCCCCAGGAAATTTGCGATCATATTTGTCGCAATGCTTTTTTGCGCCGGATGGCCGGAGGGCAGTTCCGGATAGAGAAACTTAAGCAGCGGACGCATTTTCCCTGCTATGGTTTCGATTACTCCTGCTTTTGCGGCAATTTCCATCAGACCGCTCCAGAGAGAAATCACCCCCATCATAGTTATACATAGTGTGACGGCTTCTCTGGACGAGTCGATGGCCGCATTTGTAATCTCCGGTATTCTTCCCGTTACAGCCGCGTAAATAATGCCGGTCACTATCATTCCGGCCCACAGATAATTCAGCATTGCATTACCTCCCCTAAGATATCATCATACCGGCCAGAATAACGCTTGCGGCCAGTCCTGCGCCGGTAGCTGCCAGCGCCCCTGCCAGCGTATAGCGGGTTCTAGTCACCTTGACAGACATAAAATATATGCTCATTGTATAAAAGATTGTTTCCGTACAGGACATGGCAATGGAGGCCGTCAGCCCCAGAAAGGAATCCGTACCGTATTCTTTAAACACATCCACCAGAAGCCCGGAGGCAGCGGATGAGGAAAACATTTTTACAATAGCAAGGGGTACAAGTTCTCCCGGAAATCCTATATATGATGTGAACCGTCCGAGAAGTTCCGAAAGGAAATCAAGAAAGCCTGACGCGCGGAGGATGCCCACCGCAGTCATCAGGCCTATAAGCGTGGGCAGAATACGGATCACCGTCAGGAATCCGCTCTTCGCCCCTTTTACAAAGGTATCATATACTGGAACCTTCATCAGGATCCCGTAACCTATAATTACAAATAAAATAAACGGCACGATAAAATCGGACAGAAAAAGGAACAGCTTCATTCAGACTCCTCGATCGTCCTGTATTTATCAGAAGTATATGAAAAGAGGTTCCTGTTTATGTTCTTACTTTTTTCTATATCCCCATCTCCCACATATAATCCTTTACGATCTCAAACGGCGCAGGCCCGACTTCCAGTACAGCCTCATGGAACTCTTTTTGTGAAAACTCGTCGCCTTTCTCTTCGACCCAGTCTTTTTTTAATTCAAGAAATTCAACGTATCCAATATAGTATTTCAGGTAATTTCCGGGAGAACCGATAATCAATTCGTAAATCTGCTCTACTGCCTCGGCATCTGTTATTCCGTAATTGCTGAAAAAAGCAGCCGTGTCCATCTGTGTCCATCCATCGTAGTGGATCCCCATATCTGCCAGAGCATACAGCCCGAGTATGATAGAAGCATTTTTCTGCAGGAGAGTGGACTGTTCTTTGGAAAGGGGCATCAGATAATAGCTGCCCATCTCCGCATAGGTGGCCCATCCTTCCACATACCCTCCGAAATTAAAAGTGCTGCGTATGGGATCCGGGTCTGTGCCATTATAATATATCGTCTGGTAAAGATGTCCGGGATACCCCTCATGTGCCAGAGTAGTAAACAAAGTCAGATCATCTCCCATATGGGCCTGATTAATGTAGATGACATTTTCCTGTACATTGTCAATAGCCGGGATCATATAAAAGGCCGGGCTCAGATGTTCTTCCATCTCCGCCGGCACATATTTTACTTCAAGCACTGTATCGGGAGCTTCCGGGAAGGTTTGCGATATTCCCTGCTCCAGATGATTTAATATCAGTTCTGCGCTGCTCTGTCCCATCTGATTTGCCGCTTCTTCTGCATCCTTCCCGCTGATACCCAGTACCTGCTCCATTGCGGTAAGGTCATCTGAGATCTGGCGCCTGGCCAGATCCTCCATTTCTCTCACAGTTCTTTCAGATCCTGTTGACTGTCTCGCCACAAGTTCATAGTATTCTTTTCCTTCCGGCAGATAACACAGTCCTTTTTCATTCTGTCCTGTGCCTTTCAATTTCTCCATCTCAGATATCAGCTTTTCATATGCCGGAAAAATATAGTCCGAAACTGCAAGTGCATTGTCTTGTATATAGTCACTTTTTTCTTTCTCTGTCAACTCTTTAACTACTCCAATTCTATCGACAAAGGTAGAATACAGATAATTTCCGTCTCCCATATCCAGAAATGCCTGACACTGTTCGATTACCGTATCAGCCGCATAGTCCGCCATGAAGAGTCCGGCCTCGGATTTTTTCTGTTCAAACGCGATCAGGCTGTCAAAATATTCACCTGTAGTCTCAAGGAGCGCAAGATATGTATCAACGTCCTCCCTGTCATAAAAACGGTATTCTGATAGTACGACCGGGAACTGCGTCTGCACGCCGCTGACCAGAGAAAGAGGTTCTTCATACAAAATATAGTCTGTAGTTTTCTCCGTCTCTTTCAGATAATAGTCCAGAACATCATATGTGATCTGATTCTGCACATTCAGGTCTTTTTGTTCAAACTGCCGGAGCGCCTGCCTTACATTTTCCAGAGCCGCCCGGGTCTGTGATGCATCCGCATCAAAATTCCCAAAAGTGACCGGACTTTCTTCTATCCCGTAAGATTCCGGTTCTTTCAGGGAATAATGCAGACTGATGGTATTTGATGCTGTCTCTGTACAGAACAGCTCATGTGTGAAACTCTTAAAACTTTCATCTGCCCCCGTCTCTGAAGCTCCGCGCTGATCCGCCGCACATCCGCCTGACAAAGCAGATGCCGTGAGGAGGGCACAAAAAAGAAGAGGAGCAATACATTTCTTTTGAAATTTATTAATTTCTTTAGCTGCTGTGTTATTTTGTTGTATTCTCTGTAACATACTATCCCCTGGATTGTATTTACTGTATAATATGATTCCCGGAAATGCATTATTCCACACAGGACAGCCCTCCTGCAGTCACTGTTCGCACCCGGCCGCCGTACAGATGCAAAGGAAGCATTTCCACACATTTGTTTTAGGATTGTATACAGGATTTCTTTATGCTAAAATTATATAAAATGAATCCAACGGAGGTGTGATTATGGCCAGCGTGACATTTGAACACTTAACAAAAACATATCCGAATGGTTTCGTCTCAGTAGACGATGTAAATCTTCATATCGAAGACGGGGAATTTGTCGTCTTTCACGGCCCCAGCGGATGCGGCAAGTCCACAATTCTTCGGATGATCGGAGGACTTGAAGACATAACATCCGGAAAGATCTATCTGGATGACGAGCTTCTAAATGATGTGCTTCCCCGTGACCGCCGTTTGTCTATGGCTTTTCAGAATTATACTCTATATAAAAATTTTAACACATATGATAACATCGCTCTGGGGCTTCGCCTGCGGAATTTTCCCCTTACAGTCATTGACTCCCGGGTAAAAACCGCTGCTAAATTTCTGGGAATTGCTGAAATCCTGGATAAGAAGCTTAAAGCGATCTCCGATACGGACAAACAGCGCGCCGCCCTGGGACGTGCGATCGTCTGCCAGCCCAAAGTCATGCTGGTAGATGAAGATTTTGCCCGCCAGGATGAAAGACGGAGAAAAGAAATGATCTCTGATATCCTGAAAATCAATAGAGTAATGAAAATAACGCTTCTGTATGTAACGAACAACTATGAAGAGGCACTTTCCCTTGAAAAGAAAATTGTATTTATGAAAGATGGAAAGATAACCCACATAAAGGAACCCGGCGCAGATATGCAGTCCTGAGCAGACAGGGAAATTTTATGCGGTCTGATAAAAGCCGGCAGGAAAAGGATTAAAAAACCCTCTTGTCTGCGAATTCTTGAAATTTAGAATTCACAGGCAAGAGGGTCTGTTCTTTTTATAATCTGTTCTTTCTGATTCTTATGGCCGCTATAACTGCCGCGCCTGAGATCAGCACAAGCAGTACCATCTGCATAACAAAGTCATTCACTCCGGTCTTCACCGCAGCGCCCGTCCCGGAGGCATCTCCGCCTTCCGCTCCTGCTGCCGGATCTGCCGGTTTTGCCCCGGTCTTTTCAAACTCTACTGTAACTGTATACGGATCATTCCCTGCAAAAGCCGTCTCCTGCCAGTTCTGTGACCGGCGCTTTTCCCGCTTCGGGCTCCGGTATAATGATATTTATTGTCCCGATCAGCTCCCGTCCGTCCGATACCTGATGCGGTAGAATGTAATTCATATCCGTCTGCCCGATCAGCATCGGATAAAATCCTTCACGAAGTGTCCACATATCCTCCGGGAATAATTCCCTATTCTTTGAGATCAGTGTGACCGCGCTTTCCTTTCCGTTCAGAATTTCGTCGTCTGTTACTGTTCCTGTAAGTTCCATTTCACTCCAGACATAATTGCTCTCAAGTGTGCCTGTATTAGACACAGCGATCCTGCCAATCGTCCCCGGCTCTGTTACTGTAATAAACTCTTCCATAGCCGCACAGCAGCGGATCGTCCCACTGTTCTCCACAGCGATTCCTCCTGCGCCGGTATTCTGGGCTGTAAGCGTTCCAATGCTGTAGCAATGCTCGATGGTTCCCTCATTTCTGCCTGCAATACCTGCTGCCGCTTCCGGTCCCTGTATGTCTCCGGTCTGGATACAATGGCGGATGGTTCCTTCATTTACTCCGGCAACACCTGCCGCAGTTCCCGGATATGCCGTAACATCCACCTTGCTCTGGCAAGCCTCAATAACCGTATCGCCTGACGCATATCCCACGATCCCGCCGGCATAGTCGCTTCCGGTCACACTGCCCTGTACGATCAGATTATGGATATATGCATCTTCTGTGACGCCGAAAAAGCCCTGATACTCTGCATTTACAACCTGGTTCAGATTACTTATCCGGTGATTGCCGCCGTCAAAGGTTCCCGTAAACGGTGACTCGGCTGTCCCGATCGCCTGCCATGAAATCCCGCTCAGGTCGATATCAGCGGTAAGAACAAAGCATGCACTTCTGTAAGACTCATCGCTGTTAATCTGCTGCATTGCAAAGACCAGGTCATCTGTCGTGCTGATCTGGTATGGCGCTTCCACCGTACCATTGCCTCCGAGTTCAACTGCAGAGTCTCCACGCAGATGTTCCGGCAATACGCCCTCTGCATCCGAACCTGCAAGTACAGGCAGACTTCCCGTCTCAATTTTCCAGATACTGCTGTCGAATCCCAGGTCAGCCCAGAATTTCTCATCCGCTGCTTCAGCAGAAGAAATATCCTCTCCATTTTTGTTAGTCAGTTCCCCTGCCAGGAGGGTGCTGATCACATTACCGTCCGAATCTGCCATATCTGCCCACGCATAGTTATCTGCTTTTACTGCACCTGCACTCTCCCGTGCAGCAACTCTTCCCACATAAGAATTTACAAACTGCCGACCTGAAACAGTCTCGCTCAGGGCAATGCAGTTATTTACACTTCCGCCGTAATGGTACCCGACGATTCCTCCCGCATAATAACCGGACACATCCATGGTCGAATAGCAGTATTCTGTTACAGCCGACGTTCCCGACTGATATCCTGTAATCCCCCCTGCATTTGCGGAACTGCTGCTCACGGATATATCCAGCCTGCCTGCGCTGTATGCATTGCGGATCATCCCGCTGTTTGAACCGGTGATACCGCCGCAGTATCCGTAACCGCCTTCAATATCCGCATTTACACTGCAAGAAGCTGTTCACTGGTAACGTCTGCTCCGTCCGGATCGCTTGCGTCTGTACAATTCACGGTCTGTCCATTCAGCAGCATCTGATTCCACGCATAATTGCCGCTCAGATTATTATGATCCCAGCGTCTGACACGCTCCACTGAACTTCCACTGCTGTTTGTCACACTTTCATTTAACGCATAGCAGCCGCTGAGAGCAGAATTCACTCCATTTCCACATATACCTGCCACGTCTGCAGAACCAGTACCGTTTAATTTCACTGTACCTGTACTGTAGCTGTCCTGGATATCGCCACGCCCGGATGATATGAATCCGCAGATACCGCCGACATATGCTCTCCCGGAGATAGCGCCGAGGTTGTAGCAGTTTTCAAGCTGGCATTTATCACTCATGTATCCCAGTTGTCCGGCGATGCCGCCTGCATTGTTTCCTGTTACAGCGCCGCTGTTCCAGTTTTCACTGACGATGCCACTTGTATCGCCGTATACCCAGCCGACGATGCCGCCCGTCGGGCTGGTGCCTGCCCCGCTGACCTGTGCGGTGTTACAGCATTGGTCTCTTCATAATCTTCATTTGCGACACTGGTCTGTTTGATATATAGTTAATGTTATAATCAAAATAAGAATAAACGTAAGCGCCAAATAATAATGCGGTCAGATGCAAAATTACCCCAACCCTTTGCGAGTTGGAGTAATTCACTCTAATTCACATGCGATTTTTGATAGATTGGAGTTTTTCACTCCAAGGTGCCAGTTCTGCTAATTGTTCATCGGTCATATCTTTACCTGGCCGGTGCTCCAACAGGAATTTAAGATATCCGTAAATATTCAGACCGTGTGCTTTTGCCATCTCAACCATTGTGTAGACTACCGCACTGGCATTCGCTCCATCAACGGAACTGCTGAACAGCCAGTTCTTCCGTCCTACTGCGAATGGACGGATCGCATTCTCGCTGAGATTGTTGGTAAAGCTGCAGCGCCCGTCTTCCAGATAGGTCTCTGCTGTATCGCGCCGGTTGAGAACGTAATTCACTGCTTTGTCCATCCGGGTATTCCGGACTGGCTTCTGCTGGTCAAGCCACGACCAGAAGGCCTCCAGAACAGGTTTTTCCTTCTCGAGACGCAGCTGCTTCCGTTTTTCATAATCACCGGGATACTTTTTGTTAATGGAGTCCTCAATGGCGAATAACCGGTTGCAGTACTGGACTCCCTGCACTGCCGGCTGACTGTAGTCATACTGCTTTCCTTTGGGAACGGCATCGATAAAGTACCGGCGGATGTGTGCCCAGCAGGAGCAGCGTCTGATCCCCGGAAGATTGTTGTATCCCTGATATCCATCCGTTTCCAGGTATCCGCTGTAGCCTTCCAGGAACTCCCTTGCATGGCTGCCGCTCCTGGTCGGGGAATAGCCATACAGGATGATCGCCGGAAGCCCGTCCTCGCCGCTTCGGAACAGCCACATGAATGATTGGGTCTGGGCTCGGCGCCCTTCCTCGTTCAATACCTGAACCCGGGTTTCATCTGCCATTGCAAAGCTGCGTTTCAGCAGCTCACGGTGGAAGTAATCATACATTGGCTGGAAATAGTTCTGTGAACAGTAGATGATCCAGTTGGCAAGAGTGGTGCGGCTGATCTGGGCCCCATACTGTTTCCAGTCTTTCTCCTGCCGGTAAAGGGGAAGCCCGTTGGCAT
>ERZ1643250.1333-NODE-1333-length-21490-cov-4.429158_pt1 | contig 21490 bp, 22 predicted proteins | sample MGYA00579262_ERZ1643250 | MGnify/ENA primary metagenome ERZ1643250 (study PRJEB29033, sample SAMEA4952265) | chicken gut metagenome | biome: Broiler Chicken; feature: Gastrointestinal Tract; material: Caecum | place: Ireland | collected 2018 | study: Broiler... | reverse complement strand
GCGCCCTGACCGTCAGGGGCGCCCGGCCGGAGGACTGGAGCGGCTCGCGCGACCACCGCGCCCACGCCCGCCTGACCGGCGACGCCCTGGTCGCCGCGCGGCGCAAGATGTACCTGGCCGCGACCATCCAGTTCACCATGCCCGGTTCGCCCACCATCTATTACGGCGACGAGGCCGGCGTGCAGGGCTTTGAGGACCCGTTCAACCGCCGCACCTATCCCTGGGGCAGTGAGGACGGCTCGCTCTTGGACTTTTACCGCCGCCTGTGCGCCGTGCGCGCGGGCTCGTCCGCCCTCGCGGACGGCGAGATCGCCTTCCGCCGCGCCGAGGCCGGCGTGCTCGTCTATGAGCGCTGGGACGCGGACGAGCGGCTGTTTGTCGTCATCAACCGCGATGAGGAGACCGTCGTGCGCCTGGCCTGCCGCGAGGTCCAGGACCTTCTGGACGGCGGCACGCGCATCACGGCCGACGCCGAGGCCGAGGCGCTTGCGCTGCGCATGCCGGCCTGCACGGCCCGCATCCTGCGCGTCATTGAGTGAGAGGAGGGGCATCCCATGGACTTTACCGAGAAAAAACTGTCCGAACAGTACTATTTTGAGGGCCGCATCATGAAGGCGCGCGTCGACGAAGTCGAGCTGCCCGGCGGCGGCCGCGCCACACGCGAGGTGTGCGAGCACCTGGGCGGTGTGGGCATCCTGCCCATCGACGCGGACGGCCAGGTCCTCCTGGTGCGCCAGTTCCGCTATCCCTTCGGGGAGATGCTGCTTGAGATCCCGGCGGGCAAGCTGGACCACGGCCCGGGCGAGGATCACTACGCCTGCGGCGTGCGCGAGCTGCGCGAGGAGACCGGCTGCACGGCCGACGAGATCACCTACCTCGGCTGCATCTACCCGTCGCCCGGCTTTTTGACCGAGGTGACCCACCTGTACGCCGCGCGCGGCCTGCACGCGGGCGAGATGCAACCCGACGAGGGCGAATTTTTGGAGCTTGTGCGCATCCCGGCGGACGAGCTCGAGCGGCGCATCGCTGCGGGCGAGATCCGCGACGCAAAGACCGTGGCCGCGATGTACCGCGCGCGGCTTTTGGGGCTTCTGGACACACGGAGGTGATTGAGGGTGGCAAAAACGATTCTCGTCGTCGAGGACGAGCAGGACATTGCCAATATCATCAGCTTTAACCTGAAACGCAACGGCTTTGACACGCTGGTGGCGTACGACGGGCCGACCGGGCTCAAGATGGCGCTCGAACAGGCGCCCGACCTCATCCTGCTCGACGTCATGCTGCCCGGCATGGACGGCTTTGAGATCTGCCGCCGCGTGCGCGCGCAGTCCCAGGTGCCCATCATCATGCTGACCGCCCGCGAGGAGGAGTCGGACAAGATCCTGGGCCTGGAGCTCGGCGCGGACGACTACGTCACAAAGCCCTTCTCCAACCGCGAACTCATCGCGCGCATCCGGGCCAATATGCGCCGCTTTTCGGCGGCCGAGGCGCCCGCGGCCATGGCCGAGGGGCACAAGGGCCTCGAGATCTCCGAGGAGGACACGGCCGTCTACAAGGACGGCAAGCCCATCGACCTGTCCGTGCGCGAGTTTGACATCCTCTCGTACCTCGCCGCCGAGCCCGGCCGCGTGGTCTCGCGCGAGGAGCTGATGGAAAAGGTGTGGGGCTTTGAGTACTACGGCGACCTGCGCGCGGTCGACGTGGCCATCCGCCGCCTGCGCGAGAAGATCGAGGACGAACCGGCCCAGCCCAAGTACATCATCACCAAGCGCGGCCTGGGCTATTACTTCGCAAAGAACTAAGGAGAACCGCTTATGTTCCGCAGTCTGCATATGAAGCTGGTGCTCATCCTCATCCTGCTCATCGTCTCGGTCATGGCCGTCATGGGCACGTTCCTGGTCAACAGCGTCGGCAGCTATTACCTCAACGACTTTGAGACCCAGATCGAGAGCGTCATGACCGAGAACGGCAGCGAGACGCTGCGCTCGCTTGAGCAGGCCGCGGCGGGGGAGGACGGCCCGGCGCGCATCCTGGAGATCCTGTCGGCCTATGACGGCCGCCTGGGCATCGATACTTACCGCACCTACGCCGTCCTGGACGGCACGGGCGCCTTTGTGGCCGGCCGGAACGAGGCGTTTGCCAGCGAGCTGACCCGCACGCCCAACATCATCACCGCCATGAACGGCGCGGTCGGCTCACACAACACCACCATCGACAGCTACATGGACTATGCCATCCCGCTCTCGCTGGACGAGGACGGCAAGGACCCGCGCTACATCGTCTACTTCTTCGACGACAAGCGCGAGACCCGCGACCTGTCCTGGAATTTCTTCGGCATCGTGCTCAAGGCCATGACCTTCGGCCTGCTGGTCGCGGTGTTTTTGTCCTTCCTGCTGTCCAAGACCATCACGACCCCCATCGAGAACATCCGCACCCGCGCGCAGATGGTGGCCTCGGGCGACTTCAGCCACCGGCTGGAGATCCAGTCGAACGACGAGATCGGCGAGCTGACCGCCACCTTCAACCACATGGCCGACCGTCTGCACGACACGCTCGAGGAGGTCGCGGGCGAGCGCGACAAGCTCGGCACCATGTTCCTGCACATGGCCGACGGCGTCTCTGCCTTCAGCGCCGACGGCAAGCTCGTCCAGATGAACCCGGCGGCCGAGCGCCTTTTGGGCGTGCCCTACCGCGAGGACGAGCACTTCAACGACCTGTTTGAGGGCATCGAGATCCCGACCCCGCAGAAGGCGGGCAAGCAGGGCTTCGTGCAGATGGAGATGGAGCGGCAGGGCCGCACGCTGTCGGTCCTGTTTGCGCCCTACGGCGCGGGCGAGAACGAGCGCGGCATCGTCGCCGTCATCCACGACATCACCGAGCAGCGCAAGCTGGACGACTCCCGCCGGGAGTTCGTCGCGAACGTCTCGCACGAGCTGCGCACCCCGCTGACCAACATCAAAAGCTACACCGAGACCCTGCTCGACGCCGCCGGCGACCTGCCGGCCGACACCGAGGTCAAGTTCCTCTCGGTCATCGCGGGCGAGACCGACCGCATGACCCGCATCGTCAAGGACCTTTTGACCCTGTCCAAGCTGGACTGCGGCAAGATGGACCTGCACTTCCACCGCTTCTCCATGCAGCACATGCTGGAGGGCGTGTACAACGCCATGGCCCTGGAGGCCGAGAACAACGGCCTGACGCTCAAGCTGCGCCTGGCGGGGGAGATGCCGGTCATGAACGGCGACCGCGAGCGCCTGGAGCAGGTGGTCATCAACATCCTGTCCAACGCCGTCAAGTACACCCCGCGCGGCGGGCACATCGAGCTGTCGGCCGCCCCCTATGACAGCACCCACGTCAAGATCGCCGTCCAGGACGACGGCATGGGCATCCCGGAGGCCGACCAGCCCCGCCTGTTTGAGCGCTTTTACCGCGTGGACAAGGCGCGCTCGCGCGCCAAGGGCGGCAGCGGCCTGGGCCTTGCCATCGCTAAGGAGATGGTCGAGGCCCACCGCGGCACCATCTCGCTCACCTCCAAGCTGGACTTGGGCACGACCTTCACCATCATCCTGCCGACCAACCTGCCGGCCGACGCAGACGGTATGGTATAACGCGCTATGAAACATCTGAGTCCCAAACTGAAAAACCGCATGAAGAACGCGGCGCTCGTCGTGCTGACCGTGCTGCTCGTGGCGCTGACCGGCCTTGGCTGGGTGGGCGACCTGAACCTCGACACCATCCCGGCGGGCTCGTGGCTGGGCCGGCTGTACATCAGCCTCAGCTACGGCCAGGGCGGCGGGTTTGAGCTGCGCTCGGGCGAGATCGCGGCGGCGCAGCCGGCCGAGTTCGCCGTGCAGACCGACGCCGGCATGAAGGGCGCGCAGTACAGCGAGTCCGCGGTCGGCGCCTTCCTGTCGGCCTTCGAGCAGCCGCTCGGCGCGGCGCTCAGCCTGACGGGCGAGCTGCGCGCGGCGGACGAGGCCGCCCTGGCGGAGGCGCTGACCCAGCCGGGCGTCTTCCTGCGCTATGACGCGGCGTTGCCGCTCTCGCTCGTGGCCGGCTGGATGGGCGGGACCTACACCGCGCCCGATGACCCGACCGTCTGCGCGCTCTTTTTCGGCGCGGACGGCACGCTTTGGGTGCGCGCGGCGGACGGCGCGGTCTACCGCGCCGACCTGCACAGCGCCCCGGACCCGGCCCTGGCCGACGAGATCAGCGGCCAGGCCTGCGCCTTCGCGGCGGCCGTGCCCGGGGCCCAGGGCATGCGGCCCGAGACGCTGCTCTTCGACGGCACGCTGACCCTGCCGGCCGTCCTGGGCCGAGCGCCCGCCCTGGACCTTGAGAGCACGGGCAGCCTGTCGGTCCTGCTCGAGGCCTTCGGCTATGACGCCTACGTCTCGAACTACACCGACAAGACCACCGGCCAGCGCGTCTTTGTCAACAGCCAGAGCACGCTGCGCGTGGGCGAGGACGGCGAGCTGTCCTTCCGCGCGGGCACGGCCCAGGGCGGCCTCGAGGCCTACCTCGAGAGCGAGATCGGCGAAAACGGCCCGCTGACCTACCAGGTGGACTACGCGCGCAGCCTGCTCGAGAGCGTGTTCCAGTCCTTCTCGGCCGACGCGGCCTTCGCCTTTGACAGCTGCACCCAGGTCGGCGACGGCCACACCGCGCGCCTGGTCTTCCGCTACCTCGTCGGCAGCGTGCCGGTCGAGGGGGAGGAGGGCGTGCTGGCCGTCATCGACTACGCGGACAACGTGCTGGTCTCGGCCGAGCTGCACCTGCGCACCTTTGTCCAGTCGGGCGTCAGCCACACGCTGCTGCCCACGCGCACGGCGGCGGCCGCCGCCGCGGGCGGCGGGCCGTACGGCCTGGCCGCCGGCTACTTCGCCGAGGGGACCAGCCTTGTCCCCAGGCGCTATTACCTGACAGACTGACCAGAGGAGGAAGTTTATGCAGTGGAGCCGTGTCAAGTCCATCTTCCTGGTCATCCTCTTGCTGGTGGACGGATTTTTATGTTTGAATATCGCGGGAAAATATGTGTCGCGCTCTTATCGCCAGGCGGAAAATGCACATAATATTGTCGAGATCCTGAGCGGGCAGGGCATCCGGGTCGGCGCGGGCTTCTCGCTGCCCGACGCGCACACCCTGCCCGTGCTGCAGATCGACCGCAGCCGGGCCGACGAGGACCGCTTTAGCTATGGCCTTCTGGGCGAGGACGCCCTGCGCCAGGAGGAGCAGGACGGCTCGGGCACGGTGCGCTATACGTCGGAGGCGGGCACGGTGTCGTGGCAGGGCGGCGGGCAGGTCACGGGCGCGTTCGTGCCCGCGGGCTATGCCGCCCCGTCGGACAGCGGGGAGGCCCTGCGCTTGGCCCGCACGCTGCTGACCCAGGCCGGCCTGGCCGCCGCCAACCTCTCATTGCAGGCCGACGGCCTGACCGTCACCGCCTCCTTCCCGACCGCGGGCGTGCCGGTCTTTAACCGCGCCCTGACGCTGGACTTCGCCGCGGACCGCGTGCGCCTGTCCGGCCTGTGGACGTTCGACACGCCCTATATCACAAAAAGCGGCAATTACGTCACCTTTGCCGCCACAGACGCGCTGTTTACGCTGATCTCCCGCGAGGAGGTCACGCAGATCGACAGCCTCACGGCCGGCTTCCTGCTGGGCGAGAGCGGCAGCGGCCGGATGCAGATGACGCCCGGCTGGCGCGTCAAGACGAACGCCGGTTCTTTTTTCGTCGATTCGCTCAAAATCTCCAGCGTTTTGCTGTAAAAATATGCACGGACGGCTGGAAAAAGTTTTGCAATCGACGGCAGGTTGTGGTAAAATGAATACTGCATGAAATTTGCACATAAGAACGGTTCCAGAACCGCTTTCATATATTGGGGAAAGCGGGCGCGCATCCGGCGCCCGGCCCCCTTGCCTGAGATTGGAATAGACGTTAAGGAGACGGTTATCTTGACGAAGTATGTAATTAACGGCGGCAAGCCCCTCAACGGCGAAGTGACCATCAGCGGCGCAAAGAACGCCGCGGTGGCCATCGTCCCGGCCGCCCTTTTGGTTGACGGCCCGTGCCGCATAGAGAATGTACCCCAAATCATCGACGTGACCCTGCAGCTCGAGATCCTGCGGGAGCTCGGCGTTTCCATCCGCCTGCTCAACGCCTCCACCGTGGAGGTCTGCGGCGACTGCGTCCCGGACGCAAAGATCCCCTATGAGCTCATGCGCAAGATCCGCGCATCCTATTACCTCATCGGCGTGCTGCTCGGCAAATACCACCGCGCCGAGGTCGCCATGCCCGGCGGCTGCAACTTCGGCGGCATCCGCCCGATCGACCAGCACATCAAGGGCTTTGAGGCCCTGGGCGCCACGGTGTCCATCCGCGAGGGCGGCTATATCCACGCCGAGGCCCCGAACGGCCTGCACGGCGCGCACATCTATTTTGACGTGGTCTCGGTCGGCGCGACCATCAACATCATGCTCGCCGCCGTCCTGGCCGAGGGCATGACGGTCATCGAGAACGCCGCCAAGGAGCCCCACATCGTCGACCTGGCCAACTTTTTGAACGCCATGGGCGCCGATGTCAAGGGCGCAGGCACCGACGTCATCAAGATCCGCGGCGTCAAAAAGCTGCACGGCGGCACCCATTCCATCATCCCCGACCAGATCGAGGCCGGCACCTTCATGGCGGCCGTGGCCGCGGCCGGCGGCCAGGTCCTGGTCAAGAACGTCATCCCCAAGCACCTCGAGTGCATCACCGCAAAGCTCACCGAGATGGGCGTCGAGATCACCGAGTTCGACGATGCCGTCCTCGTGCGCCGCACCGGCCCCCTGCACCGCACCAACATCAAAACCCTGCCCTATCCGGGCTTCCCGACCGACATGCAGCCCCAGATGACCACGGCCCTGTGCCTGGCCCAGGGCACCAGCATCATCACCGAGGGCGTCTGGGACAACCGCTACCGCTACACCGAGGAGCTCGTGCGCATGGGCGCCAACATCCATGTGGACGGCAAGATCGCGGTCGTCGAGGGCGTGCCCGAGCTCAAGGCCGCCCCGGTGCGCGCCTTTGACCTGCGCGCGGGCGCTGCCATGGTCATCGCGGCCCTGGCCGCCAAGGGCGTGACCGAGGTCGAGCAGGTCACCTTCATCGAGCGCGGCTATGAAAACCTGGTCGAAAAGCTCCAGGGCCTGGGCGTGGACATCTACCGCGCCGAGATCCCGGACACGGTCGATGACTCCATGGCCGCTGCCAACTGAGAAAAAAATTTTTCCCGTCCGTCCCCGGCGCCCTCTGCGGCGGCGGGGCGTGCGGCGTTCCCACTACAGTTTCATCGTATGCGCGGCCTGCCGCGCGCAGTCCTGCGCACAGGGAGGGCGTCCATGGATAACTTGTATTACAGCCTGGCGAGCGGCTCGTCGGGCAACTGCGGCCTGCTGCTTTTGGGCGGGGCGCGCTTTTTGATCGACCTCGGCGTGTCCGTGCGGCGGCTGACCGCGCTGCTGCGCCCCTTCGGCCTGACGGCGGACGACCTGGACGCCGTCCTCTTGACCCATGAGCACGTCGACCACATCAAGGGCCTTGCCACCTTTGTCAAGCGCCATCGCGTGCCCCTTTACACCACGATCGGCACGGCGCAGGCCCTTTTGGAGAAATTTCCCCAGGCAAAAGACCATTTTCGCCCCTTTTACAGCGGCGCATCCTTTACCGTCGGCAATGTAAAGGTTTCGGCCTTTCCAACACCGCACGACGCGGCCGACAGCACGGGCTACGTCCTGGAGGGCGGCGGCGCGCGCTTCGGCTATGCCACCGACCTCGGCTTTGTGCCGGGCCCGGTGCGCGCGGCGCTGGTCGGCTGCGGCACGGTGGTCCTGGAGTCCAACCACGACCCGGACATGCTGCGCGAGGGGCCCTATCCGTACGCGCTCAAGCAGCGCGTGGCCGGCCCGCGCGGCCATCTGTCCAACCCGGACTGCGCGCGCTTTGCGGCCGAGCTGGCCGGGCAGGGCACGCGGCAGTTCATCCTGTCCCACCTGAGCGACAAGAACAACACGCCCGTCCTGGCGCGCCGGCAGACCGAGGCCGCGCTGACGGATGTGTCCGCGGGCTGCGCGGTGACGGTCGCGCCCAAGGAGGAGATGGCGGCGCCCGTGGCGCTCTGCCGGGAGGAGGCGCGCGTATGCTGTCCGTCCGCCTGATCTGCGTGGGCAAGCTGGGCGAAAAGTTCTGGAAGCAGGCGTGCGACGAGTACGTCAAGCGCCTGGGCGGCTTCTGCAAGATCGAGGTCGTCGAGCTGCCCGAGCAGAAACTGCCCCAGGCCCCGACGCCCGGCCAGATCGAGAACGCCCTGGACCGCGAGGCCCGGCTCATCCAGGAGAAAATCCCGGCCGGCGCGGCGGTCATCGCCATGTGCATCGAGGGCAAGGCCCTGTCGAGCGAGCAGCTCGCCCAGACCATCGGCAACCTGGCCGTGTCGGGCACGAGCCGGCTGGCCATCGTCATCGGCGGCTCATGCGGCCTGGCCGAGTCGGTCAAGCGCGGGGCGCGGCTGCGCCTCTCCATGTCGCCCATGACCTTCCCGCACCACCTCGCGCGCGTCATGGTGCTCGAGCAGCTCTACCGCGCGCTCAACATCCTAGAGGGCGGCAAATATCACAAATAACAGGCAAAAGGCGCAAGCGCCCCGGACAAGAGGAGGTCAGCTATGAGACAGTGTATGGATGCGGACAACCTGCATCGCCGGCTCAAGAAGATCATTGGGCAGGTACAGGCCATCGACCGCATGGTGGATGAGGACGTGCCATGTGAGGATATCTTGGCGCAGATCAACGCAGCCAAGTCGGCGCTGCATAAGGTGGGGCAGGTCGTGCTCGAAGGGCACATCAACCACTGCGTGCGCGATGGCATCGAGCACGGTGACGCCGATCAGACCATCGCGAATTTCACCAAGGCGGTCGAGCGGTTCGCCAACATGATATAACGGGAAGCCAAACAGTACCCACCCCCAGACGCGGGGTGGATTTTTTTTTGCCGGAAACCGCCTGCCTCGCTTGACATGGGTATACCCCTATGAGTATAATGAAAGCATACCCTAGGGGGTATACAGAAAGGGGGAACCACCCAATGAAAAAACTGGAAGCCCTGCTTGCATGGGGCGGCACCCGGCGCGAGATCGCCTGCTTGGCCGTGTCGGGCGTAGCGCTGCTCGTGAGCATCTTTGATCTGGTCCCGCTGCCGTTTGACGCGGCCTGGATTGCCATCGTCCTGTGCGGCATCCCGATCATCCTGGAGGCGGTTATTGGCCTGGTCACGTCCTTTGACATCAAGGCCGATGTGCTCGTGTCCATTGCGCTCCTGGCCTCGGTCGCTATCGGCGAAGACTTTGCCGCGGGCGAGGTCGCTTTCATCATGCAGCTCGGCGGCCTGCTCGAAGATCTGACCGTGCAGAAGGCCCGCGCGGGCATCGAGAAACTTGTCCACCTGACCCCACGCACGGCGCGCCGCCTGACGCCCGCAGGCGGGGAGGAGGTCATCCCGGCCGAGGCCGTTGCGGTCGGGGACATCCTGCGCGTTGCGCCCGGCGAGACCATCCCGGTCGATGGCGTCATCACGGCCGGCCAGACCTCGATCAATCAGGCGGTCATGACCGGCGAGTCCTTGCCAGTCGATAAAGCGCCGGGCGATGCGGTCTCAAGCGGCACAGTCAACCAGTTCGGCGCGTTCGACATGCGTGCCACGCGCGTGGGCGAGGACAGCGCGCTGCAGCGCATGATCCGCCTCGTGCAGTCGGCTGACGCGGACAAGGCCAAGATCGTCGGCCTGGCAGACCGCTGGGCCACTTGGATTGTAGTCATCGCGCTGTCGGCCGCCATCCTGACCGGGCTGTTTACGCACGAGGTGATCCGCGCGGTTACCATCCTGGTCGTCTTTTGCCCGTGTGCCCTGGTGCTGGCCACGCCAACCGCCATCATGGCGGCCATCGGCAACGCCACCGGACGCGGTGTGCTTGTGCGTGAGGGCGACGCGCTGGAGCGCCTGTCCATGGTGCGCGCGGTGACCTTTGACAAGACCGGCACGCTGACCTACGGCACGCCGCAGGTGACTGCTGTGCGTGCTCTGGATGGGGTGGACGCAGATAGGCTTTACGCCCTGGCTGCTGGGGCCGAGCTGCGCTCGGAGCATCCGTTGGGCCGGGCGGTCGTGCGCGGATACCGCGCGGACCGTACGAAGGCCGTGCTGGAGCCCACTGCGTTCGCCATGCTGCCCGGCCAGGGCGTCGTGGCGCAGGTGGACGGCCGGCGGATCGCGGCGGGCAACCCCGCGCTGCTCACAGCCCAGGGTGTCCCGGACGCCGCGGCGCTTACGGCGCTGGCCGCGCCCGACTGCGCTGCGGGCTGCACGGTCATCTATCTGGCCGTGGACGGCCGCGCGGCCGGGACCATTGCCCTGGCCGACACCTTGCGCGAGGACGCAGCCCGTATGATTGCGGGCGTGCAGGCGGCTGGGGTCACGCCCGTATTGTTGACCGGCGACCATGAAGCCGCCGCCCGGCGCATCGCGCAGCAGATCGGCATCCGCGAGGTGCACGCAGGCTGCCGCCCGGAGGATAAGCTGGAATACATCGACGCGGCCCAGCGGGCCGGCCATCCGGTCTGTATGATCGGCGACGGCATCAACGACGCGCCCGCGCTCAAAAAGGCGCTCGTCGGCATTGCCATGGGCGGCGTGGGCAGCGATATCGCGGTCGATGCGGCCGACATTGCCCTGGTGGGCGATGATATTTCGGTTCTGCCCCATCTCTTGCGCCTGGCCCGGCGGATGATGGTCACCATCCGCTGCAACCTGACCTTTTCCATGGCGCTCAACTTCGTTGCCATCATTCTGGCCATCACGGGCGTTCTGGGGCCGGTCGTGGGCGCGCTCGTGCACAACGCCGGTTCGGTGCTGGTCATCGTCAACTCGGCCTTGCTGCTGGGATGGGGAAGGCGGGACGGCTAACCGGGCCATCCCTGCATGAAAAACCCGTACATTTCCGGCCCGGATGCCGCCCGCACGGCGTCCGGGCTTTTTGTGCCCTTGGCAGCCGGACACGATCAAGGGGCGGCGGGCCGGGCGGCGACCTCGGACATCTGCCGCTGGCGCTGGCGCATGCCGTCCAGCCAGTCCTTCTCCCAGTCGGCCAGGGGCGCGGGCGCTGCCAGGGCTGCGGCCGGCGGGGCAGGCGTCAGCCGCCGCAGCAGCGTGCGGAAATAGGCGCAGGGGTCGCGCGGCCCGAAGGCGTGGGCGCGGTCCATGGCCTGCCGGATATCCGTGGCGGGCACGCCCTCCGCAAGGCGGGTATCGAGCGCCTGCCGCAGGCTGCGGCCCATGGCGCAGCCAAACAGCCGGGCAAAGTAGTCCGCAAGCTGGCCGCCGTCCGGCGTATCCGCTGCGCGCTCGCGCGGCATCCGTCCGTCCGCCGTCCCATCATCGCCTTCATCCGCTCCATCCATCCGCCCATCCGGCGCGTCGTCCGGGGCAGGGGGCGCCTGCGCCGGACAACGCTGGCCTGGGCTGTCCTGATCTGACCTAGACTGACCTGGACTAGACTGACCTGGACTAGACTGACCTGGACTAGACTGACCTGGACTATCCTGATCTGACTTAGACTGACCTATACTGGGTTGCCAGGAAGATTTCAAAAAATAATTGCCGCTCGCGTCCACGCCGAGGGCTTCAAACTGCGCGGTATAGATGGTGGGGGTATAGCGGTCCCGGCGCATCCTGTTCTGGCTGAGCCAGTGGCGCACGGCATAGACGCCGTCGGGCAGGGCGAGCAGGAAGCCGCCCTCGACCAGGGCGGAGAGCTCGCGCTCGGTCGCCCCGGCCATGCGCAGCAGGGCGCGCACGCCGCCGAGCAGGCCGTCGTCGTCGGCCGAGGTGACCAGGTGCAGGTACAGGCCGCGGGCGGCCAGGGGAAGGTCCAGGAAGCGGTCGCTCTCGGCCAGCCGCCTGGAGATCATGCGTCGCATTGCCATCGTGCGGCACCTCCTTTTTGACAGATGAAATAGCGAACGAATGTTCTGGATCTATTATACTACATCCGCCCGCTTTTGTCTACTGACACGGTTCGCAGAGCGGTGTCACAGGACATGCCCCTGCGAAAGATGTCCGGAAAAGGGCGCAAAAAAGCGCACGCCGCGCCCCGGACGGACCGGAACGCGGCGCACGCTGATTTAGGATAGGACAAACAAGAAACGGGCTGTATGAAGAAAGATACCGCCGGTCAGACGGTGTAGACGAGCAGGCTCTCATAGACCTCATAGACCCGCTTGAGGGAGGCCATCTCGGTGCCGGCCAGGCGGGCGCAGGCGCGCCCGGTGGCGACGGTGAACTTGGCCATCTCGACAAAGCTCAGGTTTTTGTCCATGGAGTTTGCGATGGCGCCGACCATGGCGTCGCCGGTGCCGACCGCGCCCTCGTCGTAGATCTTGGGGTTGCTGTTGACGTAGAGCACCTCGGGCTCACGCTTGGAGATGAACAGCGCGCCCTCCGGGCCCATGGAGACGCAGACGGCCTGCGCGCCCATGTCCAGCAGCTTGCGGGCGCTGGGGGCGAGCTTCGACGGTGGGCTCGTCGCCCACGAGCTCGGCCAGCTCAAAGATGTTGGGCTTGACGAAGTCGGGCTCGTACTTGAGGGCCTCGCGCATGAGGTCGCCGGGCTCATCGACGATCAGGCGGCAGCCGGCCTTTTTGATGGTCTTGATGAGCTCGGAGAAGTTGTGCATGGGGAAGCCAGGGGGGACCGAGCCGGAGATGACGAAGATGTTCTGGCCGTCGAGGTAGAACTCGACGCGCTCCAAAAAGCGCAGGAAATCGCCGTCGGCGATCTTGAAGCCGGGCTCATTGATCTCGGTGTGGTTGCCGTCGAGGTCGATGATCTGGAGGTTGACGCGGGTGTTGCCGGGCACGTCAACGAAGTCGTGGTGGATATCGACCGAGGTCAGCGCATCCTTCATGGAGCGGCCGTTGTTGCCGGCGCTGAAGCCCAGGGCGACGCTTTCTCCGCCGAGCGCCTTGAGGGCGCGGGAGACGTTGATGCCCTTGCCGCCGGGCTCGACCGATGTGCTGGAGGCGCGGTTGAGCTTGTTGGGCACGAGCGGATGCTCGATGCGCAGGGTACGGTCCATGGCGGGATTGAGCGTGATGGTAATAATCATGAGGGGTTCCTCCTGCGTGCACAATCTTATAGTTTTATTATACCGAATGCGCGGGGGAATGTAAATAAAATTTTACCGCGCCCCGAAGGGGCGGGTGGAAGCCGGCCGGCCCCTGGCGGGGCGGCTCAAAGCTCCTCGTCCAGGATCTCCTGCAGGATCTTTTTGTCCTGCTTGTCCTGCGGCTGCCAGGCGGCAAAGAGGTCGGGCCGGTCGCGCCGCGTGCGCGCGAGCGACATCTTGCGCCGCCAGCGCGCGATGTTTGCGTGGTGGCCGGATAAGAGCACCTCGGGCACCGCCCGGCCGCGCCAGTCGGCCGGGTGGGTGTACTGCGGGTACTCCAGCAGCCCGTTCCAGTGGCTCTCCTCCTGGAAGGCGGCCGCGTCGGGCAGAACGCCCGGCACCATCCGGCACACCGCGTCGGCCACCGCCATGGCCGGGATCTCGCCGCCGGTCAGCACAAAGTCGCCGATCGAGATCTCCTCGTCCACGCAGGTGTCGATGAAGCGCTGGTCGATGCCCTCGTAGTGCCCGCACACGAGGATGAACCGCTCGCGCGCCAAGAGCTCGCGCGCCTTGGCCTGGCAGAAGGGCGCGCCCTGCGCGCTCATCATGACCGTGTGCACGTGCGCGCCGCCGGTCAGCGCCTGGTGGCACAGATAGAGCGGCTCGGGCAGCATGACCATGCCGCGCCCGCCGCCGTAGGGCGCGTCGTCGGCCTTGTGGTGCTTGTCCAGCGCGTAGTCGCGGATGTTGACCGCGCGGATCTCCACCAGGCCCTTGGCCTGCGCCCGGCCGATGATGCTCTCGCGCATCACCCCGTCGATGAGGCCGGGGAACAGCGTCATGATGTCGATCCTCATTCCAAAAGCCCCTCAATCGTGCGCACGGTCAGCCGGCCCGCGTCCAGGTCGACCGACACGAGGAAGGGCGGGCAGGCCGGGATGAGCGCGTCGGGCGCGCCCTCGCGGCGGATGACGTACATGTCGTGCGCCGGGTTGGTGGTCAGCACTTCCTTGAGCGTACCGATGACGCTTTCGGTGCGCGCGTCGTAGACCGTCAGGCCGATCATGTCCTGGATGAACACCAGGTCGTCCGGCAGGTCGACGTCGGCGCGGTTGAGGTAGAGCACGCGGCCCTTGAGCGCCTCGGCCGCCTCGCAGGTGGAGACGCCCGCAAGGCGCATGATGACGCAGCCCTTGTGCACGGTGGCCTTGCGCACCTGGACCGGCTCGGACGGGGAAAAGTACAGGGTGTCAAACTGGGCCAGCACCTCGGGCGTGTCGCACCAGGACTGTACCTTGACGTCGCCGGAGACGCCGTGGGTGTTGACGATCTTGCCGGCCTCGAGAAATTGTTTTCGCATAAAAAACCTCCGGATCTGTGCGGCCTTGCCGCCAAAAGAAAAGACCTGCCAAAAGACAGGTCTGGTTTGACCGGGGGAACGCACCCCGCCGGCCGCGGCCCTCAGTCGCAGATGTCGACCGTGACCTTCTTGTTTTCACGATTGCCTGCCGCCTTCATGAGCGTGCGGATCTCCTTGGCAATGCGGCCGTGACGGCCGATGACGCGGCCCATGTCCTCCGGCGCGACGCGCAGGGAATAGGTCACCTCATCGCCCTCGGTGTTCTCCTCGATGGAGATGGCCGAGGGGTCCGAGACCAGGTTTGCCACGATGTAGGTTAAAAGTTCTTTCATATCCATAATAACCTCACTCATCCTTAGAGCACGCCGGCCTTCTTGAGCAGACCGCGAACGGTATCGGTCGGCTGCGCGCCCTTCTTGATCCAAGCCTGCGCGCGCTCTGCGTCGATCTTGACTGCGTCCTCGGAAGTCATCGGGTTGTAGGTACCGAGCTCCTCGATGAAGCGGCCATCACGCGGAAAGCGGGAATCAGCGACAACGACACGGTAGAACGGGTTCTTCTTGGCGCCCATTCTGCGAAGTCTAATCTTTACCATGGATTTTCACCTCCTTGAAATGGTGGTTCTATTTGTAAAGTGCATTTACAACAAAAGTTAAAACGGAAGCTTGAAGCCGCCAAAGCCGGGGAAGCCGCCCTTGCCGCGCCGTTTCTTGGCGCGCTTTTGCATGCCGGCCAGCTGCTTTGTCATCTTCTGCATGGCTTCAAACTGCTTGAGGAGCTTGTTGACCTCCTCGATCTTGAGGCCGCAGCCCGCGGCGATGCGCTTTTTGCGGCTGTAGTTGATGATAGAGGGGTTGTCGCGCTCCTTGGGGGTCATGGACTGGATGATGGCCTCGGTGTGGCGCATGGCCGAGCCGTCGAGCTGCGCGCCCGAGAGCGCCTTGGCGTCCAGGCCGGGGATCATGCCGAGCATGTCCTCCATGGAGCCCATGTTCTTGACCTGCTGCAGCTGCTCGTAGAAATCGGTCAGCGTCAGCTTGCCCGCCGACATCTTCTTGGCCACCTGCACGGCCTGCTTCTGGTCGACGGCCTGCTGCGCCTTCTCGATGAGGGTCAGCACGTCGCCCATGCCCAGGATGCGGGAGGCCATGCGGTCGGGATGGAACGCCTCGATGTTGTCCAGCTTTTCGCCCGTGCCGATGTACATGATCGGCTTGCCCGTGACCGCCTTGACCGACAGGGCCGCGCCGCCTCGGGCGTCGCCGTCCATCTTGCTCATGAGCACGCCGCTGATGTCCAGGGCCTCGTCAAAGGTCTTGGCGACGTTCACCGCGTCCTGGCCGGTCATGGCGTCCACGACAAGCAGGATCTCGTGCGGCTTCACCGCGGCCTTGATGTTCTTGAGCTCGTCCATGAGCGCCTCGTCGATGTGCAGGCGTCCGGCCGTGTCCAGGAAGACCATGTCATAGCCGTTCTTGCGCGCGTGGATGACGCCCTCCTTGGCGATTTCGACCGGGTCGCCCTGGCCCATGTCAAAGACCGGGATGTCCAGCTGGCGGCCGACCACCTTGAGCTGCTCGATGGCGGCCGGACGGTAGACGTCGCAGGCGACGAGCAGGGGGCGGCGCTGCTGCTGCTTTTTGAACAGGCCGGCAAGCTTTGCCGCGTTCGTGGTCTTGCCCGAGCCCTGCAGGCCGGCCATCATGACGATGGTCGGGGGATTGGGGGCGATGGTGATGCGCGCGCCCTTGCCGCCCAGGAGCTGGACCAGCTCCTCGTTTACGATCTTGATGACCTGCTGGGCGGGGGACAGGCTCTCGAGGATCTCGGCGTCGGTCGCCTTTTCGGTGACCGTCTTGATGAAATCCTTGGTGACCTTGAAGTTGACGTCGGCCTCCAGCAGGGCCAGGCGGATCTCGCGCATGGCGTCCTTGACGTCGGCCTCGGTCAGGCGGGTCTGTCCGCGCAGCTTTTTAAAGGCGGATGAAATTTTTTCGGTCAAGCCTTCGAATGCCATTGGGGAAAGGCCCTCCTTTCAGCAAAGGCTGGCGCAGGTCAGCCGGTGATGGCGTGGATGTGTTCGTGCATGCGGGCGAGGATCTTGCCGATCTCGTCGTTTTGCATGTAGTTTGCGTTGATGCGCGAGAGCATCTTGACCTCCTGGGCCAGCGCCGCGATGTGCTGGTCGATCTTGCCGTAGCGGCAGACCAAGCCAAGCTTTTCCTCCAGTTCGGTGAGCGTATGCTCGGCGCGGACGATGGCGTCGCGCACGCCCTGGCGGGTGATGCCCACGTGCTCGGCGATCTCGGAGAGCGACAGGTCCTCATTATAGTATAGGTCGAACAGCTCGCGCTGTTTGTCGGTCAGCATCTCGCCGTAGAAGTCAAACAGGAGGCACATTTCCAGATGATTTTGCTTCATGGGGGACCTCCTTTGTGTAAAGGACAAAGGCTTTACAATTACAACGATAGATATATTACACGAAGGGGCGGCGTTTGTCAAGGGGAGAAGGCAAAAGTTTTTTGAAATTTTTATGAAAATCGCAAGGCTTCTGGACTTTGCCGGTGGCAGGCGATATACTAATACTATTGAGGCGCCGGCTTTGCGGCGTATTTCCGCCGCAAAGCCGGCAAAGCCGACAAATTCCGCCGCGCGCTGCCTGCGATCTTTTTGCGAGGCGCCGCGCTGTGCGGGCCGCGGGCCTTTGTGCCGGCCACGGTAAATCCCTGCCGCCGACTGCGCGGCAGACGGTAGATAGAAAGGATGTTCTATGATTACGGACCTGACATGCGACAGGCAGGCTGTGACCCAGCGCCGCCTTGCGGACGGCGTCCAGCTGACCTGCATCACCACCAGCCGATTCAAAACCTCGGCCTTCTCGGCCGCATTCGTCCTGCCGCTCGGCGCGCAGAATGCGCCCTTTGCCGTCCTGCCGCCGCTGCTCTTCGGCGGCACGGCGTCCTGCCCGGACCCGTCCGCCCTGGGCGCGGCGCTCGACGGGCTGTACGGCGCGCGCGTCGAGCCCTTCGTGCGCAAGGTGGGCGAGAGCCTGTCCCTCGGCTTTGCCGCCGTGGGCGTGGACCCCTCCTCGGTCCCGGCGGGCGAGGACCCGACCGCGCGCATCGCCGCGCTCCTGTGCGACCTTCTGTACCGCCCCTGCCTGGAGTCCGGCCGCTTCCGCGCGGACCTGGCCGGACGCGAGCGGAACAATCTCGCCGACCGCATCCGCGCGCTGCGCGACAACCCGCGCGCCTACGCCGTGCGCCGTGCGCAGGAGATCATGTGCCGCGACGAGCCGTTCGGCGCGTGCGAGTACGGCACGCTCGAGGGCGTCGACGAGCTGACCCCGGACCTCATCTGGGCGGCCTATGAGGAGGTGCGCCGCTACGCCAAGGTCGAGCTGTTTTACTGCGGCTCGGCCGCGCCGGACGCGGTCGCCGAGGCCTTCCAGTCCGGCCTGGACCTGCCGGGCGGCAAGCCGCGCTACGTGCCCGAGATCGACGTGTGCCGCGTCAACTGCAAGCCGCGCACGGTCACCGAGGACATGCCGGTCACCCAGGGCAAGCTGACCCTGGGCCTGCGCACCGGCCTGACCGGCGCAGACGAGGACTATCCGGCTCTCATGCTCTTTTGCGCCGCGCTCGGCGGCTATCCGGGCTCGCGCCTGTTCGTCCATGTGCGCGAAAAGCTGTCCCTGTGCTATTACGCCTCGGCCGCCCTGGACAAGGTCAAGGGCCTTATGATGGTGGCCTCGGGCATCGACAACGCGAACTACGACGAGGCCCTGGGCGAGATCCTGCGCCAGATGGACGACCTCAAGGCCGGCGGCCTGGGCCGCGACGAGCTCGAGCGCGCCCGCCGCACGCTCATCGGCCAGGTGCGCGCCCTGGGCGACAGCCCGCTCTCGCTGGAAAACTACTGGCACCGTCAGGCGGTCGCCGGCTTTTCGGTGACGCCCGACGCGCTGATCGAGCAGCTCGGCCGGGTCGAGCGCGGCCAGGTCATGGCCGCCGGCCGCCGCGTCGCCCTGGACCTTGTCTATTTTATGAAGGGGGTGGGCGTATGATGCGCCAGAGCGGCCGCCTGGGCCTTGTCATGCAGCAGGCCCAGCTTGCAAACGGACTGAAAATCTATTACATCCCGCGCCCGGGCTTTTCCAAGACCTTCGCCATGCTGGCGACCAACTTTGGCTCGGTGGACGCGTCCTTCACGCTGGACGGCGTGCGCTATGACATGCCCGCGGGCGTGGCCCACTTTCTCGAGCACAAGATGTTCGAGGACGCCGACGGCAACGCGCTGCAAAAGTTCGGCGCGACCGGCGCCTCGCCCAACGCCTTCACCAGCCACACCATGACCGCCTACCACTTCTCCTGCACCGACCGCCTGGCCGACAACCTGGAGATCCTGCTCAAGTTCGTCTTTACGCCCTACTTCACCCCGGAGAACGTCCGGAAGGAGCAGGGCATCATCGCCCAGGAGATCGGCATGATGGAGGACACGCCCGACTGGGCAGCCTACGTCGGCCTGTTCGCCGGGCTCTATCACGAGCACCCCGTGCGCGAATCCATCGCGGGCAGCGTGGACAGCATCGCGCGCATCACGCCCGACGTGCTCCTGGCCTGCCATCGCGCCTTTTATACCCCGTCCAACATGTGCCTGGTCGTCTGCGGCACGGCCGACTTTGACGCGCTCGTCCAGCAGGCCGAGGCGCTCACGCCGCGCACGCCTGCGCCCACGGTCGTCCGCCATTACGGCGCGCGCCGGCCGGAGGCCGCCCGGGCCGTGACCGAGCGGCGCATGGCGGTCTCCCAGCCGACCTGCCTTGTGGGCTTCAAGGACGCCGCGCTGGCCCCGGGCGAGAGCCGCCTGCGCCGCCAGCTTTTGGGCGACCTGGCCGCGCGCATCCTGTGCGGCTCGACCGCGCCGCTCTTTGCCGCGCTCTACGCCGACCGGCTCATCAGCCGCCGCTTTGCGTGCAGCTATGCCATCCTGCCCGAGGCCGCGGCCGTGTCCTTCGGCGGCGAGAGCCGCGACCCGGCCGCCGTGCGCGACCGGCTGGCGGCCGCCTGCCGGGACTATGCCGCCCGCGGCGTGCCCGAGGACCTGTTCACGCGCATCAAAAAGGCGTGCTACGGCCTGAACGTGCGCCTGCTCGACCAGCCGGACGAGCTGTGCCAGGCCCAGGCCGCGCTCAGCCCGGCGGGCGAGTGCTGCCTGGACTTTGCCGCGGCGCTCGAGGACATCACGGCGGCCGACGTGCAGGCGATGTTTGCGCGCTGGGCCGAGCCCGGCCGCGTGTCGCTGTCGGCCGTCCTGCCGTGTACGGATGAGGAGAACGCATAACTATGGAAAATGTCATCACCTTTCCCGCCCTCGGCATCTCCGTGACCGTCAACCGGGTGGCCTTCAACGTGTTCGGCAAGGATATCTATTGGTACGGCGTCATCATCGCCCTGGGCTTTGCCCTGGCCGTCCTCTATTGCAGCCTCCGCATCCGCCGCTTCGGCTTCAACAACGACCTGCTCTTTGACGCGCTGGTCGCCGCCCTGCCCTCGGCCATTGTGGGCGCGCGGCTCTACTACGTCATCTGGGAGTGGGGATACTACAGCAAGTACCCGTCCGAGATCATCGCGGTCTGGCACGGCGGCATGGCCATCTACGGCGGCATCATCGGCGCGCTCATAGCCGTGGCCGTCTACGGCCGGGTCAAGCGGGCCAGCATCCCGGGCATGTTCGACGTGGCCGCGCTCGGCCTGCTCATCGGCCAGTGCCTCGGCCGCTGGGGCAACTTCATAAACGGCGAGGCGCACGGCACGCTGACCGACAGCGTGCTCGGCATGACGGTCAACGGGTACGGCCCCTTCCACCCGACCTTCCTCTATGAGTCGGTCTGGACCGCCCTGGGCTTTGTCGTGCTGCACCTGGTTTCGGTTTATTTTTATCGCTTCCGCGGACAGATCTTCCTGTCCTATCTGGTCTGGTACGGGGCCGGGCGCGCGGTCATCGAGGGCCTGCGCACCGACAGCCTGTACATCGGCCAGACCGATATCCGGGTCTCGCAGGTGGTCGCGGTCGTGTCGTGCATCACCGGCCTGGTCCTTCTGGTGCTGTGCCTGCGCCGGGGCGTCCGGACGCTGACCCAGCTTGTTGACCCGCACGCCGACCCGCGTGCCATTCGATACCCAACTGTAAAGGAGAACGAAGATATATGAGTGCAGTTTTGATGGACGGCAAGGCGCTGTCCGCCAAGGTAAGAGGAGAGATTTTGGAGAAGGCGCGCGCGCTGACCGCGGCCGGCACGCGGCCGGGCCTTGCGGTCATCCTGGTGGGCGAGGACCCGGCCAGCCAGGTGTACGTGCGCAACAAGGAGAAGGCGTGCGCCGAGTGCGGGTTCTACAGCGAGAAGTACGTGCTGCCCGCCGAGACCAGCCAGCGGGCGCTCTTGGAGCTGGTCGAGGAGCTCGGCCGCAACCCGAGCATCCACGGCATCCTGTGCCAGCTGCCGCTGCCCGCGCACATCAGCGAGCAGGCGGTCATCGCGGCCATCCCCCCGGAGAAGGACGTGGACGCCTTCCATCCGGCGAACGTCGGGCATATCATGATCGGGGACTTCGACTTTTTGCCCTGCACGCCGGCCGGCGTTATGGAGCTGCTGGACGCATACGGCATTGACCCCAAGGGCAAGCGGTGCGTGGTCATCGGCCGCTCGAACATCGTGGGCAAGCCCATGGCCATGCTGCTGCTGCACCGGCACGGCACGGTCACCATCTGCCACAGCCGCACCCAGGGCCTGGCGGACATCTGCCGCGAGGCCGATATCCTGGTCGCGGCGGTCGGCCGCGCGCACTTCGTGACGCCCGACATGGTCAAGCCGGGCGCGGCCGTCATCGACGTCGGCATGAACCGCGTCGACGGCAAGCTGTGCGGCGA
>ERZ1643250.1331-NODE-1331-length-21542-cov-5.889282_pt1 | contig 21542 bp, 17 predicted proteins | sample MGYA00579262_ERZ1643250 | MGnify/ENA primary metagenome ERZ1643250 (study PRJEB29033, sample SAMEA4952265) | chicken gut metagenome | biome: Broiler Chicken; feature: Gastrointestinal Tract; material: Caecum | place: Ireland | collected 2018 | study: Broiler... | reverse complement strand
ATTGTGACATTATTTATGTCATAATCTAAAAGTCACCAAACTGTTGGTTAAGCCTAAATAAATACACTACCCGTTTCCGCATAATGGAGTAAGAAAATGAAAAAAATTATCATAGCATGCATGGCCTTGCTTTTGGCAGGCTGTTCTCATATGCAGACATATACTTCTGATCAGATGATGGATCGCTCTGATGAGCAGATAAACGATCAAGGGCCGATGCAGGAAACACGATCTCATACGCTGGCTGTCAATGAGATGGGCGGCTCGTCATCTTTCGTGAGCCAAGTCTGTGAGAAAAATGGTCAGCCGATGATCGACCTGTATTTTGATATTCCGGAGAACGGACATATCGATACTGTGCTTTCTTATGAAATCGTTCCAGAATCAGATGTGGAAACATTGGATGGGCTGTTCATGGTCAGCGTGGACGATCAAGTCGTTCCTTCCTCTGTAGAGGGAGGGAAGATGGCTGAAGTGCATTATGTTCAGCTGCCTGTCAAAGGGAGCTTGAGTGAAATTGACGTCGATGTCAGTCAGATCGACCTGCGTTATAATCATAGCATTGATTTTTCGTTTATTTACAAAAGCAATGCGGAAGATCAAATGCAAAGTATCCATACGGTAAGCAAATTTATCGGCAGACAGAATAATGCTTCTTACCTGGATTATTTTGATACATTACTGTATCCGGGAACTGCAGACGATAGTTTTTTACAGGAAGCGATCGATCTGTTTGATGCGAATGATGAGGCATTTTTATCCAGTGAGGCCTGGAGCACGATCTATCAGCCGGTCATCAATGGAACAGGCGGACTTTTCGTCCCGGAAGCGATCGCCTCGATCGCTGATCCGCAGAAGATGGAAGATCATAGCGATACGCGATTCAGCGGACCGGCGGGCGGAGAACTGGATCTGCGCGTGCTTTATAAATACATGGATGACGATCAAACACGGACCGGCATGTTCATGGTGTGGTGTGATGGAAAATGGGCACGTTTTGATCAAGGGGAAACGCTGCTTTATGATATCGATGCGCAGACCGCAGTGAGCGGTGACTGTACTTTGGAACTTCCAGAAGAGCCAGGGGATTACGATATATTCTTGTTGAATATGAAGCTGAATGACCCTGAAGGATATGTGCCTGAGTATGTCAGCTGCTATACGGTCGAAGTGCGATAAGAAATGAGGGAGAAAATGAAAAAAAAGCGATGGCGGAAGATCGTATTGTCGTTTCTTCCGATCCTGATCGTCGTCATTGGATTGGTGTTTGTCTCTGGTGTACTGATGCCGGGCCAGCGGGAGCTTCCAGAAAACGTCAGCGATGCGCTGCAGCTGGACGCAGGAACAGAAACGATATGGCCGCGGCTGAGCGAATTTTCCATCGTGGAGGATGAACAGCTCGATGAGGTGCGGGACCGGCTCAATGACGCATTGACTTATGCTGATCCTGCAGGATCTCCGTTGTATCGCTTTGCGGTAAAGCCAGGCGAAGCTTTTCGGGTGTATTCAGCGTCCGCGATCGAGGACCCGTTTACATTACAATTCAGCTCATCTGAACAGCCTATCGAGATCGATGATGCGGGCAATGGCACATTTCCAGAGGAAGAGGGCACATATGCTTTGCGAATGATGAAAAACTATGATGACGCGGTCATTTTGACCTATGAAGCACAGGTCGTCGTCAGTGCAGATGAGCAGGAACGGGACCGCATCAATATTGAACGCTATATTCAGGATATCAGAGATATCGATCCGTATAATTTTGCCAATGCGGAAGGATATGCGGTCAATCGTCCTTTGATTTCTCAGTATGAGCCGATCGTCCTTTCTATGGGAGACAATGGTGTACGCGCCTGTCTTGCGGCATTAAGCGATGGCAGCGAAGAGCTTCTCTCTGATTATGTGTTGTTCAGATGGATCGCGATGCTCAGCGGCATTGGAAATGATCTTGATCGATGGGATCTGCCATCGGATTACCGCGATCAGTATCTGCAGGAAGTGGCAAACGCATATGAAGTTGATCTGGCTGATCTGTAATGATCTCTCTGCCTTTTTCAAGACCAGGACATTGATGGCATGTCTTATCGTATTTACGATATTTCTGAACTCTTTTTCTTTCCTGATGCTTTTGCGCATGGGCTGGGTATCTTATCAACATGATCTTTATCTTTCTCATACCGTTTATTTCATGAATTCTCTGACATGGGCTGATGGGATCAGCCAGGAAGAGAAGGCGCATTTTCTTGATATGCTCTTTGCGCTGCCTGAGATGCCTGAATTGATCGAGATCGAGGCTGACAGCGAACGATTCACATCCGCGTCGCTGGCGCAAGAAGAGTGGCAAAAGCAGACAGGACAAAATGACCTGCAGCTGGATGGGAACTGGATCATTTTGAACCGAGACGAGGCAAAAGCGCAGCAATTGAATGTCAAAGACACGATAGAGGAAGCGGGCAGCATATTTAACATCGCGGGGATATGGGATCAGCAGACGATCAGAGGGCTGTCCAGCATCGACAGCTTAGCAATATCTTCGGCTTCTTCGTTTTCTTTCCGTTATGAAGAGGAGCTGGATCAGCCGCAAAATCAGCGGCTCAACGATCTGCTGATGACTTATGGCGATGATGCGTTTATCGAACCACCCAGTCTCCTTTATGATCGTCAGCAAGCATTTCTGCAAGATTTTTACAAAAAGACGGCAGGGTGCATCGGTGTTGCCATGTTAGGGTGCATCAATACGCTTTTTCTGGTCTGGTTTTGGAATCGCCGCAACGAGCAGCATCGCCGGGTATTGGCATTATGTGGGTGTGGAAGCGGAAAAATGGAAGCCTGTATGTTTTTGGAGATCATGATCCTGACGATTCTTGCCTGGCTGCTTTCCTGTGGGATGGAAGTGCTGACCAGCCCCTTGCAGGATCTGCTGCTGAGCCACTATGAAGTGCGGCCGAGCTTGCCGCTATCGCTGTATTGCGCAGTGGGCGGTATCCTTGTCTTATTGCAGGTCCTGTTGTTTTTGCCGGTTTATGCGTGGCAAGAGGAGGCCGCATGAAGACGATCTGGATGGCATTGCATGATCTGCGTCACGATATCGGCTTTGCTTTATTTCTGATCCTGGAGCTGAGCATAAGCGTGTTCTTCCTGGCCTCTTCATTCGGCTGTTTTCATGATCTGCACACACAGATGAATCTGGCAGAGCGGCTCGGTTTGGATCAAATGGCGTGGGTGTCAGAAGAACCGCAAGATGAAGAACTGACTTACATTCCTCTTCCATCGCATGTCGATGTGGTCCTGCCGCTGACTCGGCAGGCAAAAGATCAGGAATTGAGCGTGCTGCCCGCGCAGCTTAGCGAGCAGCTGGGGTTTGATGCGCTGAAACAAGGCATGGACGATACATTGCCTGTCATCGTTCGTGAAGGTCTTCTCGATGGATACGAGGTGGGGAAAACGTATCTGCTGCCGGTGTCGATGAGCGCGGAACAGATATCGGTGAAGATCATTGGAACATATGAAGATTTTTCAGATATCTTACAGGATACAGAGTCGTTCGGCGGGTCATTGATCGATGAGATCTACAGCGATATGCTGGCATGTGACAGTCATGCCTATTGGAAAGCGCATCCGCAGCTGGTTGCGTTATGGAACGATGAACAAGGAGGTCTATGTACTGGATCATCCGCTCAGTTGAGCGCGGTGAAGGGAAAAGGAGCAGTGCTCATCAGTGAGGAATGGCAGGAAGCATATTGGGCCGATGAAGCACATCTTTTCTCTCTGGTTACGGCGGCTGTGTTTACGATGCTGGCTTTATCAGGAGTCGCAGCCAGCAAAGCGCTGCGGATGCTGAATCACCAAAAAGAAGAAAGCATCCTGATGATCTGCGGGGCGCAGGCGAACCAGCGCCGCATGATCTCTTTATGTCAGGATACGATCTTGTTTCTGCCGATGGGCGTGACAGCTCTGCTGATCCTGAAGGGCAGCGAGATGATCATTGATCATGTGAGCCGGATGTCCATCGTATACCTGGATAGCCATCCCCACTGGATGTTCATCGAAAGCCTGTGCGCGCCGATCGGGCCAAAGAGCATCATGGCCGCCGTGCTGATCTGTTATATCTTGTATCTGTTGCTTTCTATGCTTATCCAGCACATGATGTCAACGAAGCGCATCGCTCAGCTGTACAGTGAATGAGGGAGGAGAAAGACATGCAGATCGGGCTTTACGATATCGATAAATATTATCATCGTGGAAAAGACAATGAAGTACACGCATTGAGGAATGTCAGCCTGCAAATCGAACAAGGTGAATTGGTTGCGGTCATCGGGGCAAGCGGTTCAGGCAAATCGACACTATTGAAGATCATCGGCCTGTTGGATACATATGAACAAGGCACATATGTGTTAGGGGATCAGGCGGTGGAGAAACTGAATGAAAGAGAAAAAGCAAAGCTACGCAACCAGAAGATCGGCTTTATCATGCAAGATTTTGCGTTGCTGGAAGACCGTTCGGCGCTGGCCAATGTGATGACCCCGTTATTATTTGACCGTCAGTATACTTTGGGGCAGGCAAAGCAGAAAGCAATGGAGGCCATGCGGATGATGCGCATGGAAGAATATGCGAGACGAAAGGTTTCTCAGCTTTCCGGCGGGCAGAAACAACGGATCGCGATCTGCCGGGCCATCGCCAATGATCCTCAGCTCATCCTTGCGGATGAGCCGACTGGCGCGCTTGACCGCAGGACCGCTGATGAAGTCATGTCATCGCTTGTCCGATTGAATGCGCAGGGGCATACGATATTGATCGTCACACACGATCCGCGCATCGCACAGCGATGTCATACGGTCTATGTGATGGAGGATGGCTGTATAAGCAGAAAAGAACCGGAATGATGATCCGGTTCTTTTCTGCTTATATGCTTTCTCTGCGTATGGTCTCGATCATGCTTTCTTTTTTGTTCAATGACATATGGTAGCGCATGATGATCACGGTGAGCAGGATGAGGATGAACACACCAATGAGCACGTGAGCCAATGGCAGATAGAACTCGAAGCTGAATTTGACGCCGATGGTGTTGTAGATGAGCAGACACAGCGGCAGTGCCAGCAGGATCCCATAGATCGAGCTCTTGATGGCATAGAACAGCGCTTCGAAGCTGATCATGCGGCGGAACTGTTTTCTGGTCATGCCGATGGACAGCAGGGTGGCGTTTTCTGATGCGCGCAGAGCCAGGCTGGATGTCAGCGTGTTGAACACATTGGTCACACAGATGCAGGCGATCAACAGGATGAAGGCATAGACGAACAGATTGATGACGCTGTACATCGTATCCTGCTGAGCCTGTCCTTCCTCGGCGCTCTGCCAGTCGGCATACATCTGCAGGTCCGCGTTTTGATTCACGCATTGCTCGATCTCTGATTCCAGCGCCTGCGCATCGTCCGTGCTGTAATTGATGACGTACTGATAGTAGCGGTCCGTTCCTTCGCTGAGCCGTTCCAGGGTATCCTCGCTGACATAGATGGGCGCGCCGCCGATGTCGCTGTTTTCCATGTCCAGCACATCTGTGCTGCTGATATAGGCGGCGATCGGCAAGGTGTGGGAGACGGTCTCATCCCCCATCGAGTCCAGCGTCAGCTCTGTGATGCCCGGCTTGAGATAATCGGCCTCAGCAAAAGTGTGATCGGCCTGGCTGATCTCGGAGGTGATGTGGTTGGCGAGGATGCCGCCTCCTTGTTCCAGGACAGCCTGCCGCGCGATCCCGTTTTGTTCGCAAAGCCGCTGCAGGGAAGCATCATCCAGGGAGGCGATGCGCATGGAAGAGGCGACATCGCCGTATTGTTCCCGCTGCAGCTGCTGGATGTCATCGTTGATCAGCGAGCTGTCCCTCAGCGACAGATCGATGCTCTGGATGCGCACGGCTTCCTGCGCGTGATCCAGCGTCAGCAGCGGATCGCTTTTATGGATGTCGTCAGGGACACTGCCGGTCGAATACGTCAGCATGACATTGGGAACGGTCTCGAGCGTCATGGACGATGCGCGCTGCAGATAAGAAGTGAATGTGGATACGGTGATGAACAAGGTCAGGGAAAGGGTGAGCGAAAAGAGCACGGCGAGATAGCGTCCGCGGCTGCGTTTCTGATTCTTCAAGGCAAGCACGGCCTCGAATCCGAATACCTTCTGGATCAGCTGGGAGAAGCGGACATGGGAAGCGTTGATGTCTTTGGTCTGCCGGATCGCTTTGATCGGGGTGATGGAGGCTGCGCGCTGCGCAGGCCGCCATGCGCTCACGAACAGCGTGATGAGCGAAAGCAGCACGGCCAGAGCAAGCAGCGCAGGGCTGATGACAAAAGGCATCTGCATGCCGGGGATGATCGAGCTCAGCACGGCGCTGACATGATTCAGGGTCAGCGCGGTGGCGCCAAGCCCCGCGGCTATGCCCAGCGGGATGCAGGGGATGGCCAGGAAGAGCGCCTCGAGGAATACGCTCTGCCGTTTCTGCGCCCGGGTCGCGCCTACGCTGGCCAGCATGCCCAGATAGCGGCTGCGCTGGCTCAGGGAGATGTTGAAGGAATTGTAGATGACCGCCATGGCGCTGACGGTGATGATGAGCGAGATGATCAGCGTCAGCAGCTTGATCATGAAGACCAGCTGATCATCGCCTGCAACGCCTTCATATAAGAGCAGATAACTGTTGTGGACCACTTCTTCGCAGCCGGTCTCGCTGCCCAGCGCATCCGCATGCGCATAGAGCGAGCTGTCCAGCGGCGTATTTTGCACATAGACGTCATAGGTCTGCGCATCGCTGATCTGCGTCATTCCGCTGACGAAGTCATAGCCGGCAGAGAGCGAATTGGAAGAAGCGCTGTCATCATAGATGCCGACGATGGTGAAGGATGCGCGTCCGTTGGTGACGAATCGTTCGTCTTCTCCTTCATAGGAATAGTTCTGCGCCATCGTCGTGCCATCATCGCGCACGCGCTTGCCCATGGTCAGCGTAAGCGTATCGCCGATCTGGGCAGAAAAGGAAGAGAGCGAAGCCAGTGATTCAGGCAGAAGCACTTCCTGTGATGTCTTGGGCAGGCGTCCTTTCAGCAGCGGATAAGGGCGAAACGCAAAGCCATCCGCATCGACGGCGGTGATATAGAAATAGGGGCGTCTCACGTTGTAGATCTTTTCGCTCCGGGCGTAGCCGACGCCTTGGGTAACGGCGCAGGCGGCGCTGCCTTCGTCCTTGCAGATCCGGGAAACCTGATCGCCGGGCACGCCGACATATTCGGTGTGCCAGTATCCGCTGGTATCGATCTCGCGCTGTTTCATGCCGTTGATGGCGCTGGCGGCCAGGGTGGTGATGCTGCAGAGCATGGCCGTGGCGATGATGATGGCCAGCATGGTGGCCATCGTGCGCCTGCGGTTTTCCTTCAGGGCACGCAGCGTCAGCCGGGCGATCAGCTTCATCGGCGGATCACCTCATCTTTCACGATGGCGCCATCCTGCATGGAGAGGATCCGGTCTGCCTGCAGGGCGATCGACTCATCATGGGTGATGATGATCAGGGTCTGATGGTATTCCCGATGGAACTGGCGGAACAGCGCCATGATCTCCTGGCTGTTGTGTGAATCCAGATTGCCGGTCGGTTCGTCTGCCAGCACGATGGCTGGCTTGGCGATCAGCGCGCGGCCGATCGAGACACGCTGCTGCTGTCCGCCGGAAAGCTGAGCGGGCAGATGAGACAGCCGCTCTTTCAGGCCAAGCGCCTGGACCAGCTTGTCAAAATAATCTTTATCTGGCTTTCTGCCATCCAGCTGCAGAGGCAGCGTGAGGTTTTCTTTCGCGTTCAGGATAGGGATGAGGTTGTAAAACTGGTAGATCAGTCCGATCTGCCGGCGGCGGAAGATGGCCAGTGCGGATTCATCCATCTCATAGATGTCGCAGCCGTCGATGAGGACCTTTCCGCTGTCCGGGCGGTCCACGCCGCCCAGCATATGCAGCAGGGTGCTCTTTCCTGAGCCGCTGGGGCCCATGATGGCCACAAATTCTCCTTGCTGGACAGAAAAGCTCACGTCATCGAGCGCCGTGACCTTTCCTTCTCCTGTGCCATAGCTTTTATTCAGATGTGTCACTTGTAAGATCTCCATGTGATCGTCCTCCTTTTTCTTCATGGTACGAAGCAGGGATGACAGAAGCGTGACTGGGAAATGACACATCTGTCATGCAAAAAGGCATCATGTGTCTGATGCCTGAAACAATACCGTAAAGCTTGCGCCGCTGCCTGGCTGACTGTCTGCGCGGATGTCGCCGTGCTGAGCGCGCAGGATGGCCTGGGCCATGGCCATGCCGATGCCGACCGAGCCGTCAGCGGCATGTGTCCCGCGGTAAAAGCGCTCGAAGACATGCGCCAGCTCTTCCCGGTTCATGCCCGGTCCGCTGTCTGTGATCTGCAGCGCGGTATGCACCGGCGTCTGCCTTGCCCGTATGCGGATCGTGCCGTTGGCCGGCGTATGTTCGGCCGCATTCTTGAGGATGTTGAGCAGTGCCTCGCTGCTCCAGCCAGGATCGGTGCGCACCTGGATGCTGCCCACGTCCATGTCGATCTGGATCTGCTTGTCCTGGATCATGGTGGTGAGCGGCTCCAGCGCGCTGAGCACAAGCTGCTGCAGCGTGACTTGCGCAGGCTGGAAGGTGATGGCGCACGCGTCCATGCGCGCCAGCTTGAGCAGGGAGGAGACCAGCCATTCCAGCCGGTCCAGCTGCTGGTTCACGCAGCTGAAGAACTCCTGGCGCTGCGCTTCGGGAAGATCCTGCTGCAGCAGTTCGTTCATCATGCGCATGGAAGTCAGCGGCGTGCGCAGCTGATGGGAGATGTCGCTGATCGTGTCGGACAGGAAGAGCCGGTCTTTTTCCGACTGCTTTTGCTGCTCATGGAAGGTGCGGGTGATCTTGTAGATGTCATTGCGCAGGATGCTCAATGCGCCTTCTTCATTGTCGCGGATATCAGTATGCAGGGAATTGCTGTAGACGCGCATCAGCTGATCGCTGAGGGTGCGGATGCGGCGGTTGACCAGATGGATGAGCGCCGCGCTCACCGCGTTCCACAACAGCGCGCTGAGCAGGAAGGGCAGGATCAGCTGCGGGGCGGTCAGCAGCAGGATCGCGGTGATGAGCAGACACAGCGCCAGGACGAAGAGCACCCAGCGGCGGATATCCCTATGATTCACGCAGCGGCTCCATGCGGTAGCCCAGACCGCGGATGGTGGTGATGAGCACAGGGTTCTGCGGATCGGCCTCGATCTTCTCGCGCAGCCGCTTCATCGTGACGGAAAGCGTGTTGTCCTCCACATACTGCCCTTTGTTGTCCCACAGCGCATCCAGCAGCTGCGCGCGGGTGAGGATCTGCCCGGGATGATGCAGGAAGAACAGGAAAAGCTGATATTCCATGGCGGACAAGTATACTTCCTGGCCGTTTCGGAATACTTTGGCCTGGCGAAGATCCACGCGCAGCTCCCGGATGCGGATGACGTCATCCTGTCTGTCTTGTCGGCGGCGCAGCACGCTGCGGATGCGGCTGAGCAGCTCCTGCAGGCGGAAGGGCTTGGTCACATAGTCATCGCCGCCCATGTCGAGCCCTTTGACGACGCACATCTCATCATCGGATGCCGTCAGGAAGATGACGGCCGCGCCCTGTGCGCGAGCCGGCTCACATAAGTCGAATCCGCTGCCGTCGGGCAGGGAGAGGTCGATGAGCGCAAGGTCGAAGCGCTGTTTGCTCAATGCGGCGCGGGCCTGTTCCACCGACATGCAGATACAGACCGTATATCCTTCTTTTTTCAGCGTATAGTCCAGCCCCATGGTGATGGCGCTGTCATCTTCTACCAGCAAGATGTGCATGTTGATCACCTCATCTGTGTTCAGTATAGCATAATCCGCCTGAGGAAAAGATGATGAATCTGTAACATAAGGCAGGCGTTTTACAGACATTCGCTCAGGAAGCAAGGCGCGTGCAGCGAAAGCGGTTCTCTGGCCATCAGCACGGGAACGGTCTCGCTTTTCCCTGGGATGTTCAGCTTCGGGGAGACGATGGCCGCTGTCGTCTTGTCCGCTGATGTCAGGGAAGCCAGCATGCGCAGGGCTGCTGCTTCCGAGGTGCAGACGAGCTCGCTGATGAGGCGTTCCTCTTCACGCTCTTCCCAGCAGGCGTATCCTTCCGCCTGGCCTTCATGGAGGAATACTTGCACACGCATGCCGCAGCAAGCCTGATAAGGCAGCCAGAAGTCCTGATAATAGGTCAGGTCGCGGATGCGGAAACCGTCGTGGCCGCGCATCATCGTTTCATAGAGGGAGAGGCATGCCGCTGCATCAGCGTCTGTCCAGCTTCCTTCTTCGGGCGGGAGCGCCGCCTTGTCCAGGATGACGCGCTTCATGAAATGACTCTTGGCGAAGCCGAAGGGCACATACAGATCCCAGTCATAGGCCTGCAGGATCCAGCGCGCATCGGCGAATTCCTGAAAGACGTGATCGAGCAGCCGTTTCATGTATCCGCAGCGGCGGTATTCCCGGCGGACGGCCACCCCTTCCAGGAAGCGGAAGGAGACGGGACGGCCATTCAGGGAGAGCTGCCATTGCGGGAACATGCACATGGCGATGATCTGATCCCCGCTGCGCAGCACGCGGCAGTCCTGCGGGCGGTACATGCGGCTGAAGTAAAACGCAGCGCTCTTTGGCGTCTCTTCTGCGAAGCTGTCGAGCCACAGCGCGTTCAGCTGGTCTTTCTCTTCTGGTTTGGGCGCGGTGATCTCCCAGCTGCGGAAGACAGCGGTATATTTCTGTGCGATGCGGATCGGATGCATGTCGCGCTTGGCCTTGATAAGCGAAGGCAGGCCCATGTCATCCTCGCGGTTGATCAGCGTCACTGCCGGATCGGCGATCTCCAGATAGTTTTTCAAGATGGCGACATACAGCCCGCGGATATTGCGGTCAGCCTTTTCCACATGGATGTCCAGCATGTATGGGGTAGTGTGAGAAACGATGGAGAAGGCCTTCATGCGGCCGTCGATGGTGATGACCCCGCCATCCAGGGAAAGCTCTTCGGCATGCTCCAGCAAAAAGCGGATGCCTTGTTCTTCTTCCTGGATGCCGAAGATGTCATCATGACTGTCCTGCCATTCGCTCAGCAGAGAGAAGATATCGTCGAAATCATCCCTGCTCAGTCGGTGAAATGCCCATCTGCCTTCATATTCTTTCAAAAAGGCGTTGTAATGGTTGCGGCGCTTCTGCATCTTCTTTCCTTTCAGCGTCTCTTGCTGGGTGCGGGAATAGATGTAGTCCTTGCCATCCCACCTGATGTCGAATACGACCTGATCCTGGAAATGTTCGGCCAGCCAGTCGCGCCATTCGCGGCTCAGGCAGGACATGCGCGCAGGGATGCCGTGCTGGCGGCCATATGCCAGCATGGCACTGACGGCTTCCATGCGGTATTCCTCTGCGCAGAATGGCATGTACCAGTAAGTCTCATCTTCTGCTTCGATGTGAAAGCAGACGAGCGCAAAATGCGCATGCACTTCGAAATAGAACGGATAGGGATACTGCCACATCAGCATCGTGACGACGTTGGCGTTGCAGTCTTCATATCCGGCCAGCGCTATCCAGGGCTGCAGCTCATGCATATTGTCGATCGTGAGTTTTTTCATAGTTACCTTCCTTGTCGTTTTCCTTATTATATCCGCTGCTGGCCGGATGACAAGCGTTCTGCCCGCGCAGTGTCAAATGCCGGGGAGATGAGCGTGCGGACAAAGGCGGCCAAGTGGTCGGTGCTGTCCAGCATGCCCTCGTTCATCCATTTTTCCAGTATGGCGATGCATCCGGAGGAGACAAAGGTGTAGTAATAATCGAGCATGTGGGGATCGGCGTGGGGAAAGAGGCTCAGCTGCGAGTTCAGGCAGGCCTGCTTGCCCAGCTCGATGAGCCGGTAGAGCAGCTTCTTGTCGCTGTGCGGGCCCAGGGTGACCAGGCACAGGTCGGCGTGTTCCCGGATATAGCTGAAGATGCGGGTGATCGTCTCCACCAGATCATAGGGGTCCTGATCTTCGAGCAGCGGGCGCAGGATCGCCTTGAATTCATCGAACATGCTCTGCTCGATCTGTTCCATCAGGTCATAAATGTCGTCGTAATGGGCGTAAAAGGTGCCGCGGTTGATGGATGCTTTTTCGCATAGCTCGCGGACGGTGATGTGCTGAAGCGGCTTTTCGCGAAGCAGGTTCAGCAGCGCCGTGCGGATCATCTGACGGGTGATGCGTACCCGTCCGTCTTCTTTTTTCATCTCTGTATCCTCCTGTTGAACAAAATGATCAAATGTGTTGATTTGCATGACATTCTCATCAGATGTGATGATTGAATCCCTGTCTGATTCTTATTATAATACAGATGGGAGTTAATGAACACTGTGTTTGGTATCTGAACGAGTGTTGAATGGAGTGAGACAGATGAGTGCATACATTGAGTTTCAGGATGTAAAAAAGGTGTATAAGATGGGAGAAGTCTCCATCGAGGCACTGGCAGGCGTGAGCTTTTCCATCGATCAGGGAGAGTTCGTCGTGATCGCCGGCGCCAGCGGAGCGGGGAAAAGCACGATTCTGAATATTCTGGGCGGTATGGATTCCGCGAGCAGCGGCACGATCATCGTGGATGGCAAGCGGGTCAGTGACTACAATGCCAGACAGCTGACGACCTACCGCCGTTATGACATCGGCTTCGTGTTCCAGTTCTACAATCTGGTGCAGAATCTGACGGTCAGGGAAAATGTCGAGCTGGCGACGCAGATCTGCAAGGATCCTTTGGATATCGATGAGACGATCGAGGCGGTCGGCCTGGCGGATCGCTCCCGCAACTTTCCGGCGCAGCTTTCCGGCGGTGAGCAGCAGCGTGTGGCGATCGCGCGTGCGTTGGCCAAGAACCCGAAGCTGCTGCTGTGCGATGAGCCGACCGGCGCATTGGATTATCAGACCGGAAAGCAGATCCTCAAGCTGCTGCAGGACACATGCCGCCAGCGCGGGGTGAGCGTCATCGTCATCACGCATAATCTGGCGCTGACAGCGATGGGCGACAAGGTCATCAAGGTGCGCAGCGGACGCATCGAAAGCGTCGAGATCAATGAACATCCGCTGCCGGTGGAAAGGATCGAATACTGATGCACAGCGCGCTCTGGAAGGATACGCTGCGGGAGATCCGCAAGAGCTTCGGGCGCTTTCTCTCCATCCTGCTGATCGTCGCCCTGGGCGTGGCTTTCTTCGCCGGCGTGAAAGCCAGCGTCCCGGACATGAAATATACGGCTGACGCGTATTTTGACGAATATAATCTGCAGGATATCCAGCTGTTTTCCACGGTCGGGTTCACCGATGAGGATGTGGAGAAGATCCGGGACATCGAGGGCGTCCTCGGTGTGCACGCGACCTATTCGATGGACGCAGTGACGGTCAAGGACACGCGGCAGATCACGCTGAAGGTGCTGAGCATGCCGTCGGCCGATCCTGATCGAGACGATCCGGATTATATCAACCAGGTGCGCCTGGCCAGCGGAAGGATGCCGCAAAAGAGCGGCGAGTGTCTGCTGGAAGAAGAAAAGATGATGGAAAGTGATCTGGAGGTCGGAGATACCATCACCTTGGCCACTGGGACAGATGATGATATCGAAGACTATCTGAAGACAGATACGTTTACGATCGTGGGCACGATGTATACTCCGGTCTATCTCTCTTATGAGAAGGGGAGCACGACGGTGGGCAGCGGATCTATCGACAATTTTATCACGATCCTCGATGAGGATTTCAACATGGATTATTATACGCAGGTCAATCTGACGGTGGAGGGGGCAAAAGCGCTCAATTCCTATGAGGATGCGTATTTCGATGTGACCGATCCGGTCAAGAACCGCTTGGAAAGCCTGGGGCTGGAACGGGCGGACCTGCGCCTGGAGGATATCCGGGAACAAGCCCAGCAGGCGTATGATGAAGGCGAACAGGAATATCAGGATGCACAAGCGCAGTTCGATCAGCAGATCAGCGACGCTGAGGACCAGCTGAATGATGCGGAAAACGAGCTGATCGTGAATCAGGCCACGCTCAATTCCTCCAGGCTGTATGCCGAGCAGGAGACTGCTGCGGCCCAGACGCAGATCGCTTCGCTGGAAAGCATGCTGAGCAGCGCGAAGACGCGGGTCGATGCGCTGAAGGATCAGCTGAAGAGCCAGAACAGCCAGATCCAGGACCAGTTGGATCAGCTCGAGGAAAACCGCGATGAGTATGAAGTCATCGTAGCGGAAAACGATGCCCGCATCGAAGAGCTGGAGCAGGAGCTGGAATATGCGTCGGAAAGCGAACGGCCGGCCATCGAGGCAGAGATCGAGATGCGCAAGGCGGCCAGCGAAACGGCCCGCCGCATGGCGCAGCAGATGCAAAGCAGCATCGATGCGCTGCAGGCACAGCTGCAGACGCTCAACGATCAGATCGATGAAGCGGCAGCTTATATGAATGAGCTGCAGGGGATGATCGATGAGCAGAAGGCGCAGCTAGAGGCTGCGCAGCAGGCCAGTGAACAGGAGCTGGCACAGGGCGAGCAGCAGATCGCGGATGGCTGGGCCCAGCTGACGCAGGGAAAGATCGAGCTGGAGCGGCAGCGCGAGCTGGGCGAGGAAGAGCTCGGCTTAGCGAAGGACAGGCTGGACAAGGCAAAGGCGCAGATCGAAGCCATCGATGATCCGCAATGGATCGTGCTTGACCGCAATTCGCAGTATTCGTATATGGATTATGGCAGCGTCGCAGACCGCATGGAAGGCATTGCCCGCGTCTTCCCGGTATTCTTCTTCCTGGTCGCCGCGCTCGTCTGTCTGACGACGATGACGCGCATGGTCGATGAGCAGCGCGGCAACATCGGCACGATGAAGGCGCTCGGTTACAGCAAAGGCGCCATTGCGATGAAATATCTGATGTATGCCTTCATCGCCGGCATATTCGGCTCTATCCTGGGCTGTTCGCTGGGCATGTATATCTTCCCCAGCGTCATCTTCAACGCATGGAACCTCATGTATAATCTGCCTGAACTGAAGTTCGTGCTGCAGCCAGGGCTCATGCTGCTGGCCAGCGGCCTGGTCATCGGCGTGACGATGCTGGCGGCATTCGCCGCGGTATACAAAGAGCTGATGGAAGTGCCGAGCCAGCTGATGCGCCCGAGGGCACCGAAGATCGGCAAGAAGATCCTGCTTGAGCGGGTCCCGCTGCTATGGTCGCATTTCTCATTCAGCTGGAAAGTGACCGCACGGAATATCTTCCGATACAAGAAGCGCTTCTTCATGACCGTGATCGGCATCGCGGGCTGCAGTGCCTTGCTCGTGGCAGGCTTCGGAATTCAGGACAGCATCTCAGATATCGTCACCAAGCAATATGAGGAGATCTTCAATTTCGACGCGGCCGTCACGTTCGATACTGATGCGACCGTTGCCGAGAAGGCTGACGCCCTGCAGCGTCTGCAAGACAATGCCGAGGTCGAAGAAGCCATCGGCATCGGACAAAGCGCCGTCACGGTCAGCGATGATGGAGAAGACAGTTCGGTCACGGTCGTCGTGCCTTCTGATCTTGATGATTTCGCGGACTTCACCGCGCTTCGCCACCGCGGCGATACAGAGCAGCTTTCGCTGAGTGACGACGGTGCGCTCATCACAGAGAAGCTGGCGATGAACCTTGGTCTTTCTGCCGGTGATACGCTGACCATCACCGATGGCGATGGCATAGAGCGGGAAGTGAAGATCGCGGATGTGGTGGAAAACTATGTCGGTCATTATCTGTACATGTCTCCTTCTTATTACCGAACGGTCTTTGAGGAACGGCAGACAGATACCGCCGCGTATCTGAAGCTGAGCGAAGCGGGCCTGCAGGATGAATCCGCCCTGGGCCAGCAGCTGATGCAGGACGAGTTCATCTCTTCTGTCTCCTTCTATTCCGGATTGGCCGATACGTTCCAAGATACGATCTCATCACTGAGCTTCGTCGTCGTCGTACTGGTCATCGCCGCCGGCCTGCTCGCCTTCGTCGTCTTATATAATCTGACGAATGTGAACATCTCTGAGCGGATCCGTGAGATCGCGACCATCAAGGTGCTCGGCTTCTATGATCCGGAGGTCGGCTCATATGTGTTCCGCGAGACGATCTTTCTGACCATCATCGGCGCGCTGGCGGGACTGGTGCTGGGCATCGGACTGCACAGTCTGATCATGAGCCTGGCAGAGATGGAAAGCGTCATGTTCGGCCGAAACATCGACTGGATCTCTTTCGTGATCTCCTTCCTGATCACGATGCTCTTCTCCTTTGTGGTCAACTTGTTCATGTACCGCAAGCTGAAGAAGGTGCAGATGGTCGAGTCGCTGAAGTCAGTGGAATAATGGGATGAAAAAACTTTCAGAAACTCTGGAAGTTTTTTCTTGTTCGCCATGCGGTTTTCGCTTATAATGAAGGCATGGTGTGAAGAAAAAAGGGGATGAAACCATGAATGAAGGAAAATTGATCCTCCCGCATGACTATGAGAATAAACTGGATTATGTCTCGACGGAGATCGCCATCAAATATGTGAAGGATCTGTTTGAACGCAGGCTGGCCTATCATCTGAACCTGATGCGTGTATCTGCGCCGCTGTTCGTCCGCAAGGACAGCGGGCTCAACGATAACCTCAACGGCGTGGAGCGTCCGGTCACTTTCGATATCCGGGATATTGAAGGCGATATGGAGATCGTTCATTCGCTGGCCAAATGGAAGCGCATGGCGCTGAAGCGCTATGGCTTTGAAGTGAACAAAGGCATCTATACCGATATGAACGCCATCCGTCGCGATGAGATCGTCGACAACCTGCATTCTGTCTATGTCGACCAGTGGGACTGGGAAAAGATCATCAGTGCGGAAAACCGCACGCTGGATCATCTGCAGGAGACCGTGAAGAAGATCATGAAGGCGCTGAAGGAGACGGAACAGCAGCTGTGCAAGGTGTTTGAGAATCTGGAACCGTTCATCAAGGAAGAGATCACGTTCATCACTTCCCAGGAACTGGAGGACCGCTATCCGCATCTGACGCCGAAGGAGCGGGAATATGAGTTTACCAAGCTGCATGGCAGCGCCTGCATCATGCAGATCGGCGATGTGCTGGAATCCGGCAGCCCGCATGATGGCCGCGCGCCGGATTATGATGACTGGGCGCTCAACGGCGATATCTTGATCTATTATCCGGTGATCGATCAGGCGGTGGAGATCTCCAGCATGGGCATCCGCGTCGATTCGATGTCGCTGCTCTCCCAGCTGGAGAAGAGCGGATGCATGGACCGCATCGCGCTGCCTTTCCACAAGGCGCTGCTTGCCGGCGAGCTGCCGCTGACGATGGGCGGGGGAATCGGGCAGTCCCGCATCTGTCTGCTGCTGCTGAACAAGGCGCACATCGGCGAGGTGCAGGCCGGCGCATGGCCGACCCCGATGATCGAAAAGTGCCGCGCGCACAATATCATCCTGCTTTGACGCTTAAGCCTTCTTTCGCGTGCGCATAAACATATGTGCCCGGAAGAAGGCATTTTTGATTGCGTTTCCCCGCTGCGGCTGAACAAAAGCTCCGTCTCGGCCGGAAATTCTAAAAAAACGGTGGTATTCGACAGATAAATGAGCTATAATAAGGGCACTGAGTGTGCCCGTAGCTCAATTGGATAGAGTACCAGATTCCGATTCTGGCGGTTGCAGGTTCGATCCCTGTCGGGTGCGCCATTTTTATTTTATCCGGAGGACAGCATGAGAAGAAAAGACCGGGAAGTGAGCGATCTGCGTCAGCAGCTGGAGATCGTCCGGCGCTGTGATTCCTGCTGCATCGCCATCAACGATCCAGATCAGGATGCGCCATATATCGTCGAGCTCAGCTTCGGGCTGGAGCATCTGGAAGACAAGGACATATTGTATGTGCACAGCGCAAAAGAAGGACGGAAGCTGGAGCTGCTTGCGCAGGATCCGCATGTGAGCTTCTTCATGAGCTGCGGACATGAATTGGTGTATGACACGGAACGGCAGATGTGCACCATGAATTATGAGAGCGTGAGCGGATATGGCATCATGCGTCTGCTCAGCGCGCAGGAAGCCCTGCACGGGCTCGATGTGTTGATGGACCATTATTATCCGCATGAACGCCGCCCTTATCACAAAAAGGCGGCGGACAGCACAGCGGTATACGGTCTGGAGATCCTCTCCATGACGGCCAAGAAGAGAGAAAAGAAAGTATGAAAGGATATTTGTTTGATCTGGACGGCACGCTGATCCAGTCCATGCATGTATGGGAGGATGCAGTGATGCGTCTGTTTGACAGACTGAACCTGAAGATGGACATCGACGAAGCGAGGGACGCGTTTTCAGCCATGAAATTCACCGAGGTGCTGGAAGCGCTGATCCAGCATTTTCAGCTGCCTATGAGCGTAAAGGAACTGTATGGCATGGTGATCGATGATGTGCGCGAGCAATATACCTATACCGTGCAGGCCGTAGAAGGCGCGGTAGACTATGTGAAGAAATGCGCCGCGGCAGGCAAGCGGATGTGCGTGGTGACCGCCAATGACGTCCCGTTGACCGAAGCGGTCCTGCGCCGTCTGGGAATCTTGCAGGATATGGCGTTCATCTTGTCTTCTGAAGAAAGCGGTCTGACGAAGCGGACGCCGCAGATGGCGGAAGAAGCGATGCGCCGTCTGCAGATGAAGCCGCAGGAATGCGTCATGCTGGAGGATTCGTTATACTCCATGAAATCGGCAAAAGCGGCAGGATGCTATGTGATCGCCATCGCCTCGCCAGAGGCGAAGGACTATGCCCAGATCTATGAGACCGCCGATGAGGTGCATGCGGATCTGCGCGATGTCCCTGTCCGCTGAAAACGCGGAAGAACGGTTGACAAACGTCAAGAAAGCCGTTAAAATTGCATCGTAATCAGAGGCTGAGAAGGGTGCAGTAGCGCATGCAGAAGCGCAAAGAGAGTTTCCGGAAGCTGAGAAGGAGACCGCGGAGCATGAAGGCGAACAAAGAGCCCGGAGCCGAAACGTGAAGCTCGCGGCATACGAGCGGCTGTCTTGCGGCAGTCACTGAGATGAAACGGAGCGATCCGTCTCATGAAGTAGGGTGGTACCACGATGATGCTCTCTCGTCCCTATGCGGATGAGAGTTTTTTTATGGAAGAAAGGAAGAGGAACATGGCAGAAAAACTGACTGAACAGGAAAAGATCCGCCGACAGAAGATGGAAGAACTGCGTGAAAAGGGCATCGATCCATTTGGACACGCCTATGCGCGCACCCATCGCTCCGGAGACATCAGAAGCGAATATGGCGAATGCACGAAGGAAGAGCTGGATGAACAGAATGTCACGGTCCGCGTCGCAGGCCGCATCATGACCAAGCGCCGTCAGGGCAAGGCAGGCTTCATGCACATCCAGGATGTGGACGGCCGCATCCAGATCTATGTGCGTAAGGATGACATCGGGGAAGACGCTTATGAGCTCTTCAAGAAGAGCGACATCGGAGACATCGTCGGCATCGAGGGCACGCTCATGCGCACGAACACCGGTGAGCTGTCTGTACACGCAAAGGTATATACTCACCTGACCAAGGCGCTTCGCCCGCTGCCGGAGAAATTTCACGGCCTGCAGGACAAGGAGGAGCGTTTCCGCCGCCGCTATGTCGACCTGATCATGAATGAGGAAAGCAAGCGCATCGCCCTGACCCGTCCTCGGATCATCCGGGCCATCCAGCGTTATCTGGACGGCAAGGGACTGGTGGAAGTGGAGACGCCGGTGCTGCAGCCGATCCTGGGCGGAGCGGCCGCACGTCCGTTCATCACGCATCACAATACGCTGAACATGCCGTTCTATCTGCGCATCGCGACCGAACTGCCGCTGAAGCGCTTGATCGTTGGCGGTCTGGAAGGCGTGTACGAGATCGGCCGTCTGTTCCGTAATGAAGGAATGGACGCTACACATAATCCGGAATTCACCACCGTGGAAGCATATGTCGCCTACTCTGACCTGCATGGCATGATGGATCTGATCGAGGGACTGCTTGAGTATGTGGCCATGGAAGTATGCGGCACCACAGAAATCGAGTATCAGGGAAAGCAGATCTCACTGAAGGCGCCTTACCGCCGTCTGCATATGGTAGACGCCATCAAGGAAGCCTGTGGAGTTGATTTCTGGAAAGAGATGAGCTACGAAGAGGCATGCGCCATCGCGAAGGAACACGGCATCGAAGTGGAAAAGAAGCACAACAGCGTCGGCCACATCATCAACCTGTTCTTTGAGAAATATGTGGAAGAGACCTTGATCCAGCCGACGTATCTGTATGGCCATCCGGTATCGATCTCTCCGCTGGCCAAGAAGAACGCCGATGACCCGCGCTTCGCAGACCGCTATGAGCTGTTCATCAACGGAAAGGAATATGCCAATGCCTTCTCTGAGCTGAATGATCCGATCGATCAGCGCGAACGCTTCGAAAATCAGCTGAAGCTGCGTGATCTGGGAGATGACGAAGCCAATGAGATGGATGTCGACTATGTCGAGGCGCTGGAATATGGCCTGCCGCCGACCGGCGGCGTCGGCATGGGCATCGACCGTCTGGTGATGCTGCTGACCAACCAGGACACCATCCGGGAAGTGCTGTTGTTCCCGCACATGAAACTGACGGGAGAATCCAAAGGCGCAAAGCTGGAAAAGAAGGCCCAGGCGCAGGAGGCTGCGGCAGTTGTGGACGTGGAGCATGTCGTCAACAAGAAGCCGACCATCGATTACTCCAAGGTGGAAATTGAGCCGCTGTTCCAGGATATGGTGGATTTTGAGACCTTCTCCAAGTCGGATTTCCGCGCAGTCAAGGTCAAGGAATGCCGTGCCGTTCCCAAGAGCAAAAAGCTGCTCGAATTCGTTTTGGATGATGGCAGCGGGGAGGACCGCACGATCCTGAGCGGCATCCACGATTCCTACGAGCCGGAACAGCTGGTGGGCAAGACGCTGGTGGCGATCGTCAACCTGCCGCCGCGCAAGATGATGGGCATCGATTCCTGCGGCATGATCATCTCTGCCGTTCATCAGGAAGCAGGAGAAGAGAGACTGAACCTGTTGATCCTGGATGACGCGATCCCGGCAGGGGCAAAGCTGTATTGAGACAAATAAAAAAGTGAAAATCGCTCAGAAATAAAAGTGGTATCCGTAAGGAGGACAGTACCTTAATAGTGCTGTCACCTTGCAGGTGCCACTTTTTTCTATGGTATGGCAGCGATGTATGATGTAACCAAGCAGACGATTTCTCAGCACATCAATCGGATCTATGCGGATGGCGAGCTTACACCGGAGGCAACTGTCAAGAAATACTTGACAGTTCAGACCGAGGGAAATCGTCAAGTCAGTCGCAGCCAGAATCACTATAATCTTCAGATGATTATTGCCGTTGGCTTCAAGGTGAATAATCAGCGGGCGGTACAGTTCCGCAAGTGGGCGGGACAGATCGTGAAAGACCACACCA
>ERZ1643250.1330-NODE-1330-length-21546-cov-5.302220_pt1 | contig 21546 bp, 13 predicted proteins | sample MGYA00579262_ERZ1643250 | MGnify/ENA primary metagenome ERZ1643250 (study PRJEB29033, sample SAMEA4952265) | chicken gut metagenome | biome: Broiler Chicken; feature: Gastrointestinal Tract; material: Caecum | place: Ireland | collected 2018 | study: Broiler... | reverse complement strand
TACCAGACCACCGCCATCTGAACCAGTGTAGAGCCAAAGAGCGTGATGCACTGGCTCACAAGAAAAAGAACGGCCTTTTTTCTCCAGCCGTTTTTCTGCAAATCCGTTTTCATTTTTCACTTCCTCCTGTCCTTTTTCCGGATGACAGCTGGCAGAACCGTTCTTTCTCTGTCAGCCGCCCCTGCTCCGGGATGCGGGAAGAAGGAAAACTTTCATCTGTGAGCTATTGGAACCCCTGGCGTCAATGTGCCAAAGGGCAATCCGAGTCCCTGTACACCGGCGCTAAGTTTCTTTGGCAGCCCGTATCCGCCCTGTCATGCTCCCGGTAGGTGGTCATGCTGATTTCCCGTCCGGGCAGATACCGGCCCGCAAGCTCACGGAGGAACAGCTCTGCGATTCCCCATTTCCGATGCTGGGGAGGAATCCCCAGAAAGTCAATATTTCCCGTCTCTCTGGAGAACCCCAGAGCGCCCAGAACCGTATCCCCGTTTTTCAGAATCAGGGCCTGCCCTTCTCGGATGCTTTTTCGCAGCCACCGCAGATAATCCCTCTCATCCAGACAGGGATAGCCGTCCACACACTGACGCGCCAGCTCCAGCCAGGCCGGAATGTCCGTTTCCTTCGAAAGCCGGATGCGCTGACCGGAAAGCTCCGACAAATTCCCCTGCTCCTCCAGACAAAGGGGAAGCTGCAGAGGATAAAATACCCCCTGCGCCCTGTACCGCGCCGGAGGCAGCTTATACATTTCCTTAAAGGCAGCCGTAAACGCCTGCTGGCTCTCATAGCCGCAGGAAAGGGCAATCTCCAGAACCGGCCTGTCCGACTCCGCCAGAAGCCTGGCCCCTTCTGTCAGCTGACGCCGCACTGCGTAATCGTGAATCGTCATTCCTGTCACTGCTGTGAAGGTTCTGTGCAGATGATATTTGGAATAATGGACGGCCGCCGCTGTCCGCTCCAGATTCAGCCTGCCGTCCAGATGCGTTTCTATGAAATCAATGACCGCCCGGACGCTTTGAAGTCTGCGGCTTTCCATGGGATTTCCTCCTTCCCGTGTACAGAATAGCAGAACAGAAGCCGAAGTTTTTTATCATTCTTGCTGTTCTCACCGCATCTGCTTCCGTATCTCTCTCCACTCGGGCATGTGCAGATCCAGAAACGCCTTGAACCTAGCGTTGTGGCTTGGCTCGTAAAGATGGGCCAGCTCATGGAGCACCACATATTCCACACACTCCCGGGGCTGCCGGGCCAGCATCAGGGCAAACCACAGTTTTCCGGTCCTGGTATTGCAGGTGCCCCAGCGGGTCTTCATATCCCGGATCTGCCAGCAGGAACAGTGAAGCCCTGTCCTTTCCTCCCATTTCGGCAGAAGCTCTGCGATCTGCTCCCTCAGAAAAACGCGGTCCTTCTCGTCCAGCGGCCGAATCTGCGGGCTGCTGCCGTTCCTGCTGCCTGGGCTGTCCATGCCCTCTGTGCCGTACTGTTTCCGGTATCTTTCCTGCCGCTTCTCGATCCAGCTTCTCTTCTCCCGGACAAAACGTTCGATGTTCTGCCGGGGCATCCGCATGGGCGCGGATACCGTGACCGCGCCCTCCGGAGGCTTTACATACAGATACATGTTCTTTATTTTCTTTCGGTTTACCTCCACCGGAATTCCGTCAATCACCAGCTCCATGTCCCTGCTTCCTGTCCTCCTGCATCTTCTCCACCGGAATCTCGCTTTTCAGGCAGAAGGAATAAATCACCTTTTCCTTCACCCGCTTTCCGGTCAGCCGCTTCAGCGCGATCTCATAGTAATCCAGCTGTTTTTTATATTTTTCCAGAAGCTCTCCGCCGCTCTTCACATAATCTGTCTTGTAATCCACGACGACGATTTCCTCTTCTCCCTTTTCATTTTTCTCATAAAAGAAGGCGTCAATGATTCCCTGAATCAATACCGGCTCTTCGCTCTCACAGCCGATCTCCAGTTCGTTTGCAGGCATACGGATTACGAAAGGCTGTTCTGCGTGGAAGGCCTGCCTTGCCCGTGCCGCCGTCATCCGTTTCGCAAGATCTGATTTTGCAAACGCATAGATATCATAAGGCCGCACTGCGTCTGCCTGTTCCTTCGTCATCCTGCCTTCTTCCACCAGACGCGCCAGCTCCTCCTTCACCCGCTCAGAATGATAGAGGCCGGAGAAATCCAGACATTCCAGCGCCCGGTGGTAAGCAGTTCCCCGGGCCGCTCCGCTGACGGGCTCCGTATCCTGCATAAACCGCGGAATATAGGGCACGATTTCCTCTTCCGGATAAAGAAGCGTATCCTCGTCCTCCTCTTCCGTCTGACCGGCCCTTTTCAGCTCCGACACGCTCAACTTTCCCCGGAGGCTGACCGCCTCCTCATAGGGATAGACATAGGAAAGCCGTTCCTCCAGCGCTTTTGCATAAGCCGGATCGGAACCGGGAAGGTTCTCCGGGTGGGAGAAAATTTCCTTTTCTTCTTCCATCAGAATCTGCCGGCCCAAAGCACTTCCGGCCTGCTCTCCCGGTGTCACTTTTGCCACCGCAAACGGGGAATCCTCCGGTATTGCTGCCGAGGGCAGAATCCAGTCCAGATACGTGCCTGCCGAAGAAATGGCCCGGAAGGAAAGGACCTCTCTTCTCCCTTCCGCCTGAAATTTCTGCAGCTTCTGGTCCAGTCCCGCAGCGCTTCCCAGAAGAATCAGCTTTTCCTTCGCCCTGGTAAGGGCCACATACAGAACCCGGAGCTCTTCGCCCAGCATTTCCAGATCCAGCGCTTTCTGCAGAATCCGTTTGGGCAGAGTGGCGGTCTTCGTCCTCTTTTTCGGGTCCACCCAGTCTACGCCGACCCCCAGATCCGGGTGAATCACCACCCGGCTTCTCGTGTCCTGCCGGTTAAAGCTTTTTCCCAGGCCTGCCACAAGCACCACCGGGAACTCCAGTCCCTTGCTCTTATGAATCGTCATAATCCGGACTGCGTCTTCATTTTCTCCCAGTATGCCCGCTTCTCCGAAATCCTCATTGTAGCTCTGAAGCTGTTCTATATACCGCACAAAATGGAACAGTCCCCGGTAGCTGGTCTTCTCAAAGGCCAGCGCCCGCTGAATCAGCATCCGCACATTGGCCTGCCGCTGGCGGCCGCCCGGCTGGGCGGCCAGATAGTCGCCGTATCCGGTGTCTTCGAGAAGCTCCTCGATGAGCTCATGGATCGCCAGAAATTCCGCGCGCTCCCGGTATCCCCGGAGGCGCTCCCAGAATTTTGCCAGGCGCTCCCTTAAAGCCGCGTCTTCTCCTTCCTCCCGGTAGCGCATGCAGCTCTCATAAAAGGCCTTTTCCGGAAACGCACTCCGAATCTGCGCCAGATCCAGATCCGAAAAACCGCCGATCATGGATTTGAGCACCGCCGCCAGAGGAATATCCTGGCGCGGATTGTCCACCACCCGCAGCAGATTCAGCAGAGTCTGTATCTCTATGGTCGTAAAATACCCTGTTCTCGATTCCGTATGGGCCGGAATGCCCTCTGCCGTCAGTACCCGGGCATACACCTCCCCCCAGCCGGTCAGGCTGCGGAGCAGAATCACAATATCCCCGTACCGCACCGGGCGGAACGCTCCCGCGTCCCGATCCCAGACCTTTTCTCTCTCCATCAGCTCCCGGATGCAGTCCGCCGCGGCGTGGGCTTCCAGCTCTCTTCCTGTCAGCTCCGCCTCCCTTTCTTCTCCGCCTTCTTCCGGCATATCCGTATCCAGCAGGAGCAGCTCCGGCGTGTTCATCTTCAGGCCGCCCCGGAAAGTTCCTGCAGTCCCCGGGGAGACGGCGGCTGTTTCTGCTGCAGCTTCAGTCTCTCCGGCTTCTTCCTCCGGCTCGGGCATCTCTGCTCCCAGATACAGGGCCGCGGCGCTGTCGTAGCGGATTCCGCCCACGGCCTCCGTCATCAGCCTGGCAAAGACGCTGTTGGTCCCGTCCAGCACCTCTCTCCGGCTCCGGAAATTTTTGTGAAGATCGATCCGGATTTCCGAAGCCCCGTCTGTCTGGGGATAGCTGTGGTATTTCTCCATGAAAAGCTCCGGCCTGGCCAGACGGAAACGGTAGATGCTCTGCTTCACATCGCCTACCATAAAGACATTGGGCACGCCCTGTCCCCGGGCCACGCTGTTTAAGATAATCTCCTGTATCAGATTGCTGTCCTGATACTCGTCAATCATGATCTGCACATAGCGCCCGGCCAGCTCCCTGGCCGCGTCCGTCACGACAAGCTTCATCTCCCGGGTTCCTTTTTGCTGCTCCTGCCCGGCTTCTCCGGCGGAAACCTGCACGTCCTCCACCAGAATCTCCAGCGCCAGATGCTCCAGGTCCGGAAAATCCGCCAGATTCTTCAGGCGCTTTTTCTCCTGATAACGGTCCGCGAACTCCCCGGCCAGCCGCAGCAGCTCTTCCGTGGCGGGAGCCGCCTTTGCAAGCACATCCGCCGCCGCTGCCAGAGGCAGGGAAAAATACTTTTCCTTCAGGTCTTTCAGGCTCTTCTTCATGCCCTCCCGGAAGGCCTTGACCTGGTTCTTTTTCTCCTCGTCCACGCTTTCGTCCTTTTTCGGCGACAGGCGCGCAAAGGAAAGCCCGGAGAGCCCAAGCCTTATCTCCTCGTAGGTTCTGCAGGAGGCAAGGTTTTCCGCCTGCTCCAGATCTGAGCGGATTGCGTCCTCATACATATAGGGACCCCCAGGAGTCCTGCAGAATTCCCGCATTTCCTGAAGCTCCTCTTTCAGATCCGAAAAGGTCTGCCCGGCCAGCGTAAGAAGATATTCCATCCAGCTGCTCTTTTCCAGAGCTTCGGGGCTCACATCCCGGTAAGCGTCCATACACTGGGAAAGCCAGCGTTTCGGATACGGATAGCTGATGGCGGCCTCGTAGAGCTGCAGGATCAGTGTCTCCAGCCCCGCGTCGCTTTTCCCTGTGGCATAGGCTTCCACAAATTCCGTAAATCTGGCGGCCTCTTCCGGGTCCTCCTCTGCGTAGTGATCCTCCAGAAGCTCCCGGACCACATCTCCCTTCAGAAGCTTCAGCTCTCCCTCATCTCCGATGCGGAAAGACGGGTCCAGATCAATCTGATGAAAATAATTGCGGATCACATACTGGCAGAAGCTGTCGATGGTGGTGATCTGGGCGTTGTGAATCAGCGTCTGCTGTTTCTGCAGATGCTCGTTTTCCGGATCTGCCTCCAGCCGCCGCTCCAGCGCCAGGCCCACGCGCTCCCGCATCTCTGCCGCCGCCGCCTTGGTAAAGGTCACCACCAGAAGGCGGTCCACATCTACCGGTTCTTCCCCCTCCATATCTCCGCACACGATAGAGAGAATCCGTTCCACAAGGACCGCCGTCTTTCCGGAACCTGCCGCAGCAGACACCAGCACGTTTTTATTTCTGACGTCAATGACTTTTTTCTGTTCCTCTGTCCATGTCATGCCCATCTATGCTTCTCCTTCCGGATTTTCTTCCCCGATCCTTCTCCAGATCTCCTTATCGTCAAACACAGGGAGCCGCCGCACATGGAAGCCCTTCGTCCTGGCGTCCAGCCCGCATACGCCCCGGTAAGCGCAGAAATCACAGGCCGTCTTTCCCTTCAGCTCATAGGGCGCCACATCCATCCGCCCCTCCAGCATCTCGGAGCCGATCTGCTGAATCTTCCGGTTTACATAAGAAGTCAGCTGCGCGAACTGTTCCTTCGTGGCCACAGGAGAACCGGCCCTTAAGGAGCCGTCCTTATTGCAGTAAAGGGGCAGGACCGAGGATTTCCCGGGCATACTCTGATCCAGCAGCCGGATCACCTCCGGGTCCGCATTTACAAGTCCGCCGGGCTTCAGCTTCTCCAGCATCCGCTGAGAGGCCTCATGCTCTTCCAGCTCTTCCTCCGCATCCAGTACCGGGTCCTGAATCTGGTAATAAAGCACTCCCGCCGGGACCACATCTTTCCCCGGATGCTCCTGCCGCATCAGTTCCATGGCCGCGTTCAGGTAGACCACCAGCTGAAGCTGCAGGCCATGGTAGAAGGACAGAAGCTGAAAAGAGGTATTGCCGGATTTGTAGTCTATGACCTTCACGTAGACGTGGTTTTCGTCCTCGCAGGTATCCACCCGGTCGATCCGGCCCCGGAGCCGCAGCTTTTCCTCCGGAGAAAGCTCGATATTGACCGCCTCCAGATCCGACACGCTGGAAAAGGAAATCTCATAATTTTCCGGTGTAAACAGTCCCTTCCGGATCTGTTCGCCCAGCGCCCAGACCGTCCGTTTCAGAATCCGCTTCATCCGCCGGACCATGTACGCGTTTCGGGCCGTGCTGTTCAGAACCGTATTTCCATAATCCACGGTCAGACTGTCCAGACATTCCTCCACCCAGCGGTCCGCCACCTCTCTGGGAAGTGTTTTCCAGTCATACTCGCTTTCCTCCAGCCGGCGGGAAAAGGCCTCCAGCGTCTCGTGAAACACCGTTCCCATGTCCACCGGATTGAATTCATACTGCTCCCGTTCCTTCAGACGCAGGCCGTACATCAGAAAATGCGCGTAGGCGCAGGCGGCGTACTGCTCCAGCCTCGTGACGCTGTTTTCCAGCACTGTCCCGTACAGGGCATGGGCCACCGCCTTTCCCAGACGGCTGTCCCTGTGGACGGAAAACGCGGCGTCCACAAGCTGGGAGAGCTTTTCTTCATAGGGTTCCCGGGCTGCGTACCAGCGGTAAAGCTCATAGAAGCGGGCGTCCCTTTCTCCTTCCCGGTATCCCTGCAGCCCCCGGGTCAGAAGCCGGATGCCTTCCTTCCGGGTCTGGGGCAGAATCCGGGACAGCTCCTCCCTGCTTTCTTCCCGCAGGGCAGAATCTCCCTCCTGCTCTCTCTCCTCCCTCTGGACAGAAAGCCCCGGAAACATCCGTCTCAGCACGTTGATAAGATAAGAGGGCCGCAGCGTCTTTCCGCTGCCGTCCAGCAGACAGAAGGACACATAAAGCCGCTCTGACGGCTTGGTCAGGTTCAGATACAGATAAAACCTCTGGATATAGCTCTGTTCCCGGGCCGTGGGCGCAAGCTCCAGCCCCTTCTGGCGGAGCTGCTCTCTCTCCATATCCGAAATCAGGCCCGCCCGGGAAGTGCTCCCCGGCACGCTGCCTTCGTTGACGCCCAGGAAAAACAGAACCTTCACATCCTTCAGACGGGTACGCTCCATATCGCCCGCCACGACCTGATCGACGCCGGGCGGAATCACGCCTACACGGGCTTCCGCAAAGCCCGCGTCCAGAATCTCCGCATACTCTCGGAGAGTCAGCTCCTCCTCTCCCAGCAAATCCACCAGTTTATCAAAGAGATCCATGATAATCCCGTAGATCTGATGGTATTCCTTTGCCAGCACCTGACTGCCCTCTCTCTTGAATCTTTCCTCAAAAGCGGCGAGCCTGGCCTGGACACCCCGGCCTTCTATGAGCTCATAGAGGGCAAACGTCCGCTCGCGCACTGTCACATGCTTCTTCCTCTGCAGCTTTGCAAAGGGAATCAGGGCGTCCGAAACACGCTGGCGCAGCCCGTCGATCTGCTCCAGCTCCTCCTCACTCAGCCCCCGGTAAGACCGGACAAAACGGTTTTCCCATTTTTTCGCGCCCCGGATTCCCAGCGCCAGCACATAATTTTCCAGAATATCCGTCTCCTCATGCGCCATGCCGGAGAGACCGCTTCGGAGATAGCGGAACACTGCTTCGTAGGAAAAATCCTGCTCCACAATCTCCAGGGCGGCCCGGATAAATTCCACAAAGGGATTTTTCAGAACGCTCCGCTTATTGTCCAGAAAGCAGGGGATCTCGTAATCCTCCAGCACACGCTCCAGAACCGGGCTGTAGGCTTCCATATCTCCGGTGATCAGCGTAAAATCCCGGTAATGATACCCCTTTTCCCTTACCAGGGCACGGATCTGAGAAGCCGCCCAGGCAGCTTCCTCCTCCGGATTTTTCAGCACATGAAGGCTGATCTCCTGCTGTTCTCCTTCCGGCGCTGCGGCGTCTTTCCCGGAAGCTCCCTCTCCTGCTGCCCCGCGGCTGTTCACCCATGGCTTCTGCCGCAGGCGGAACAGGTTCTGTTCCAGAGACGCAAGGGCGCTTCCTGCCCGAAAACGGCTTTTTTCTGAAGGGCGCACAAAAACAGGCGGCTCCGCCTTCACCTGCACCTCCCCGGCCAGGCGCATCAGGGTCGTCACCGTCTTCTTGCTCATATAAAAAAGCTGATGCTCCCCTTCCAGGCGGTAAGGGTCCTCCCTTTCGTCCATGGTGACCGTCACAATCACCTTCTTTGCGTACTGCATCAGCTTCTGCATCAGCTTGTTCTGAATCGGCGTAAAGCCTGTGAAGCCGTCCAGGACAATCACGCTCTCCTGAATCTTCTTCGAGCGTTCCACCGTCTGGCAGAGCACATCCAGAAGCTCCTCCGCCGTAATATACTGATCGGCCAGATACGCGTGGAAAGCCTTATAAAGCACCTGCACATCACAGAGCTTGTAATAGAGATGGGGCCTCTCTTTGCTCTCCTCCAGAAAACGCTCCAGCATTTCCTCCGATACGGCATACTGGGTCAGCTCCGAAATCAGGGATTTGATTTCGTTGATATACCCCATCTTTTTCAGACCGCCGCTTAAGACCTTCAGCTCTCCCTGGTGCTCCTGGGCGATTTTCCGGAGCACCAGATTCTTGCCTGTCTCCTCCAGCACCTTGCCCACCGGCGTCCCTGTCTCCTCAAAGACACGGTAGGCCAGACGCTGAAAGCTCAGGACGTCAATATTCAGAATGCCCCCGTCCGGATGCAGGCTTACCAGCTCCTTCTGAGTCTGCATGGTAAACTGCTCCGGCACAATGACCAGGAACTTCTGATCCGGATGCTCCCTCGAATCTTCAATGACCTGACGGTACAGTGTATAGGATTTTCCTGAACCCGAATTTCCAAAAATAAACTGCAGTGACATTTCTCTCTCCTTCATCTCCGGATTTTTGTTCCGCATTCAGCAAAGAAGCAGGATAACTCCTGCTCTCTGCCTATTCTACACTTTTCAGTGACTCTACCATATCAATCTTCCGGAGCTTAAAATACTGCATGCCATTTACAATGATGGAAAAGGCAAATGTCAGAAGGATGCTGAAGACATAGCTGTGGGCCTGAATCACCCGGCCAAACATCAGTGTATCCGTCTCCACCGTGGTCATCACATATCTGTGAAGGGCCACTCCCATGAGCAGTCCCACAGCCGTCCCGATCACGGTCAGCATAATATTCTCACGATTGACATAAGCCGACACTTCGCCATCGAAGAACCCCAGCACCTTCAGCGTCGCAAGCTCCCTTTTTCTCTCGCTGATGTTGATATTGTTCAGGTTGTACAGTACAATGAAGGCCAGCATTCCCGCGGAAATCACCAGCACCGCAATCACCACGTTCATCGTATCCAGCATATCGTACACCGTCTCCGCCGTGCCGCTGATAAAAGTCACGCTCTGCACCGCGTCGAGCTCCATATATTCCTCCTGAATCTTGGCCTCAAAGGCCTCGTCCGTCTGGGTGGTATTCACAAAGAGCATATTCCATTCCGGCTCGTTTCCGTAAAGCTTTTCATAGAGCTCCTTGCTCATATAAATATAGTGCATAAAATAATTTTCGGTGATATGCTCCACCACAGCTTCCACATGTTTTTCATCTTCCGTCAGAATGACCGTATCACCCTCGGACACATCCAGCAGCGTCGCAAGCTTCTCAGAAATAATGATTCCGCTGCCGTCCAGCTCATAGCTTTCCCCGCTTTTCCGATCCTGAAGAAGGATATAAGAGTCCAGCTTTTCTTCATCGGAAGGCACAATCAGGTACGCGCTTTTCTGACCGTTCTGACCGCCATCCTTTTCCACATCCACCGCTGTCTCCAGCATTTCCATGGAATCCGTGATCCGGTCGTCCGAAGCCGCCATGTCGAAAAATTCTGACTGCACGTTCTCTTCCGCTTCCGCATCAAAGCCGATGGAGGCGTCATAGACAAAGATCTTCTCAAACTGCCCCTCTCCAAGGTAGGAGACGGAATCCTTCAGGCCAAAGCCCATGATCAGAAGGGCCGTACAGCCTCCGATACCGAACACTGTCATAAAGAACCGCTTTTTATAACGCACCAGATTACGCACCGAAGACTTCTGGCTGAAATTCAGCCTTTTCCACAGGAAGGTGACACGCTCCAGAAAGACCCTCTTTCCCGCCTTCGGCGCGGCAGGCCGCATCAGCTCCGCCGGAACGGAAAACAGCTCTTTATAGCAGGCCGCCCAGGCCGCTCCCGCTGTACAGAGCACGGCTGCCGCCGTCGCCATCACTGAATACTGGAAATTCAGGGGCGTCAGCGTATATGTAAGATCCGGATAAAGGATCTGGTAAGCCACCATAATCACCATGGGCAGGAACTTCTGTCCGGCTACAAGTCCGATCAGACTGCCCAGCAGACTGGAAATCAGCGCGTACAGAATGTACTTTGCCGCAATGCTTCCCCTGCCATAGCCCAGGGCTTTCAGGGTTCCGATCTGCGTTCTCTCTTCCTCTACCATACGGGTCATGGTCGTCAGGCACACCAGGGCCGCCACCAGGAAGAAGATCACGGGGAATACCCGTCCGATTGCTCCGATCCGTTCTGCGTTCTGTCCATAATCTACATAAGAAGCAATGTAATTGCGATCAAGCACATACCATTCCGGCACCTCCATGTCCGCAAGCTCTTCTTCCGCATCGGCAATCTGCTGGCGGGCGTCCGCGATTTCCTCATCTGCCTCCGCCTTTGCGTCGGCATATTCTGCCTCTCCGTCTGCCAGCTCTTCCTCCGCGTCCGCGATTTCCTGCTCTCCGTCCACAATCTCCTGGCGGGCGTCCTCCAGCTCCGCACGGCCGTCCGCAAGCTGCTGTTCCGCATCGGCAAGCTCATCCTCCGCGTCAGAAAGCTGCTCTACCGATTCGCTGATCTTGCCGTTCGCAGCATCTATCTCAGCCTGGGCCGCGTCAAGCTGTTCCTTGCTGGCTGCAAGCTCCTGCTCTCCGGCTTCCAGCTGAGCCTTCGTCTCCTCAATCACAGGGCCCAGCTGGGCCATTCCTTCCTGACAGGCAGTAAGCTGGGTCTCAAGCTCTGAAAGCTGGGTCTCAAGCTCTCCCTGCTGGGCCTGAAGCTCCGCAAACTGGGTCTGAAGCGCTTCTTTCTGCTGCAGCAGCTCCTCAGAGCCTTCCGGCCACTGTTCAGGAGGAAGAGCCTCTATGGCCGCTATCTGGTCCAGCAGGGCCTGAACCTCTTCCATTCCGGACTGTACCTGCCCCAGTCCTGTCTGGACCTGTTCGATTCCGGACTGAAGCTGGCTCTCTGAGCTCTCCAGCTGGGCATACTGCTCCTCGTAAGGCTCCAGAGCCGCATAGCCGTCTTCGATCTGTTTTTTCCCCGCTTCATACTGCTCCCAGCCGCTCTCCAGCTGGCGCTCCGCATATATGATTTCCCGCCTGCCCCGGTCCGCCTGCTCCCAGCCGTCCGAAGTCTGCTGTCTGGCGTCCAGGTACTCCTGCTCTTTTTCCGCAAACTCGGCTTCTCCGTCTTCCAGCTCTGCCCGGCCGTCCGCAAGCTCCTGTTTCGCGTCTTCCAGCTCTGCCCGGCCGTCTTCCAGCTCCTGAGCAGCGTCCGCCAGTTCCGCTTCCGCATCCGCGATCTCGGCCTCGGCGTCCGCGATCTCCTGCTGTCCTTCCTCCTGAATTTCGGCATAGCGGATTTCACACCGCTCATCCGCGATTGCCTCAATCCGGTCTGCTACTGTATCCACAAGATTTTCATACTCGTCTCCGTAGCAGTTCAGCTCTGCCGCGCCCGCCACTCTTACACAGATCTGAGTATAATAATCCATTGAAAAGGCATTTTCCGGTATCACCAGAAAACCGTTCAGCGTTCCATTTCCGATACTGGTCGTTCCACGTTCCAGCGACAGATAATACGGACTTTTCACGGCTCCTACCACCGTGAACTCCGTAACGCTTAAGATATCCTCTGTATCCAGATCCGTCGCAGAGCGAAGCGTCACCGTATCGCCTATCTGAAAGCTTCCGTCCTCCAGAAGCTGATTATCCACAACACACTCATTTTCCGTCTCCGGCATCCGTCCTTCTGTCACAGTCAGAAGATTCATCATATCCGGAACAGACATGACCTGCAGGTTGAACTGTTCCTTTTCCACCGTACCGAACATGTCCATGGAATAATAGGGCATAACCTCTTCTACGCCCTCTATGGCCGCGATACTCTGCGCGTCCTCCTCTGTCATGCCCAGGGCGCCCTGCACGCTGATATCCATGAGCCTGCCTTCATCATAATAGGTATCCGCTGAAAGCTCCATATCCGGCTGCGTCGCCCGGATTCCTGAAAAAAAGGCTACTCCCAGCGCCGTAATAAACAGGATTGACAGGAAACGATTCAGGGTTTTGCGGACTTCCATATAGAATTCTTTTCTCAGTGCCTTTTTCTTCATACCGTCCCCTGCCCGTTACCACTCGATTGTCTCCACAGACACCGGATGTTCATTCAGTTTCATCTGGCTGACACGCCCGTTCCGGATTTTGATAATCCGATCCGCCATAGGCGCAATCGCTGAGTTATGCGTAATGACAATCACCGTCATTCCACGCTCCCTGCAGGTGTCCTGCAGAAGCTTCAGAATCGCCTTGCCGGTACTGTAATCCAGCGCGCCTGTAGGCTCATCGCAGAGCAGAAGTTTGGGATTTTTCGCAAGCGCGCGGGCGATGGCCACACGCTGCTGCTCTCCTCCGGAAAGCTGTGCCGGAAAATTATCCGTCCTGTGCCCCAGTCCCACTTCTTCCAGCACCTGCCTGGCATCCAGGGGATCTTTGCAGATCTGAAGGGCCAGCTCCACATTTTCCAGAGCTGTCAGGTTCTGAACCAGATTATAAAACTGGAACACAAAACCGATATCATCTCTCCGGTAAGCCGTCAGCTGCTTCCCGCGAAGCTTTCCCACATCTCTTCCATCCACCCATACCTCGCCTTCCGTACAGGTGTCCATGCCTCCCAGAATATTCAGCACCGTCGTCTTTCCTGCGCCGCTGGGCCCGACAATTACCACAAATTCTCCTTTTTCAATTTCAAAATCAATACCATCCACGGCCGGAATGTCCACTTCGCCCATGTGGTATATCTTCTTTACCCCCCTAAGCTCTACAAAATGATTCAAGGAATATCCTCCTTTTCGCTTAGTCTCTCTCTATTTTAGCCTGTGCGCAGAAATTATTCAAGCAAATCTGCTTCTCCCGCTCCGAATGCTGACAAATCTTTGCTGAGCTCTCAGCCGGCGAATGGCTGAACGCGTCCGGACAGCAGCGCATTCCTTTTTTTCGGACATAAAATCAGCGGGCATCAATTACTTTCATTCATTGACACCCGCTGTCATACTATGCTGTCCATTGGACTTATACCTCTCTTTTCCTATTCTGTTTTTTGTTCTTTTCAATTTTCTGAAGTCCCATTGACTTCTTTTGTTCGACTTCTTCTGTTCTCGGCTTTTTTTGTCTTTTCTTATAAAGCTTTTCTTTTCCGGTTAATTGATCTTCTTCTTTTCTTCTTTTCCGGCTTCTTCTTTGTTCTTCTGCCGATTCTCATCGAACATTTTCTTTTTACCCTGATCTCCGTTCATATTTCTTTTGATTCAGATGTGTTTTACACCTGTTTCTTAAGTAATATCAGAAGATCACCTTTACGTCTTCGGTGGACTGTACCTCCTTTTCTTAGATTATAGGGTAACTCGTTAAGTTTTGGTTGGACCGTACCTCTCTTTCTTAGATTCACCTCATAATCTATATTAAATATAATTAATTATATTCTTTTAAGATGATGTGGTGTTGTTTCTTTCTTTCTTTTTCCTATCTCTTATCTTTGATTATATTATAGTCACCCCTTCCTTATTTGTCAACACTTTTTTATAAAAATTTTTATTAAATCTGCTTTTATTTTCTCTTTCTATTTTTTCTGCATTAATTGTTCTTATTTTTATAAATATTCAGATTTTTCAGCCAAGTTCTATATTTACAAAATCGCCCAGCGCATGAGGCACTTCCATACACAGCCAGGTCTGGCCATCCTCCTGATAGGAATACCCGGCCGGATGCTCATTCTGTCCTTTTCCAAAATCGAAGCCTCTGAGCGCCGCGGCCAGCTGCTCTGCATCTCCATAGAGAACCGTCAGACGCTCCTGAAACTCTGAGGCCAGTTCACCGCTCACCGTATAGTTCTTCCCATTCATCATATCTTCCGCAACCTGATTTACATTCACGTGATGGGCCAGGCGGATATTTTCACCGGTCTTCATATCTATATTGTAGGTATACTGGAACCGGGAGGGATATGCCGCTCCAGCCGCTGAAATCTCTCCGGACACCAGAATGGAAAGAAGCTCGTCATTCATGGTTTTGACATCAAAAGCGCCCTGAAGGGAACTGCCTTCCGCCAGACCTTCCGCCATCTCTTCCGCCTTTTTTTCCATTATACTGTTCCATTTCTCCTGAAGCTCTGTATTGGAGCAGTCCTGAATCTGAGGATAGGAAAAGGTCACCGCGCCCTCCTGAAGCAGACCTTCCGACACGGAATAGGAAGCCTGTACATAACTGTAAAGCTCCAGCCAGCCGTCATAGACCTGATGTCCTGTCTCCAGAACAGCGCCATCCACCGTCACTTTTATGGCAGAGGCGTCGTAGGCATCCAGGAAGGTGTTGACCAGGCTGCCCATCACCATCGTCTCTCCGGAGGTTCCCATGGAAGACAGCCAGGTGCCGAAATCCTCTGACAGGTTCAGCGTCAGCCGTTTATCCGTCACAGTGCCGTCCTTTGCCGTCTCCGTTCCTTCAGAAAAGCTTTTTACCGTCACCGTATCTGGCAGCATTCCGTAAGAGGCCAGATTCATGATCAGAATTTCCGGGGTAATCTCTTCTGTCATAGCCGTATTGACGCAGATATTTTCCGCCGCGTCATCGCTGTGGTAGATTCGGATCGTGATTCCTTCCACCTCTCCTGCCGGAGTCTCCCGCTCATTCAGAACCGGCCGTTCCTGCTCTTCCAGGGTTCCTTCTGCCTGCGCTGTCTCATCCGTGCCGCTGTCTTCCTTCTGGCCTGCCTGTACGCTTTTTTCTGCCGTCTCCGCATTCTGCGCCCTGTCTCCCCCCGCGGAGCCGCAGCCGGCCCCGGCTGTCAACAGCACCGCAAGCAGTAACGCCAGAAATCCCCGTCTTCTTTCTCTCATACAGCTCCACGCCTCCTTCTGCCTGACAGCGGCTGCCTGGCGTATCGCACAAAAAAAGCAGCCGTTCTACTGATTATAAGTATAACAGCTACTTTTTAATATTTTATGAAGAAAAACACCTGTTTTTACTAATTTTGAAGTATAAACAGTCTATACCGTCCTCTAGTTCTCTTCGGATCTCTCGCCGGTGATGGCATACTCCACCCACTCTGCGATGTTGGTCGCGTGATCTCCGATACGCTCATAATACTTGGTGATCATGAACAGATCAAGAAGCTCCTCGCCTCTGCTGCTGTCCTCCCGGATAGCATCCAGAATTTCTCCGCGGACCTTCAGAAACAGCTCATCCACCTCATCGTCACTCTTGATTACTTCTCGCGCCAGATCCAGCTTCATATCTACGTAGGCATTTACACTGTCAGTAACCATCTTCATGGCAACTGTACCCATTTTGCAGATATGCAGGAACTGATCCGGAAGCTTCTCATTCATCTGTACTACAATTTCAGCAATGTCGGCCGCCTGATCACCTACGCGCTCCATATCAGTCACCATCTTAAGAGCCGCGGATACACGGCGCAGGTCGCCTGCTACCGGCTGCTGATGAAGCAGAAGCTTAATGCACATAGCCTCAATGTCCCGTTCCTGCTGGTTAATCTTGGCGTCTCCGTCCATTACTTCTTTTGCGAGAGCAATATCTCCATCCGTCAGCGCCTTTGTCGCGTCGGCAATGGCCTTCTCACAAAGGCTTCCCATGGCAATCATCTGTGTGTGCAGCTTCGTGAGCTGCTCTTCATAATAATCTCTCATTTTATTATCAACCAAACCTTCCTGAGATATAGTTTTCTGTACGCTCATCCTTCGGCATGGAGAAGATCTGATCGGTCTCGCCCATCTCGATGACTTCACCCAGAAGAAAGAATGCAGTCTTGTCAGAAATACGCGCTGCCTGCTGCATGTTATGCGTAACGATAATAATAGTATAATCCTTTTTCAGCTCCATGCAAAGATCTTCGATCTTGGAAGTTGAAATCGGGTCAAGAGCAGAGGTCGGCTCATCCATCAGCAGGATGTCCGGCTGTACCGCAAGGGCTCTCGCGATACAGAGTCTCTGCTGCTGTCCGCCTGACATGCCCAGGGCGCTGGTCTTCAGACGATCCTTTGTTTCATCCCAGATAGCCGCGTTGCGGAGGGATTTCTCTACGATGTCATCCAGCTTCGCCTTGCTGCGGATACCATGGGTTCTCGGTCCATAGGCAATATTGTCATAAATGCTCATAGGGAAGGGGTTCGGCTTCTGGAACACCATACCTACCCGTTTTCTCAAAAGGTTCACATCCATGCCGTTGTAGATGTCCTGCCCTTCCAGCATCACCTTTCCGGTGATCCTGCAGCCCTCTACCAGATCGTTCATTCGGTTCAGGGTCTTTAAAAATGTGGACTTTCCGCAGCCGGAGGGTCCGATAAAGGCCGTAATCTCATTGGCCTGTATTTCCATATTTATGTTTTTGAGAGCCTGAAAATCTCCGTAAAACAGATCCAGATTCTCGATTTGCATGATACTCATTCTATTTTACTCCCATCTGTCCTGCAGTGCATGAGATGCTTCTCAGGCTCCTGTCTTTTGTCTTAATTTCTTCGCTACAAAGCTGGAAAGCGCGTTGATTCCGATGACGACCACCAGCAGTACCACGGCTGTGGCGGAGGCCTCGTTTACATGAAGGGCTTCGCTTGTCAGCACGTACATATGAAGCGCCAGGGTACGGCCGGAATCCATCGGCCCGGCATATTTGGCTACGGTACCGGAGGTGTACATCAGAGCCGCCGTCTCGCCCACGATACGGCCGATGCCCAGGATGACGCCCGCCAGGATTCCCGGTATCGCGCTGGGAAGCACGATGCGGAACACGGTGCGCAGCTTTCCGGCTCCCAGTCCGAAGCTTCCTTCCCGGTAAGAATCCGGCACCGCCAGCAGGGCTTCCTCCGTAGTACGCATAATCAGCGGCAGAATCATGATAGCCAGGGTAAAGGCGCCTGACAGCATGGAGTAGCTCCATTTCAGGGTCGTCACAAAGAACAGCATACCGAACAGGCCGTATACGATAGAAGGAATACCAGAAAGCGTCTCCGCCGTCACGCGAACCACGCTGACCAGCTTATTTCCCTTCTTCGCGTATTCTACCAGGTAAATAGCCGCAAAGATTCCAAAGGGCACCGCCAGCAGGAGGGACATCAGAATCATCAGCAGCGTATTGACCACCGCAGGCATCAGAGATACGTTGTCTGAATTATATTCCAGCGCAAACAGGGACGGCGTCAGATAGGGGACGCCTCTCACCAGGATATACGCAATCAGGAACACAAGCACCGCAAAGGTAATGAGGGCTGCCAGCATCACCAGAAGGAACAAAATCAGGGAGCCTGGATGCTTGAAGTAGGCGCGCAGTTTGTCGCCTGCGCTCTGTCTGTTAATCGCCTGCATTTTGTCCCCTCCTCAATAATGATACGCTTAAGTTGATAATCAGGATGAACACAAAGAGCACCACGGCTGTAGCAATCAGCGCCTCTCTGTGAAGCCCTGTGGCGTAGCCCATCTCCAGCACGATATTCGCGGTCAGGGTACGCACGCCCTTTAAGAGGCTGGTCGGCATCGCCGTCTGGTTGCCGGCAATCATGATGACCGCCATGGTCTCGCCGATTGCGCGCCCGATTCCCAAAACCACTCCGGTCAGCACGCCGGACTTGGCCGCGGGAAGCATGACGGTGAAAATCGTCCGTTCCTTGGTCGCTCCCAGGGCGAGGGCTCCTTCATAGTAGGTTCTCGTAACGCTTCTGAGGGCAGACTCTGTCGTTCCGATGATCGTCGGCAGAATCATGATTCCCAGCAGAATGCAGGCAGTCAGCATGACGTTTCCCTTGCTGCCCGTAGTCTCACGGATAAAAGGAACCAGAACCAGCATACCGAAGAAACCGTATACGACGGAAGGAATTCCGGCCAGAAGCTCGGTGGCGGCCTTTAAGGGCCGGTAAATCTTCGCCGGGCAGTACTCCGCCATGAAGATGGAGGTCAGAATTCCTATGGGAACTCCGATGACGATCGCTCCGGCCGTCACATAAATACTTCCCAGGATAAAGGGAAAGATTCCATATAAATCATTGGCAGGCCTCCAGGTTTTACCCAGAAGGAAATCAAGAGGCCCGATTTCCGCTATAGCAGGAAGTCCGTTTGCAAACAGGAAAATGCAAATCAGGGCTACCGCTAAGATAGAGGTGCAGGCGGCTATAAAAAACACCGCCTGCATTCCTTTTTCTTTCCAGTGACCGCTGAAAGCCTTTCCTGTTCTAGTTCCGGGTTCCTGGCTTTCCATCACTTTACTCATCTGTCTTACTCCTGTAATTACTGAACGTCAGCCCAGGTCGTCGTTGCTCCTGTGTAGATGCTCTGTACCTGCTCGGAGGTCAGTCCCTCAATCGGGTTCTCGTTGTTTACGATTACAGCGATACCATCCAGCGCAATCTGGGTTCCGGTCAGCTCTGCAGTCTCCTCTTCCTTCAGCTCACGGGAAGCCATTCCAATCTGGCAGGTTCCGTCGATAGCGGAGGTCATTCCGGAGGTGGAGTCTGTGGTCTGAATCTCAATGTTTACATCGCCGTTCAGAGCCATATAAGCCTCAGCCAGCTTCTCCATTACCGGAGATACGGAAGAGGAACCAGCAACTACGATGTCGCCGGATACGCTGCCGCCCTCGAATGCCGGAGCCGCGTCGTCGATGGTGATGTAGCCTTCCTCGCTTACGATTGCCTGTCCCTCAGCGCTCAGGATGTAGTTGATGAAATCCTGCGTGGTCTCGTCCGGAGTACCCTTGGTAGCGATGTTGAACGGTCTTGCTACCGCGTATGTACCGTCCTTTACGGTCTCCACAGAGGGAGCCACGCCGTCGATGGTCAGAGCCTTTACCGTCTCATTCATGGAACCAAGAGATACATAGCCGATAGCGTACGGATCTCCGGCTACGCCGGTCATCATAACGGAAGTGTTGTTGGTAATGGTAGCGTCCGGAGTAGTCATATCAACCTTCTCGCCGGACTCATCCTCCTGCTCGATTCCCATCAGCTCGATGAAAGCGCCTCTGGTTCCGGAGCCATCCTCACGGGAATATACGGAAATTGCTGCAGAAGTATCGAAGTCGCCTGCGGCTGCTTCCGTCTCCTCAGCAGCGTCTGCAGCCTCTTCTGTCTCTGCTGCATCGGTTGTTTCGGTTGTTTCTGTTGTTTCAGTTGTCTCAGTCGTTGCTGTGTCAGCTCCGCCGCCGCAGCCTGCCAGCATAGCAGCGCAAAGAGTAACAGCTGTTAAAATGCTCACTACTTTCTTTTTCATAATTTCTTCTCCTTCTGGCCCGTGTCCTTGTGGGCCCGTTCTTCATTTTCTTCCTCAGGGCTTTCTTTCCTGCCCTGCTTTTTTATCTTAAATTTCAAATGTTAAGTCTAAAAGCACATTTAGGTTAAGCTTATGTAAAGTAATCGTTATGTATTTGTTGATTTCCCCTGTCCCACTATGCTATAATAGGAATGTCGCCGGGTGACGGTTCCTGCTTATTTCTGTCGTCCGGGGAGCCCTCGAGCTTCTTATATAGATATAGAGGGAAGTCTTTTTATTTTTCTATATTTTTCGGAGGTCGTTATGGACTTATCTATGGAATACTTTCTTGCACAGGTGACATCCAATCCCCTGCTGCTGATAGCGGTCCTGCTCACGCTTGGCGTTATTCTCGTCAATGGATGGACGGACGCGCCGAACGCAATCGCCACCTGCGTGGTGACCCGGTGCATGCCTGTGAGAGCCGCTATTCTTATGGCCGCAGTCTTCAACTTTCTGGGCGTTTTCCTCATGAGTATACTGAACGCTACCGTAGCCGAGACCATCACAAAGATGGTGGACTTCGGTACCAATTCCCATGAGGCCATCGTCGCTTTAAGCGCCGCCCTCTTCGCCATCGTCGTATGGGCCGTTCTTGCCTGGTATTTCGGAATTCCTACAAGTGAAAGCCATGCGCTGATCGCGGGCCTGACCGGAGGAGCCATTGCTCTGCACGGCGGACTGGAAGGCGTCAACGGAAGCGAATGGATCAAAGTCATCTATGGTCTGGTCATCTCTGTAGTTATGGGCTTCGCCCTGGGCTTTTTCATCTGCAAATGCGTGGTTCTGATTTTCCGGAACGTGGAACGCCAGAAGACGGAAGGCTTTTTCCGGGGAGCTCAGATCTTTGGCGCCGCCTGTATGAGCTTTATGCACGGAGCGCAGGATGGACAGAAATTCATGGGCGTTATCCTGCTGTGCCTGCTTCTTGTAAACGGAAGCAGCCCGGGTACCGAAATCGCCGTGCAGATGCCCATCTGGCTGATGCTGCTCTGCTCTGTCGTCATGGGTCTGGGAACATCCATCGGCGGCAAAAAAATCATCAAATCCGTAGGCATGGATATGGTAAAACTGGAGAAATACCAGGGCTTTTCCGCTGATATCGCGGCTTCTCTTTCGCTGCTTTTCAGCTCTGTATTCGGCATCCCGGTATCTACCACCCACGCAAAGACCACAGCCATCATGGGCGTGGGCGCCGTAAAGCGTCTGTCCGCCATTAATTTCGGAGTGGTAAAGGACATGGGGCTGACCTGGATTCTGACCTTCCCGGGCTGCGGTTTTATCGGCTTTCTGATGACAAAGCTCTTTATGTGGCTGTTTTAAATTGTGAAGTCAACGAAACATCCCGCGCTGTCCGCGGGAATAAGTGATAAGTGAAATCATATTTTCTAAAATGAAAGGGAGAAACAATGGCAAACAAAGCAGATCGTCAGTATTTTGAAAATTTTATCGAAGCCTCCGACTACACCTGCCAGGCTTCCAAATACCTTGTAGAATGCCTGAACAACTTCAATCTGGACAACATCAAAGCCATGCTGGATACCATGCATGAGTTCGAGCACCAGGGCGATGACAAGCACCATGAAATGTCAGCCATGCTCGCCAAGGCCTTTGTCACCCCGGTAGACCGGGAAGATCTGGCCATGATCAGCCAGAGCATCGACGAGGTGCTGGACAAGCTGGAGGAAGTGCTGCAGCGCTTTTATGTGGACCAGATTCAGAAAATCATTCCGGACGCCATCACCTTTGCTGAAAAGCTCATGAACTGCTGTGAGCTCCTGAAGGGAATCATGGAAGAGTTCATCAATTTCAAAAAACCC
>ERZ1643250.1329-NODE-1329-length-21568-cov-5.606145_pt1 | contig 21568 bp, 19 predicted proteins | sample MGYA00579262_ERZ1643250 | MGnify/ENA primary metagenome ERZ1643250 (study PRJEB29033, sample SAMEA4952265) | chicken gut metagenome | biome: Broiler Chicken; feature: Gastrointestinal Tract; material: Caecum | place: Ireland | collected 2018 | study: Broiler... | reverse complement strand
CCATTCCTGCGCCCTGCGGCCGTTCTTTCCTTCTTCCGCGCTGCTGGCCGGCTTAGCGGCCCTTCGGCCGCAAATCGCCGGCTGACGGGGAAACGCTTGAAAAGCCAAGGAGCAGAGCTCAGCTTTTCAAGCGTTTCTGTGCGTAGGGGAACGTCTGCGCCCTTTCGCCGATCTCCCCCTTTCTCTCGCTGCTGGCCGGCTTAGCGGCCCTTCGGCCGCAAACCGCCGGCTGGCATGGGAAACGCCCGAAAAGCCAAAGGAGCAGAGCTCAGCTTTTCGGGCGTTTCTGTGCGTTGGGGATGTGCCGGGGCTTTCGTCCGGCGGGTTTCCTCCCGGGCGCAGGGAACAGGGGACCGGGCTTTCTGTTTGCCCGGGAAAACAGAAGCCGTGCGCGGGCGCGCACCCGAAAACAACCGCGTGCGTGCGAGGCTGAGCAAAGGCACAAACACGGCGCGCGAATTGCCCACCGCAGGTGTGCTCACCGCAGGTGCGTTAATAGCGGCTGCGGGCTACGTAGGTGGTGTGCAGGATCTCGTGGGCCTTGTGACTGCCGGGCTTGCCGAGGAACTCGTCATAAGCCTTTTTGATGAGCGGGTTTTCGTGGCTCTTGCGCAGAGGCATGTTCTGATCCTGCGTATAGAGCGCCTGGGCGCGTGCCGCGCGCAGGTCCGTGAAATTCCGCACGGAGGAGGACTGGATCGGCTGGCCGCCGCCGTTGACGCAGCCGCCGGGGCAGCACATGATCTCGATGAAATGGTAACCGCCCTCGCCGTTCTTCACACGGGTGAGCAGCTCGTTGGCGTTGTTCAGGCCGCTCACGACGGCAACCTTCACGTCCATGCCGGCGATCTTGTAGACGGCCTCCTTGAAGCCGGCGCCGCCGCGCACTTCCTCATACTCGATGTGATCCACACTGCGGCCCTCGAGCGTGTCGGCGGCCGTGCGCAGCGCGGCCTCCATAACGCCGCCGGTGGAGCCGAAGATCACGGCCGCGCCGGTGGATTCGCCCATGGCCGGGTCAAACTTCTCATCCGGCAGGGAGGCGAAGTCGATGCGGCAGAGCTTGATCAGACGGCCGAGCTCGCGCGTCGTGAGCACGATGTCGGTATCCGGGATATCCTCGCCCGCAGCGTTCATGTCGTCGCGGTGGATCTCAAACTTCTTGGCGGTGCAGGGCATCACGCTCACAACAACAATGTCCTTCGGATCGAGGCCCTCCTTTTCGGCGAACCATGTCTTGATCATCGCGCCGGTCATCTGCTGCGGCGACTTGCACGAGGAAACGTTCGGCAGAAGCTCCGGGAAATAATACTCGCAGAACTTCACCCAGCCGGGGGAGCAGGAGGTGATCATCGGCAGCGTGCCGCCGTTCTGCACACGTTCAATGAACTCGTTGGCCTCCTCCATGATCGTGAGGTCGGCGCCGAAATCGGTGTCGAACACCTTTCGGAAACCGAGGCGGCGCAGGGCGGCCACCATCTTGCCCTCGACATTCGTACCCACCGGCATGCCGAAACATTCGCCGAGCGTCGCGCGGATGGACGGCGCCGTCTGCACGACAACGTATTTCGTGGGATCGTTGAGCGCGGCGAGCACGTCAGCGCACTGATCCTTTTCGGTGAGCGCGCCCGTGGGGCAGGCCACGATGCACTGGCCGCACGAGACGCAGGCCACATTGGCGAGCGGCTGCTCAAACATGCAGCCAATATGGGTGTCAAAGCCGCGGCTGTTCGGGCCGATGACGGCCACGTGCTGGTCCGCACAGGCAGCCACGCAGCGGCGGCAGAGGATGCACTTGGAATTGTCGCGCACGAGGTGATAGGTGCTGTCGTCATAGAGGGAATCCGGCATGGCGCCCTCATAGCTGGTGGAATCCTCCACACCGAGCTCCTGGCACAGCGCCTGCAGCTCGCAGGTGCCGCTGCGCTTGCAGGTGAGACACGACTTGTTGTGGACGGAAAGCAGCATCTCAAGCGTCATTTTGCGGGACTCGATCACCTTCGGGGTGTTGGTGAACACCTCCATGCCCTCGTTCACAGGGTAGACGCAGGAAGCCACCAGGGAACGCGCCCCCTTGACCTCCACCACGCACATGCGGCAGGCTCCGATCTCGTTGAGATCTTTGAGGTAGCACAGCGTGGGGATGTCGATCCCGGCGCTTTTGGCGGCCTGCAGGATGGTGGACCCGGCAGGCACCGAGAGGGGCATGCCGTTGATTTTGATATTGACTGTATTCATCTGCTCGGGCAGCTCCTTTCTTATCTCTTGTCAATCGCGCCGAACTTGCATTTTTCCATGCAGGCGCCGCACTTGATGCACTTCTTTGTGTCGATCACATGGGGCTGCTTCACGCTGCCGGTGATGGCGCCCACCGGGCAGTTGCGCGCGCAGAGCGTGCAGCCACGGCACTTTTCGGGATCGATGTGGTAATTCGTGAGGGCCTTGCATACGCCGGCCGGGCAGCGCTTCTCCACCACGTGGGCGATGTACTCATCGCGGAAATACTTGAGCGTGGAGAGCACCGGGTTCGGGGCCGTCTGCCCAAGGGCGCACAGCGAATTTTCCTTGAGATAATAACAGAGCTTTTCCATGTGGTCGATGTCCTCGAGCGTGCCGTTGCCGCTCGTGATCTTGTTAAGGATCTCGAGCAGGCGGCGCGTGCCGACACGGCACGGCGTGCACTTTCCGCAGGACTCGTCCACGGTAAATTCCAGGAAGAACTTCGCAATGTCCACCATGCAGGTGGTGTCGTCCATGATGATCATGCCGCCGGAGCCCATCATGGCGCCGATGGCGATCAGGCTGTCGTAGTCGATCTTCACGTCCATCTCGGAGGCGGGAATGCAGCCGCCGGAGGGGCCTCCCGTCTGCGCCGCCTTGAAGGAATGGCCGTTCGGCACGCCGCCGCCGATCTCCTCCACAATCTCGCGCAGCGTGGTGCCCATGGGCACCTCCACGAGGCCGGTGTGCTTGATCTTGCCGCCGAGCGCGAACACCTTCGTGCCGGAGGAACGCTCCGTGCCCACGGAGCGGAACCACTCCGCGCCGTTGAGGATGATCTGCGTCACGTTCGCCCACGTCTCCACGTTGTTCAGGATCGTCGGCTTCTGGAACAGGCCCTTCACGGCCGGGAACGGCGGGCGGGGCCGCGGCTCTCCGCGCTTGCCCTCAATGCTCGTCATGAGCGCCGTCTCCTCGCCGCACACGAATGCGCCGGCGCCGAGGCGGAGCTGGATGTCGAAGGAAAAGCCCGTGCCGAAGATGTCATCGCCCAAAAGGCCGTATTCCCGTGCCTGATCGATGGCGATCTGCAGGCGCTTGACGGCGATCGGGTATTCGGCGCGGACATAAATATAGCCCTGGGAGGCGCCGATGGCGTAGCCCGCGATGGCCATGGACTCAAGCACCACGTGCGGATCGCCCTCGAGGATGGAGCGGTCCATGAACGCGCCGGGGTCGCCCTCGTCTGCGTTGCAGCACACATATTTCTGATCCGCCTGGTTGGCGGCGGCAAAGCCCCACTTCACGCCCGTGGGGAAGCCCGCGCCGCCGCGGCCGCGCAGGCCGGAGGCTTTGATCTCGTCGATAACCTGCTGCGGCGTCATCTCCGTGAGCACCTTGCCGAGCGCCTGGTATCCGTCCACGGCGATGTACTCATCGATGTTTTCCGGGTTGATCACGCCGCAATTGCGCAGGGCGATGCGGCGCTGCTTGCCGTAGAACGTCGTCTCGTTGAGCGCCTTCACGGTGTTGTCGTCCACCACCGTCTCCTGATACAGCAGGCGCTTCACGATACGGCCCTTAAGCAGGTGTTCCTCCACGATCTCCGGCACGTCGTCCGGCTTGACCATGCTGTAAAACGCGCCTTCCGGATAGACAACCATGATGGGGCCGAGGGCGCACAGGCCGAAGCAGCCGGTGCGGATCACGTTGACCTCTTTCTCCAGGCCGTGGGCCGCTATCTCTTCGCGCAGGCGCTCGATAATCAGCTCGCTGTTCGAGGAGGTACAGCCCGTACCGCCGCAAACCAGAACATTAGAACGATACAATACAGACGCCTCCTTCTCACTGCGTGTTTGCGCCGATGGTGTATTCCGTCACCACGTTGCCGTTCACCAGGTGATCGTTCACCACGCGCACAGCCTTTTCCGGCGTCATCTTCACATACGTCGTTTTTCTGCCGTCCTCCACGATCTCGACCACAGGCTCATACTGGCAGATGCCGATGCAGCCCGTCTGCGTGACCATGACGTCCTTCAGGCCGCGCTTCGCGACCTCCTCCACAAAAGCGTTGAGCACGGGGCGGGCGCCGGCCGCGATGCCGCAGGTGGCCATGCCGACCTGCACGCGGGTGGAAGCGCCGCTTTCCGCCCGCAGACCCACCTGCGCGCGCGCTCTGTCCCGAATCGCCTGAAGCTCTGCTAAAGACTTCATTCCTCATTTCCTCCTTCTACTACTGCCGTCTGTTCCTGCAAATACGACGCGATCCATTCCGATACCTCCGGCTCGCTGAGGGCGACTTCTCCCCCCAGCACAGCGCGCAGTTCGCGCGTGTCGAGCGTGAACGAGCGGCCGTCGCGGCTGCGCGTGTACACGAAATCGAGATCCGGGTTGCAGGTGATCAGAAGGCGCACCGTGCCGGCCATGTCCCCGAGCGGGATCATGTCGACATGGGAAGGCACAAACACCGCCGTGAGCGCGGTTCCCTCCCCCTTCTGCGACCAAACGGAAAAGCTGCCGCCCGTCATCTCCGCCTCCATCTTGAAGAGCGGGACGCCAAGGCCAACCTTTCGCGTGGTCCTCGTGGTGTAAAACGGATCGACAACGCTTTTTACCTGCTCCGGCGTCATGCCGCAGCCGTTGTCCTCCAGGCGGATGGTGAGCCTGTCTGCGGCCGTGTCCTCCTCCACCGTGAGACGGATGAGATCCGCCTTCGCGGAGATGGAGTTCTGGGCCACGTCCATGACGTTCAGCGCCAGCTCACGCATTGCCGTTCTTGTATTTTTCCAGGATGCCTTCCACGTCCTCCGGCACGAGGCGGCCATACACCTCGTCGTTCACCGTCATGACAGGGGCAAGGCCGCAGGCGCCGACGCAGCGGCAGGCCGTGAGCGAGAACATGCCGTCCTGCGTGCATTCCTCCGGCTGGATGCCCAGGCTCTTCGAGATGGCGTCGAGCACACCTGCCGCGCCCTTGACGTAGCACGCCGTGCCCAGGCACACGGAAATGTTGTATTTCCCCTTCGGCGTGAGGGAAAACTGGGAATAAAAAGTGGACACACCGAAGACTTCTTCCAGCGGAACCTCCAGTCCCTTTGCGATCATCGTCTGCACTTCCACGGGCAGATAGCCGTAAACCTCCTGCGCTTCCTGCAGGCAGGGCATGATCGCCCCCTTCTCCCCTTTGTGGCGGGCGATGATGGCGTTCAGCTTCTGTTCCTGCTCCGGCGTCCCGCTGAAGGGCAGGTTACTGATCCGTTTTTGCATTCTTGTTCCTCCCTGTTGTGTTGCTGTGTGTGCGGTCTTTCAACTGTGAAGGGCCTCCGCGCACTGCGCCCGGCGCACTCCAACTCATTTTACACGGATCAGTATAACATACCGCTTTCTCAAAATCCAGAACTTTCTGTTTGATTCATCCAAAAAAAGAATTTCCAAATCGATAACTTTTTAACAAGATATACAAGGGCAAAAACAGGCGAAAACTGTCCCGTTCGGATCAAATTTCGCCTCTGTTTTACGTTTTTGTGTGATTGTCTTTTCTTTTTTGAGAATACTTTCCAAAATTCTTTTTTATCACACCGGGAAACAGAGGAAAATGCAGGAAATAAATTGTGAAAAAATTAACGAGCTGGTGCAAAACAGACGGCGCGCCGCGTCCCCCTCAGCCGGGGCGGGACCAGCGCGCCGCAAAGCGCCCGTTGAGCGCGTCCAGCAGGCAGGCGGCGGAGTTTTCCGGCAGATCCACCCACGCCTGCGGATCCGGCATCTGCGCCAGATCGTGCGAATCGGAATTTTGGAGCAGCAGCAGGTGCTGCAGCTCCGGGTGATCGCGCAAAAGCGAGGGGACATCGCCGCGCGGGCTGATTTCCACGGCGCGGTAGCCCGGCTCCGGCGGGATCGCCCCCAGGCTTGAGAGCAGGCTGTAGCCCTCTCGGTCGATGTGGGCCGGGAAGCACGCGCCGCCGAGCGCGCGCACCCGCTCCGCCGCCTCTGCCGCGCCGAGATCGGCCGCGGCCAGCAGATAGCGATCCTCCTCGCGCAGCAGAACGTCGTCCGCGTCCAGCACAAGCTGGCGGCCGAAGATTTCCGGACGGTTGTGCACGGGCGGACTGCGGCGCGCCACCTCTCGCTCAAACGCGAGCGCCGCCGCGGGCGTGGGGAACAGGCACACGATGTGGGCTTCCTCGCTCGTGCACAGCTCCATGCCCGGCACCACGGTGATCCCCGCGGCGCGGCCGGCGCGCACGGCGGCCTCCGTGTTGGCGCAGGCGTTGTGATCCGTGACGGCGATGAGCTGAAAACCCAGCAGGGCCGCCATGTTCACGAGATTGTTCGGCGTCATGTCGTCGCTGCCGCAGGGGGACAGACAAGAGTGCAGGTGCAGATCGTAAAAGAGCTTCACGGCTGCTCCCCCAGCAGGGCGGCCAGGCGCACAGCCGTTTCATAGCTGCCCTGTTCCACGCGCAGCACGGGGATGCCCTCCAGCCCGGCGCGCGCCTGCGCGTTCGCGTCAAGCGATGCGTTTTCGGTGAGCACAATGCACGCGCCGTCCTTGAGCGAGCAAACAGCCACGGCGTTCAGGTTGCCCATCACCGTGAGCCAGGCCGCGCCCTCCGGCAGGCGGGCCATCACCCAGCTCAGCAGATCGCCGGCATAGCCGGCCGTCACGGGGCGGTCAAGCTCGCCCTCCACCAGAATCTCGGCTCCCAGCCGCTGTGCCAGGTCCCGCACCGTCATGTGTCCTCTCCCCTTCCCTGTTCTCCGGCATGGCGCCCGCCCATTGCGCCGAGCGCCTCGGCCATGCTGCGGATCTCCTCGCGCAGCACAAAAATGCAGTCGCTCTGCCGCGCCTCGCCGCGCACCACGTCCTCCGCCAGCGCCCGGCAGGACGGCGCGCCGCAGGAGCCGCAGTCCAGGCCCGGGAACGTGGCGCAGATGCGGTCAATGTCCGCCATCATGCGCAGCGCCTCCTCCATGTTGTCGGAAAGCTTGAGCACCGGCGCGTATTCCAGCTCGGACTGCCAGTGCATGGAATCCGGCACGCCGCCCGCTTCCAGGTGGTTGCGCGACACCGGCAGATAGCGCCGGAGCCGCTGCAGCCGCGCACGCGCGACATACGGGTTTTCCACCGTGAGCACGCCGCCCACGCAGCCGCCGGAGCAGGCGTTCAGCTCGATGAACTCCAGCTCGCGGATGTGCTCGTCCTCGAGCTCCTCGAGCACGCGGATCACGTTCTCCACCCCGTCGGCGGCCAGATATTTGTCGTTGAGCAGAGCGGCGCTCTCGCCGCCGCTCGAGGCCCAGCTCACGCCGATCACACCGGAGCCCTGCAGCGGCTCCGTGCGATCGAGATGGTCCATCTTGTCGAGCAGCTTCGGGAAAATCTCGCTGATGGCGATGACGCCGTCCACCTCGGAGTGCTCAAAATTGATCGGGGTGCGCGCGTCCGTGACCTTGGCGGGGCAGGGGGTGAGGAAGAACGCGCCGATCTGCTCGCGCGGCAGGCCGGTGCGGCGCGCGGCCTCGTCCTTCGCGGTGCGGGCCGCCAGCTCCATGGGCGAGGCCAGGGGCAGCACGTGGCCGCACAGATCGGGGAAGCGCACGCGGATGAGCCGCACCACCGCCGGGCAGGCGGAGCTGATGACCGGCAGGCGCAGCTTCCCCTCGCGCATGAGGCGGCGCGTGGCTTCGCTCACGAGCTCCGCGGCGCGCGAGACCTCGAACACCTCGTCGAAGCCGAGCCGCTTCAGGCCGGTGAGCACGATGTCGATGTCGTCCAGATGGTTGAACTGGCCGTAGAGTGTGGGCGCGGGCAGCGCGATGGCGTACGGAAACGACTCGATGACGGAAAGCGGGTCCGACTGGGCGCGCTTGGCGTGATGCGGGCACACGCGCACGCACTCGCCGCAGTCAATGCACCGCTCCGAGATGATGCACGCCTTGCCGCTGCGCACGCGGATGGCCTCCGTCGGGCAATGCTTGATGCAGTTCGTGCAGCCCATGCACTTGTCGCTGTCGAGCGTAACGGAATGGAAAAAACGCTCCATCTGATCCCCTCTTGATCGCGCTCCCCCTCAGGCAAACACCGTCATGGTCAGGGTAGTGCCCTCGCCCACCGCGGTGTCGATGCGGAACTCGTCTGTGTATTTCTTGATGTTCGGCAGCCCCATTCCGGCGCCGAAGCCCAGGTTGCGCACGTTGTCCGGCGCGGTGCTCCAGCCCTCCTGCATAGCCTTTTCCACATCCGGGATACCGGGGCCGTGGTCCCGCAGGACGACGTGCACCTGGCGGGGATCGATGTCCACAATGGCTTCGCCGCCGCCGGCGTGGATCACCATGTTGATCTCACCCTCATACATGGCGATGGCCACCTTGCGGATGGCCTCCGGATTGTAGCCGAGCTGCTTGAGCTTGCGCTTCACATCGCTGGAAGCCTCGCCCGCGCGCGTGAAATCATCGCCCGGCACCTCATAGCGCAGCGTCAGCATGCTCATGCCTGCTCACACTCCCCCCGCAGGCCGCCCTCAAACAGCAGGCCGCAGGCGGTGAACATGCGGTAATCCGTCTGCAGCACGATGATGTCGCGGTCCTGTGCGAGGCGGAGGATCGCCTCGTCCACGCCTTTTCCGCGCACGAACACCACGCAGCGCATGTCCATCATCTCCGCCGTGCGGATCACCTGCGGGTTGCACAGGCCGGTGAGCAGCAGGGCCTGATCCTTCACAAAGGCAAGCACGTCGCTCATCATATCGCTGCCGCAGGCCGTCTTGATCTCGGCTTCCATGTCACCCTCCACCAGAACCCTGGCGTTCAGGATACGCACTACCTCGTTGACCGTCATCTGGCTTTGCTCCCTTCGCTCTTTTGAAAATATCGCCAAAAAACCATCGTTCTGATCGAAAATTCTGGCGATTCACAGTAGTTTTCATTATAACAAGATTCGCGCGGAATGACAAGAAAAAAAGAAGGAATGCTGCAAAAGGAAGAGGCAGCAGCAATCTTCACGGAAAGCCGCAAAACATAAAAAGCGGCCCCAAAGGAGCTTTTTTGCTTCCTTTGGAGGCCGCTTTTTGTACCTTATTATGTTTGGGGAGGGCTGTTTTGCAGCAGCCCCCAAACAGCAACGGGAAAACGGGCTCAGTACGCCTTGCCCCAGTACACCATGGACTTGGCGGGCTTGCCGCAGCAGACGCACACATCCGAGAGGTGCTCCTGCTCAAAGGGGATGCAGCGGGAGGAAAGGCCGGCTTCGTCCTTGATCCTCTGCTCGCACGCCTCGTCGCCGCACCACATGGCCTTCACAAGGCCGGGCTTGTTGGCGGCGATGTCCTTCATCTCGTCGAACGTACGGGCTTCGTACGTCATGCTCTCGCGGCGGGCGAGGGCCTTGTCGTACATCTGCCGGCGGATGAGGGAGAGCTGCTCCTGGATGGCGTCCTCGAGCTGATCGAGGGGCACGAAGAGCTTTTCACGGTCGGTGCGGCGCACAAGCACGCACTGGCCCTTTTCGATGTCCTTCGGGCCGATCTCCAGGCGGAGCGGCACGCCCTTCATCTCATACTGGGCAAACTTCCAGCCGGGGCTCTGCTCGCTGTCGTCGAGCTTGACGCGGAACGACCTCTTGAGGCGGTCGCGCAGCTCGGCAGCCTTTTCGAGCACGCCGGGCTTGTGCTGCGCCACGGGGACCACCACAACCTGGATGGGCGCGATGGCCGGCGGCAGCACGAGACCGTTGTCGTCGCCGTGCGTCATGATGATGCCGCCGATGATGCGGGTGCTCATGCCCCAGGACGTCTGGTGCGGATACTGGGGCTTGTTGTCGCGGCCCTGGAAGGTGACGTTGAAGGCGCGGGCGAAGCCGTCGCCGAAATAGTGGCTTGTGCCGCTCTGCAGTGCCTTGCCGTCGTGCATCATGGCCTCGATCGTGTAAGTAGCCTCGGCGCCGGCAAACTTTTCCTTGTCGGTCTTGCGGCCCTTGATCACCGGGATGGCGAGCTGCTGTTCGCAGAAATCGGCATAGACGCGCAGCATCTGCTCCGTCTCCGCCATCGCCTCCTCGGCCGTCTCGTGCATGGTGTGGCCCTCCTGCCAATGGAATTCCACGCTGCGCAGGAAGGGGCGGGTCGTCTTTTCCCAGCGCACCACGCTGCACCACTGGTTATACAGCTTCGGCAGGTCGCGCCAGGAATGGATCACGCGGGCGTAGTGATCGCAGAACAGCGTTTCGGAGGTGGGGCGCACGCACAGGCGCTCCTCCAGCTTCTCCTCGCCGCCCATCGTCACCCACGCCACCTCGGGCGCGAAACCCTCGACGTGGTCCTTTTCCTTCTGGAGCAGGCTCTCCGGGATGAACAGCGGCATCGAAACGTTCTCGTGGCCCAGCTCCTTAAAGCGGGCGTCGAGAAAATGCGTGATGTTTTCCCAAATGGCATAGCCGTAAGGCTCAATCACCATGCAGCCGCGCACGCTGGTGTAGTCCATCAACTCCGCTTTTTTCACAATATCGGTGTACCACTGGGCGAAGTCCTCCTCCATGGGGGTAATGGCTTCGACCATCTTTTTTTGTTCAGCCATGAGAGTCTCTCCTCTTTTTCCGTTGCGTTACTTGCTTTTTTCGTTATTTCCCCTGCTTGTTGTCCTTGCCGGGCAGGCGGTTGAGGACCGCTATCACGATCCAGATGAAGATCATGACGATCAGGATGCCCACCATGCCGAAGAGCATGAGCTTGAGGGAATTGATAAGGTCTGTGTCCGTCACCTCGCCGAGGGCGCTCTGGAACAGGACGGACAGCGTGAAGAAGATGTTCTGCATCATGTTGCTACCTCCCCTTTCTCACAGGCCAAGGAACTGCGGGGCCAGCGAAAGAATGATGCCGCCGGCCACGACGGAACCGATCTGGCCCGCCACATTCGCGCCCACCGCGTGCATAAGCAGGTGGTTCTGGTTGTCCTCCTTGAGCGCCATCTTCTGGATCACGCGGGCGGACATCGGGAACGCGGAGATGCCGGCGCCGCCGACCATCGGGTTGATCTTCTTATCCTTGGGCAGGAAGAGGTTCAGCAGCTTGGCAAAGAGCACGCCGCCGATCGTGTCGAAGATGAAGGCGAACAGGCCGAGCGCCATCACGAGGAGGGTGCCGCCGGTCACGAAGACCTCGGCGCGCATCTGATAGGCGATCGTGATGCCGAGGAAGATCGTGATGAGGTTTGCGAGCGGGCCCTGCGCCGTCTGGGAAAGGCTCTCCAGGCAGCCGCTCTCGCGGATCAGGTTGCCGAACATGAGGAAGCCGACGAGCGCCACGGAATCGGGGGCGATGAGGTCGGCGATGAAGGTGACGATGATGGGGAAGAGGATGCGCGTCGTCTTGCTGACCTTGGCCGGGTTATACGGCATGCGGATCATGCGCTCCTTCTTCGTGGTGACAAGGCGGATGCACACCGGCTGGATGACGGGCACGAGCGCCATGTAGGAATACGCCGCCACGGCAATGGCGCCCATGTAATTGCTCTGCAGCTCCTGGGAAACCATGATGGAGGTGGGGCCGTCCGCCGCGCCGATGACGCCGGCGCTCATGGCGTCCTTCATATCGAAGCCGAGCAGCACGGCCAGCACCACCGTGAGGAAGATGCCGAACTGCGCCGCACCGCCGAACAGCAGCATGCGCGGGTTGGAAAGCAGGGGGCCGAAGTCTATCATGGCGCCGATGCCGATGAAGAGGACGATCGGGAACACCTCATAGACGTCGATGCCCTTTTCAAACAGCCACGTCACGATGCCGTTTTCCCCGATCACGCCGGAGAGCGGCAGGTTCACAAGGATGGCGCCGAAGCCCATGGGCAGCAGAAGAGTCGGTTCAAAATTCTTCTTGATTGCCAGCCAGATGAGCAAGCCGCCGATAGCCCACATGAGCACCATCTGCCAGGTGATGGCCTGGAAGCCCTCGATCAAAAACTGAAATTCGCTAAGCAAGTTGGTTCTCTCCTTTTCCTTTCGTTTTCTTTCGATACACTCCGCCCGCGGCGCGGCCAAGCAGCCCGCCTTGTGATCTACATTTTTGCATGGCGCCCCGGAGCGGCCGGGCGCGCGGCTTCCCTGCAAACACGCGCGGCCTGAACCGGACCGCGCGAACCGTATGAACGAAAAGCATTACTAATTATATCGAAATCCGTTCCCCTTTTCAAGCCGTCCCCGCACGAAATTGCAAAGAAAAAAGAGCGAAACCGAAAAAGGCGTCCGAAAATTTGCGGCCTTGATTGTTTTTTTCGTATTTCTTCGTTATAATGGAAGCAAACGGGCGTGCGCGCCTTCAGGCGGGAGGCGCGCACGCCCGTTTGCGGAGGGAGGATGCGCGCGCCATGAAAAAGCGGATACTGAACACGCTGAAAAAGCGTCTGGTGCTGACCGTCTGCGTCTGCGTGCTGGGCGGGCTGATCCCCATGGCAGCCGTTTCCAATATGATTCTCCGTTCTTCGGAACAGACCCGCCTGGACAGCATGATGAAGGCCGACCTTCACCAGCTGTCCGCCATGATAGACAAGGAGTACTATACGCTAATCCAGATGTCGCAGCAGATGTCCGAGGACGGGATCATCGGCGAAACCGTGCAGAGCTACTTTTCCTCCGTCGAGCCGTATGAGCGGATCGCCCTCACGTCGGACATTGCCGCCAGCATCAACACCATGATTTTCAGCCACCAGAATATTACGCTTGTCGCCTACCTGCAGCCGGATCTGCAGGATTCCGTTTTTTCCACCATGCCTGTGCGCGCATACCCGGATTTGGAGGACGTCCCCCTCGTGATGCAGAGCGATTCCATTTCCCTCCAGGTTCCCCATCAGACGCTGAACAGCCTCATGGGAAAGCAGACCATTTCCATTACGCGGAAATTCCCTTCACCCAACGGATCCTCCTTTTGCATCTATGTGGAATCTTACCTTGACCTGGAAAGCCATTTCCAAACGCTGGAGCAGATTCGCGGGTTCCCCTATGTTTTCCTCCTCTGCAGGGAAGACGGGACGATCCTGTACAGCACCGGCGGCGATCTCACGGCCGCCGCGCTGCCGACACAGGGATCGGACGAGATTGCGCGCCTGGGGCCTTACAGCTCCATCTCCGAAACGGGGGAGCTTGGCTTCCAGTATGTCCTACTGATGCCCACGGCGGAATATAACCTGATCCTCTTCCGGTGGATCTCCGGCGTGGCAGGCGTCCTCCTGCTTACTTTTGTGATGACGGCGCTCTCCATTTTCCTCCTGATCCATCTGATTTACCGTCCAATCCAGACGCTCAACCATGATATGGCGCGGGCGGGCCGCGGCGATTTCACCCCCGTTAACCGGCAGTTCCACATGGAGGAATTCGATTCGCTCTTCCGCCGGTTCGACGAGATGAAAACCGAGATCTCTGCCCTCATTGAGAACAACCGGCAGCAGGAAAAGGAGAAGCGCCGGCTGGAGATCGACAAGCTGTATTATCAGATCAATCCTCATTTTCTCATGAACGCGCTCAACTCCGTGCACTGGATGGCCGTGGCGAACCACCAGCCGGGAATCGACCGCTTTATTTACCAGCTGAACTATATTTTGGGCTACAGCCTGGGCAAAACGGATAAACGCTCCACCTTCCGCACAGAATTGAAAAGTCTGGAGGTCTATTTGGACCTGCAGCAGACGCGCTATGACTTTGACGTGGAGATGGATATAGAGCCGGGGGATTACCTGGATTACCCCTGCGCACGCCTTATCCTGCAGCCGCTGGCAGAGAACGCCGTGTGCCATAACATGAATGATTTTGGCCTGCTGCGCGTCTCCATGCACGCGCTGAAAGAGGACAGCCGGCGTTGGGTGCGGATCTCTATCTGCGACGATGGGCACGGCATTTCCGGCCTGGTCTCCGGACAGGAAATCAGCCAGATAAACAAAGGGATCGGTCTGCGGTATGTGCAGATGAGCCTGGAATCGTATTATGGCGGTAAAGCTTCTCTGCAGCTTCACAGCGAGCCGGGCCGGGGAACGGAGGTCTGCCTGCTGCTGCCCATACAAAAGAAGGGAGAACCCCATGTATCAGGTTCTGATCATTGACGACGACAAACTGGAGCGCAAAGGTTTGATCTCCTCTGTCTCCTGGGAATCCTGCGGCATGGCCATCGCCGGGGATGTGGCCAACGCCGTGCTGGCGTTGGATTTTCTCAAAACTCACCGGGTGGATCTGTGCGTGGTGGATATTTCCATGCCCATACTCTCCGGCCTGGACTTCATTCGCGAAAGCCGCGGCCTTTATCCCCGTCTTCAGTACGTCGTTCTCAGCTTTCATGAAGATTTTGAATATGTGCAGAGCGCCTTGCGTCTGGGTGCGCTCGACTACATCTCCAAGCTGCGCATGGAAGAAATGGACTGCACCGAAATCTTCCGACGTGTGGGCAGTCTGCTGGATAGCCTGGCGGAAAAACCGATCCAACCGGCCCCTGCCCCGGCAGAGCCGGCCGGAGAGACGGAAGCCCCTCTGGAACTGTATGTCCGCCAGTGGCGCGGCTTACACTGGCTGTTCGACGAGGGCTTATTTTGCAGCCTGTGCGAAACGCTTACCCGCTCCCCGCTAACTCTCCGGCAGGAGGAGCGCCTGCTGCTCCGTATCTCGCAGGAACTGGAAAGCGCGTTTGGTTGGCCCACCGCACCGCCCTTCCTCTCGCAAAAGGGGGAGGCCGCAGTCTGGCTGAAGGAGCTGCGGCCAAAGCTGTATGCCTGGGCAGAGGGACAGGACGATCTTTCCCGTGTACCGGTATGCATTCTGCGTGCGGCAGGATATGTGGAAACACACCTGGCAGAAAAGTTGAAAACGGAAAACGTAGCCGCCCAGGTCAATATGAGCCGCGGTTACTTTTCCGTCAACTTCAAAGCAGTGGCAGGCCTGACATTCAACGACTTTTTGCGCAACCGGCGCATCGAGCTCGCCAAAAAACTGCTGCGCAGCCGGGCGGTGCGGCCGGGCGGCCTGGCGGAAGCCGTCGGCTATGAGGACCAAAAGTACTTTTCCCGCATCTTTTTGGAGCAGGTGGGGTGCAGTTGTTCGGCCTACGCAAAACAATTCCCCCCTGCAAACGGTGATGCTCCGTCCTCCGAAAAATTGTGAGGGAACAGTTCTCCCCCCTTTGCTTCCTAGAAGAGCGAAGGGGGGAGAATTTTGTTTTGTGTTTTTTACATAATGTTTGGTTGATTATAGAGGAATTTGTTAGTAAAATAACTCCATCAGCTTTTGAAAAAAGAGCGAAGGAGGAATTTTAGAATGAAAAAGGGTTTGAAAAGAGCCAGCACGCTGCTGATTGCCGGCCTGCTTGCGGCGGCCTCCATCACCGGCTGTTCTGCACCCGGCGGCACGTCGTCCACGGCCGATACGCCTTCCGCGGCGGACACGGCCTCCGGAAATTCCGGCGGGACGGCGGAAGAGGAGAAGGGCGACCCCTTCATGAAATTTGACGAACCGGTCGAGATCCACATCGGCCAGGTGGCCCAGCCCACCATGAGCTTCCCGGAGGGGGACACAAACGAGGACAACGTTTACACCCGTTACCTGCTGGAAAACTTCAACATTAAGGTTGTCGTAGACTGGTCCGCCGCCTCCGGCAACGACTACAACCAGAAGGTCAGCCTGTGCATCGCCAGCAATACGCTGCCGGACGGCATGTCCTGCGGGCGCAAGGATTTCCTTGCGGCGGCGAAATCCGACATGCTGTACGACTTTACGGACCTGTTCCCGAAATACGCTTCCCCGCAGGTGCTCGCCATTATGGAATCCGGCGACAACGCAGCCTATGAGTATTCCAACTACGAGGGCCGCCAGCTGTGCATGGTGGGCGTGGACGTTGCCGCCTCCGGCCGTTCCGTTGTGAACGTGCGCCAGGACTGGCTGGACGAGCTTGGGCTGGAGCCGCCCAAGACGCTGGACGACATTGAAGAGATCGCCATCGCCTTCCGCGACGAGAAGCCCGGCGGCGAGGGCACCATCCCGATCGCCGGCCCGGATAAGAACGGCGCCATCTGCTACACAAATTTCCTGAGCGCCGGTGTAGCCGACTGCGGCTTTGAGCCGGTGTTCGCCGCCTATGACGCTTATCCAGGCTGGTGGGTAGAAGACGAGAACGGCAAGGTGGAATACGGCACCCTGAGCGAGGGCAGCCGGAAAGCCTTTGAGCGGCTGGCCGACTGGTATGCCAAGGGACTCATCGACCCGGAGATGGGCGTACGCGATTCCTCCGACGAAGCCATCAATTCCGGCAAAACGGGTATGTATTTCTGTGCCTGGTGGAAGATGGGCTACGGCATCACCGACGCTTACCGCAACGACCCGACCGCCAACTGGCAGGCCTACACCGTGTACACGGACGACGGGCAGTGGAATACCCGCGAGCAGTGCCCCGTCGCCTCTTATGTTATCTGCAACAAGAACATTTCCGAGGATGTCGCCAAGGCCGCCATCATCATGAACAACGTGTGGGTCCGCGATGAAAACAAGCTGACCACCGACTATGGCCAGAACACCTCCATCTACTGGTACCCGCTGCGCAACTCCATGGGAATGCTGGATGAATGCGAAGTCACCTACGACACTCTGTACAAGGTGCTCAATGGGGAAGCGACTGCGGAAGATTACAACGATCCGGACAGCGCCATGAAGCTTTTGTACAACGACTGCGTTTCCCTGGAAACGGGCATCAAGGATTACGAAGTGGGCAGCAACATGCTTTCCCGCGCCTGTATTCCATCCTGGCGGGCGACCGCCCCTGCGCCCTCGACACGCCCGACAAGAGCGTGTACAGCGTGTGCTACAGCCAGACGGAAACCATGGAGTCCAAGTGGGCCAACCTGGAAACCGCTGAAAACGAGATGGGCCTGCGCATCATTACCGGCAAGGACGATATCAGCGCCTTTGACGAATTCGTAGAAAGATGGTATGCGGAAGGCGGTACGGAAATCACCGCCGAGGTCCAGGCTATGGCCGACGCCGATTGATTCGAGAGCAGCCGGCCGGCCCTCTTGAACGAATGGACACCGGGAGTCTCTGTCCGGCGGGACCGCCGGACAGAGGCTTTTCCTTTTTCAGGAAAGATTTATGCAAAAGGATGGTAACCATGAAAAAACGAAGAAGTTTTAAGCTTCAAACGCATTACTGGCTGATGGTGGTCCCCGGCCTGCTGTGGTTGTTTTTCTTCAACCTGGTCCCTCTCTCCGGCATTATCATCGCCTTTGAGGACTATGTCCCCGGCCTGGGGCCATGGAGATCGGAATTTAACGGCCTGGAAAATTTCGAATATCTCTTTTCCATGGCAGACGCCAAGCGCGTCATCGTCAACACCATTGTCATCGCCTGTTCCAAGGTGGTGCTGAACCTGGTGGTGCCTCTCCTCTTTGCCCTGCTGCTCAACGAGGTAAAAAACCTGCGGTATAAAAAATTCATCCAAACGGCCGTCTATCTGCCGCATTTTCTCTCGTGGGTTATCCTGGCCAGCGTGATTTTGAACATTTTCGGTCTGGACGGCATTGTCAACAAAATCGGCGGCCTGTTCGGCGCGGAGCCGGTCATCTGGTTCAGCGAATCGTCTTATTTCCGCCAGTTGGTTATCGGCACGGATGTGTGGAAGGAATTCGGCTTCAACGCCGTCATATTCCTGGCCGCCCTCACCGGCATCGACCCGAACCTGTACGAGGCCGCTTCCATCGACGGGTGCGGCAAGTTCCGTTCCGTGTTTTACATCACGCTGCCCGGCATCATGCCGACCATCGTCCTGGTGGGCGTTCTGGGCCTGAGCAACGTGCTCAACGCCGGCTTTGATCAGGTGTTCAATCTGTACAATCCCATGGTGTACTCCACCGGCGATATTCTTGATACCTGGGTTTATCGAATTGGTCTGGTCAATTTGCAGTTCTCCCTGGCTACCACGGCAGGCTTGTTTAAATCTGTGATCAGTTTCGTCATGATTGTCCTTTCTTACACGGCCGCCTACAAATTTGCCGACTATAAAGTTTTTTGAGGAAAGGAGGCGATCTCGTTATGGTACAACGCAAAACACTCGGCACCCGGATCTTCACGGTGTTCCTGTATCTGCTCATGGCCCTTCTGGCGCTGAGTTGTCTCTATCCCATCTGGTATGCATTTTGCCTTTCCTTTTCCGACAAAACAGCAGCAAATTCCGGCATGGTCACGTTCTTTCCCGTGGGGTTCACCACTGTGAGTTATTCGGAAATTATGGGAGACTGGAAATTCTTCCACTCTTTCTGGATCTCCATTCTGCGCTCCGTCATCGGCACCATTGTCTCGCTGCTGGTCATGATCACCATGGGATATGCACTCTCCAAACCAAAACGCCTGTTCAAAGCTCGCAACATCATCATGTGGATCGTCATGTTCTGCATGGTTTTCAACAGTGGTGTGATTCCGTGGTACATTACCATGGTCAATTATAGGGCCATCGACACCATCTGGGGCCTGGTGTTGTGCGGCGGTCTTCCTGTGTTTAACCTTTTGCTGGTGATGAACTTTTTCCGCAACCTGCCGCAAAACCTGGAGGAAGCCGCCCTGGTGGACGGGGCCGGGCCATGGCGCATCCTGTTCAGCATTGTGGTGCCCTGCTCCGTGCCCATGCTGGCCACCATCATCCTGTTCACCAGCGTGGGATACTGGAACGAATTTTTCCAGGGCATGGTGCTTTCCAGCAGCGACGCACACTACCCGCTGCAAACCTACATTCAGCAGATGGTCGTGAACACACAGACCAATATGCTGAACCCGGATGAACTCAAGCTGATGAGCCAGCTTTCCAACAAATCGCTGGATGCGGCCAAGATCTTTATCGCCATGATCCCCATGCTCATCGTCTATCCGTTTTTACAAAAATATTTTGTCACCGGTATTATGCTGGGCGCTGTCAAGGAATGAATTATTGCCTGCGGGCACAAAACTTTTGAGAAGGAATTGCATTTCCCTCATGCTTCCGCTATAATGGGGGCGATCGAACCAAGGCGGCCTTCCGGCCGCGGATGTTATTTTCAGAAAAAGGAGAGTTGACCTTGCTTTACGCAGAAGAAAACAGGATTCTGCGCCGCTTCGACGAGGAGCTGCTCTGCATTGAGCCCTGGGGCGCAAACAGCCTGCGCGTGCGCGCCACCGTGCAGGGCGAGCTGATGGCGGACGAGGACTTCGCCCTGCTGCCCGAGCACGCAGAAACCAGGGCGCAGATCACCGTGAACGGCACGCGCGCCACCATCGTGAACGGCAAGCTCCGCTGCGACGTCTTCCCCTCCGGCAAGCTGCGCTTTTCGCGCGCGGACACCGGCGAGACGCTGCTGGAGGAATATGACCGCAACCGCTTCCGCGAGGAGGACGAGGGCTTCAACAGCGCGCTGGAAATCTGCCCGCGCACCTTCCGCCCCATCGCCGGCACAGACAATTTCAGCCTGGAGGTCCGCTTTGAGGCCAACCGCGGCGAAAAACTCTACGGCATGGGCCAGTATCAGCAGGACTGCCTGGATCTGAAGGGCTGCATCGTGGAGCTGGCGCACCGCAATTCCCAGGCGAGCGTGCCGTTTGTGCTCTCGAGCCGCGGCTACGGCCTCCTGTGGAACAACCCCGCCGTGGGCCGCGTGACGTTCGGCAAGAATGTCACGGAGTGGACGGCGCGCTCCACCCGGCAGATGGACTACTGGATCACGGCGGGCGACACCCCGGCCGAGATCGAGGAAGCCTACATGACGGCCGTGGGCAAGCCGCCCATGATGCCGGACTTCGGCACCGGTTTCTGGCAGTGCAAGCTGCGCTACCAGACGCAGGACGAACTGCTGGAGATCGCCCGCGAGTACAAGCGCCGCGGCCTGCCGATCTCCGTGATCGTCATCGACTACTTCCACTGGCCGCACCAGGGCGACTGGTGCTTTGACCCGGAATATTGGCCGGACCCGGACGCCATGGTGAAGGAGCTTAAGGAGATGGGCATCGAGCTGATGATCTCCGTGTGGCCCACCGTGCAGGAGGACAGCGTGAACTACCGCGAGATGCGCGAGCTCGGCCTGCTGACCCGCACGGAGCACGGCAACCGGATGCACCAGCTCGGCAACGCCTGCTTCGCGGACATGACGAACCCGGAGACGCGCCGCTATGTGTGGCAGAAGATCCACGACAATTACCGCCGCTACGGCATCCGCGTATTCTGGCTGGACGAGGCCGAGCCGGAGTTCACGCGCTATGAATTTGAGCACTACCGCTACTGGCGCGGCAGCGACCTCGAGATCGGCAACCTCTACCCGCGCGAATACGCGAAGATGGCCTATGAGGGCCTGCAGGGCGAGGGGGAGCAGGAGATCGTGAGCCTGGTGCGCTGCGCCTGGGCGGGCAGCCAGCGCTACGGCGCGCTCGTGTGGAGCGGCGACATCGATTCGAGCTTCCGCTCGCTGCGCAACCAGTTTGCCGCCGGCCTGAACATGGGCATTGCCGGCATCCCGTGGTGGACAACCGATATCGGCGGCTTCCACGGCGGCGATATCCGCGACCCCGCCTTCCACGAGTGCCTGGCGCGCTGGTTTGAGTTCGGCGCGTTCTGCCCCGTCATGCGCCTGCACGGCGACCGCGAGCCCCACAAGCCCCCGATCGGCCCCACCGGCGGCGGTTCCACGCCGAGCGGCGCCTCCAATGAGGTGTGGACGTACGGCGAGGAAGTCTACGAGATCTGCAAAAAGTACCTGTTCCTGCGCGAAAAGATGCGTCCCTATGTGAAGGAGACGATGCGCCAGGCCCACGAGAAGGGCTCGCCCGTCATCCGCCCGCTGTTCTACAACTTCCCCGGCGACAAGCACGCCTGGGAGGTGGAGGACGAGTTCTTCCTGGGCGACGACATCCTGGTGGCGCCCATCCTGTGGGAGAACCAGCGCGAGCGCGAGGTCTATCTGCCCGCAGGCTGCCGCTGGCGCAGCCTGAACGACGGCTCCGTCTCGGAAGGCGGCCAGACGATTTCCTGCGCCGCCCCGCTCAGCGAGATCCCCGTGTTCATCCGCGAAGGCAAGCTCGAGGACCTGCGCTTCGACTGAGCCTTTCCTCTTCCAGACACAAAACCCCGGCATCCCGGCCTGAACGGCCCGGGATGCCGGGGTTTTTCCGTGCAAATTTGCTGCGGGCAGGCTTTCCAGGCTCAGCCTCGTCACCTGCCACCCGCGCGAGAAAGCTTTTCGAACCCTGCAGGCTTATCCGCGGGTCGTGCATCGAGGCTCAGCCTCGCGCGGGGCGTGCGTCAAGGCTCAGCCTCGTCACCTGCCACCCGCGCGAACGGGCTTTTCGAATCCTGCAGGCCTATCCGCGGGTCGTGCA
>ERZ1643250.1323-NODE-1323-length-21638-cov-5.538850_pt1 | contig 21638 bp, 15 predicted proteins | sample MGYA00579262_ERZ1643250 | MGnify/ENA primary metagenome ERZ1643250 (study PRJEB29033, sample SAMEA4952265) | chicken gut metagenome | biome: Broiler Chicken; feature: Gastrointestinal Tract; material: Caecum | place: Ireland | collected 2018 | study: Broiler... | reverse complement strand
TAAATGAATCGAGTGTTCGAGACCTTCCACTCGTAAAACAAAACTAAAGGAGAACTGAATATGAAGACGAACAAGGTACTGTTTATGACCCGGGCGGCCATGATTGCCGCCATCTATGTGGTGCTCTGCGTGGTGTTCCAGCCTATCAGTTACGGAGCGATTCAGACACGTATTGCGGAAGCGCTGACGATTCTGCCGTTTTTCACGCCGGCCGCCATACCGGGCCTGTTTATCGGCTGTCTGATTGCGAATCTGCTGGGCGGAGGAATCCTCGTAGATGTCATCTGCGGAAGCGCGGCTACGCTGATCGGAGCGGTGGGAACCTATATGCTGCGGAATAAGAGCAGATATCTCGCCCCTCTGCCTCCGATTGCGGCAAATGTGCTGATTGTGCCCTGGGTATTGAGATACGGTTATGGCGAACCTTTCAGCATCCCGTTCCTGATGGGAACCGTGGGGCTTGGAGAGCTTCTTACCTGCGGAATCATGGGAATGATTCTGGTAACGGTGCTGGATAGGTACCGCAGTGTGATTTTTAAGGCAGCCTGAAAAAACCCGGCCGGATGGCCGGGCTTTTTGTTGCACAAATGCATGTAAACATTGTATTTTTCCGCACTTCTTCAAATTTGTCTTGGCTTATCTCAGGGAATGGTTTACAATAGAAATAGGGACCGTCCGGCAGAGCGCCGGCCGGAAATAAAAAGAAAATGAGGATACGCACATGAAAACAACGAAGGAATTAAAAGAGCTTTTTGTAAGCGGAGAAAAGGATGAACTGCTGAGAGATATTTATATTGATGAGGCGCTGCTGGACTACCAGAGACAGCGTTACGCGGATGCCATTTCCCGCTATGAAGAGCTTTACGGGTGTGGAGAGGCAGAGATCTACAGCGCGCCCGGCCGCAGTGAGATCGGAGGAAACCACACGGACCATCAGAATGGAGAAGTGCTGGCCGCTTCCATCAATCTGGACGCCATCGGAATCGTAGGAAAGCTGGATGGGGTGGTAAAAGTAGTATCCGGAACCGCGCCGCAGATCGAGATTTCCCTGGATGATCTGGATGTGAAGGAAGAGGAGAAGGAGACTACGAAATCCCTGATCAAAGGCGTTTTGGCGGGAATTCGCGAGCATGGCGGCCAGATAGGCGGATTTCAGGCTTATATTACCAGTGATGTGCTGATTGGAGCGGGACTTTCCTCATCAGCCGCTTTTGAGACCATTATCGGAACGATTATCTCCGGTCTTTATAATGATATGAAGATTTCACCGGTAGATATTGCGATTATCGGCCAGTATGCGGAGAACGTGTATTTCGGAAAACCCTGCGGCCTGATGGATCAGACGGCAAGCTCTGTGGGAAATCTGGTACATATTGATTTCGCGGACAAGAAGAATCCGAAGATCGAAAGCGTTGCCTGTGACCTGGAGGAGTACGGCTACAGCCTGTGCATCACAGATACCAAAGGATCGCATGCGGATCTGACGGATGATTATGCGGCTGTTCCCAGAGAGATGAGGGCCGCAGCTGCCGTATTCGGAAAAGAAGTGCTTCATGACGTGACTCTTCCGGAGCTGCTTGAGAAAGCGGCTGAAGTGAGGGAAAAAGCCGGAGACCGCGCTCTGCTGCGCGCCATTCATTTTGTGACGGAGAATCCGAGAGTGCGGGAGGAGGTAGCGGCTCTGCGCGCCGGAGATTTCCAGGCGTTCCTGCGTGCCGTTAAGGCTTCGGGCGATTCCTCTTTCAAATATCTGCAGAATGTATATACGAATCATGATGTGCAGCATCAGAATGTTTCCATCGCTTTGGCGGTCAGCGAGGCAGTTCTGGGAGACAGGGGCGTCTGCCGTGTGCATGGAGGCGGCTTTGCCGGAACGATCCAGGCCTTTGTAAAGGATGAGGCTGTGGCGGAATATAAGGATAGAATGGATCAGCTCTTCGGCGAGGGAGCCTGCAGCGTGCTGCAGATCCGTAAATATGGCGGAATGAAGGTATTATAAAGAGAGTGTGAGACAAAATGGAAGAGAAGAGAGACATTAACGCCCTGATCGGGGAACTGGTTTCCTACGGCATGGAGAACAGTCTGGTGGAGCCTGCGGATGAGGTGTATGTGACCAACCAGCTGCTTTCCCTGTTCGGGCTGAATGAATATGAGAAGAAAGGGATTCCTGCCCAGAAGCGGCCTGTTCATGAGATTCTGGATGATATGCTGGATTACGCGGTGGAGCATAAGATCCTGGAGGACGATACCGTGACGGCCAGAGATCTGTTTGACACAAAGATTATGGGGCTTCTGACGCCCCTGCCTTCCCAGGTGCAGAGAAGATTCTGGGAGAAATATGAGGAATCTCCGAAAGCGGCTTCAGACGATTACTATGCTTTCAGCCAGGCTACCAACTATATCCGCAGGGACCGGATCGCAAAGGATGAAAAATGGGTGGCGGAGACAGAATACGGCCCCATTGACATTACCATCAATCTTTCCAAGCCGGAAAAGGACCCGCGGGACATCGCGAAGGCCGGACAGGCGAAGAAGAGCGGCTATCCCAGCTGTCTGCTGTGCCGGGAAAATGAGGGCTATGCGGGACATTTTGGACATCCGGCCAGACAGAACCACCGGATTATTCCGCTCCGGCTGAATGGCGAGGAATATTTCCTCCAGTATTCGCCCTATGTATACTATAATGAGCACTGCATTATCTTTAATAAAGAACATATTCCCATGAAGATTGACCGGGCGGCTTTCGTAAAGCTTCTTGATTTTGTCCGGCAGTTTCCTCATTATACGGCGGGGTCCAACGCGGATCTGCCGATTGTGGGAGGCTCCATCTTAAGCCACGACCATTTTCAGGGTGGAAATTATGTGTTTGCCATGGCAAAAGCGCCGTATGAGAAGTATTTTGCCATGTCCGGATATCCGGATGTGACGGCCGGCATCATCCGCTGGCCCATGTCGGTAATCCGCCTGCAGGGGAAGGACGCGGTTCAGATAGCGGACGCTGCCGATCATATTCTGAAAGCATGGAGAGCCTATACGGACGAAGCGGCCTTTATCTACAGTGAGACGGAAGGAGTTCCCCACAATACGATTACGCCCATTGCCCGGATGCGGGACGGCCTGTTTGAACTGGACCTGGTGCTCCGGAACAATATCACGACGGAAGAACATCCCATGGGAGTATACCATCCTCATGCGGAGTATCATCATATTAAGAAGGAAAATATCGGCCTGATCGAAGTCATGGGACTGGCTGTGCTTCCTGCCAGACTGAAAAAGGAAATGGCTCTGCTGGAGGACGCTGTGCTGAAGGGAGAGGATCTGCGTCAGAACGAGGTCCTGGAAAAGCATGCGGACTGGGCGGAGGACTGGATGAAACAGTATGAGGTGGGTCCTGAGAACATCCACTCCATCGTGCAGGCGGAGATCGGAAAGGTGTTCGCCAAAGTGCTGGAATGTGCCGGCGTGTACAAACGGACGGAAGAAGGCCAGGCGGCTTTTGAGCGTTTTATCAGAGTGATTGAGTAATATCCGGAAGTTTTCATTCCGAAAGCGGCCGCGGATGCGGCGCGGGCAGTCCCCGGTCTGCGGGACTGCCCGTTTTTTTACGGAATGCCGGAAAGATGCCCGCGTCTGCCGTGCCTGCACGGACGGATATCCGGAAGAGAGGATGGAGTATTATTCAAAATATCCAAAAAACCATTAAAATTTCAATGAAAAGTGAAAAATATTCTATATCTTATTTTCCAGATATCGTCTATACTGTCCATATCAACGAAACATCGTTAGATAAAAGGAGGAAACAGATTTATGAAAAGGAAATTACTTTCACTGACTCTGGCAGCAGTGCTGGCACTTTCCCTGACCGCATGCGGCGGTGGCGGAAGCGACACTACGACGACAGACAGCACTGACGCAGCCACAACAGAAGAGAGCACAGATGCTGCTGAAACTACTGAAACTACTGAGACTGCTGACAGCGGAGAAGTAGCGAATGCGGACAAGCCGCTGGTATGGTTCAACCGTCAGCCGTCCAACAGCTCCACTGGAGAACTGGACATGACAGCTCTGAATTTCAATGAAAATACATATTATGTAGGATTCGACGCAAATCAGGGTGCTGAGCTGCAGGGAACCATGATCAGAGACTACATCGAGGCTAATATTGATACTATCGACCGCAACGGCGACGGCGTTATCGGATACGTTCTGGCTGTCGGCGATATCGGACACAACGATTCCATCGCACGTACCAGAGGCGTTCGTTCCGCTCTTGGAACAGCTGTAGAGGTAGATGGAGCTATCGACAGCACTCCGGTTGGAGCAAATACAGATGGATCTTCCACTCATGTACAGGACGGAACCCTTGAGATCAACGGAACCACCTACACGGTTCGTGAGCTGGCTTCTCAGGAAATGAAGAACTCCGCAGGAGCTACCTGGGACGCAGCTACCGCTGGAAACGCTATCAGCACATGGTCCGCATCCTTTGGCGATCAGATCGACATCGTAGCATCCAACAATGATGGTATGGGAATGGCTATGTTCAACGGCTGGTCCAAGGCAGAAGGCGTACCGACTTTCGGATATGACGCAAACAGCGACGCTGTGGCAGCTATCGCAGAGGGCTACGGCGGAACCATCAGCCAGCACGCAGACGTACAGGCTTACCTGACCCTTCGTGTTCTTCGTAACGCACTGGACGGCGTAGACATTGACACAGGTATCGGCACTGCTGACGAGGCAGGCAACGTACTGACTCCGGATGTATTTACCTACAATGAGGAGCAGCGTTCCTACTACGCACTGAACGTAGCTGTTACCGCTGAGAACTATGAAGACTTCCTGGATTCCACCGTTGTATACGCACCGGTATCCAACCAGCTTGATGCAGAGACCCATCCGACAAAGAACGTATGGCTGAACATCTACAACGCAGCTGATAACTTCCTGAGCGCTACTTATCAGCCGCTGCTGCAGAACTATGATGACCTTCTGAACCTGAACGTTGAGTACATCGGCGGAGACGGACAGACAGAGTCCAACATCACAAACCGTCTCGGAAATCCGAGCCAGTATGATGCATTCGCAATCAACATGGTTAAGACAGACAATGCAGCTTCCTACACATCTCTGCTTAGCCAGTAAAATCCAGAAAGATTATTTAGTGAAATAAATAATTTATAACGGACTAGATTATTGGGGAGAAGAGATTCTCCCTAATAATCTTTCAGAGGGAATCTGCGGCCGCCGGAGCGTGCGTGGCTCCTGCCTGCCGCGGGGAAAAGAGTGTTTTCAACCAATCTATAGATACAGGAGTAAAGAGAATGGCAGATAAGAGGGATGACGTTGTCTTATCGATACGCGGAATGTGCAAGTCCTTCGGCCGCAACCGGGTTCTCGATCATATCAATCTGGATGTGAAGCGCGGAACGGTTATGGGACTGATGGGCGAGAACGGTGCCGGCAAGTCAACGATGATGAAATGTCTTTTTGGTACCTATCAGAAGGACGAAGGGACGATCTTCCTTGACGGAAAGGAAGTAAGTTTTTCCGGACCGAAGGATGCCCTTGAGAACGGCATCGCGATGGTTCATCAGGAGCTGAACCAGTGTCTGGAAAGAAACGTGATTGATAATCTGTTCCTTGGACGCTACCCGAAGAATTCCATGGGAATCGTGGACGAGGGCAGAATGAAAAAAGAGGCTTCCGAGCTTTTCAGAAGACTTGGCATGACGGTCGATCTGACACAGCCCATGCGGAAAATGTCTGTGTCACAGCGGCAGATGTGCGAGATCGCCAAGGCTATCTCCTACAATTCCAAGGTGATTGTACTTGACGAGCCGACTTCTTCCCTGACCGTCCAGGAGGTAAATAAGCTTTTTGAGATGATGCGGATGCTGAAAGAGCAGGGAATTGCTCTGATTTACATTTCTCATAAGATGGATGAGATCTTTGAGATCTGTGATGAGATTTCCGTACTCCGGGATGGCAACCTGGTTATGACAAAGAGCTCAGAGGATACGAATATGAACGAGCTGATCTCCGCCATGGTAGGACGTTCTCTCGAGAACCGCTTCCCGCCGGTGGATAATACGCCGGGTGACGTGATTCTGTCCGTTCAGCACCTGTCCACAAAGTTCGAGCCTCATTTGCAGGATGTAACCTTTGATGTCAGAGAAGGAGAGATCTTCGGACTCTACGGTCTGGTTGGAGCGGGACGTACGGAGCTTCTGGAGACTATCTTTGGAGTGCGCACCAGAGCGGCCGGCCGTGTATATTTCAATAACCGCCTGATGAACTTCAACAGTGCCAAGGAAGCCATGGAACATGGATTTGCCATGATCACTGAGGAACGAAAGGCCAACGGACTGTTCCTGAAGGGCAACCTTACGTTCAATACCACGATTGCCAACTTAAACCAGTACAAGACAGGACCGGCTCTTTCCGACACGAAGATGACGAAGGCTACAACGAAAGAGATCAAGGTCATGCATACCAAATGTATGGGACCGGAAGATATGATCACAAGCCTTTCCGGAGGAAACCAGCAGAAAGTTATCTTTGGAAAATGGCTGGAGCGTGAGCCTCTGGTGTTCATGATGGATGAGCCGACGCGAGGAATCGATGTAGGAGCCAAATACGAGATATACGAGCTGATTATCCAGATGGCAAAACAGGGAAAGACGATTATCGTGGTATCCTCCGAGATGCCGGAGATTCTGGGTATCACGAACCGGATCGGCGTCATGTCGAACGGACATCTTTCCGGAATCGTAAATACGAAAGAGACCAATCAGGAAGAGCTGTTAAGACTCAGTGCAAAATACCTATAACGAGGGAGAACGATAGATATGGCAACAGGAAATGAAAAGATTCTTACGGCCGAGCGGGAAATGGAACTGCGCAAGCCGATTGACGATTATGTGGGCGGCATACAGGAAAAGATCAATGCCCTGAGAGTGGACGGCACAGACAGGGTAGTGTCCCTTCAGAACAGAATCGATTCTCTGAAGAGAGACAAGAGCCGCAGCAAGGCGGAGAACGAAGCCGCCATCGCAAAGCTCCAGGGAGAGCTTTCCAAGGCAAAAGATATCGAGTCCAAGAATAAGGATGAGATCGCGAAGCTGATCGCGGATGCTGAGAATTATATCAAAGAGCATTTTGACAAAGAATACTATGCGCCGGTATGCGAGAGTGCAAAGTATGAGAAGGAAGCAGCAAAGGCAGCTTATGACGCGAAGCTGGCAGAGCTTCAGAAGGAGCATCAGGCTGCGATGTCCAAGCTCTCCGACCATCAGGAAATCAAGGACGAGAATTATGTATATAAGAATCGTCAGTTTGACGCGAAGATGGATTACCAGAAAGCTCTGCAGGAGATCAAGGACAGAAGACATGCCGCTTTTGCTCATAAGTATCATCTGATCGATATGCTGCGCATGTCGAAATTCACTTTCGGCCAGACCATGAGCCAGAAGTGGGAAAATTACAAGTATACCTTCAACCGCAGAACCTTCCTTCTGCAGAACGGTCTGTACATAGCGATTATCCTGATCTTCATCGTGCTCTGCATAATCACGCCGGTCATCAAGGGTACGCCTCTTCTGACCTACAACAACGTGCTGAACATTCTGCAGCAGGCGTCTCCGAGAATGTTCCTGGCGCTGGGCGTGGCAGGCCTGATCCTGCTGGCTGGTACCGACCTTTCCATCGGACGTATGGTAGGTATGGGTATGACGACGGCTACCATTATCATGCACCAGGGTGTGAACACCGGCGGCGTCTTCGGACATATCTTCGATTTTACCGGCTGGCCGATTCCGCTGCGAATGATTTTCGCGCTGATTATGTGTATTCTGCTGTGTACCTGCTTCACCACACTGGCGGGCTTCTTTACCGCAAAGTTTAAGATGCATCCCTTCATCTCTACGATGGCGAACATGCTGATGATCTTCGGTCTTATCACTTACGCGACAAAGGGTGTGTCCTTCGGTGCGATTGAGTCCTCCATTCCGACCATGATCATTCCGAGAGTAAACGGCTTCCCGACCATCATTCTCTGGGCGGTGGCAGCAGTGGCAATTGTATGGTTTATCTGGAATAAGACCACATTCGGAAAGAATCTGTACGCGGTAGGCGGAAACGCAGAGGCGGCAGCAGTATCCGGTATTTCCGTATTCGCTGTAACGGTAGGCGCCTTCATTCTGGCAGGTATCCTGTACGGCTTCGGTTCCTGGCTTGAGTGCGCGAGAATGGTTGGTTCCGGTTCTGCCGCTTATGGACAGGGCTGGGAGACAGACGCAATCGCTGCCTGCGTAGTCGGCGGCGTATCCTTTACTGGTGGTATTGGTAAGATTTCAGGCGTTGTAGTTGGTGTGCTGATTTTCACGGCTCTGACTTACTCCCTTACCATTCTTGGTATCGATACGAACCTGCAGTTCGTATTCTCCGGTATCATCATTCTGGTAGCGGTAACTCTTGACTGTCTGAAATACGTTCAGAAGAAATAAATCCGTAAAGAAATCCACTCCAGTTCTGCCGAAGGGCAGACAGAGTGGATTTTTTTTGTTATAATGATAAAACTATAAAAAAGACGCATCATGACGGACGGAGAGAAATCATGGATATTTATACAGTGCTTTTGGTTGACGATGAAGAGGAAGTCATTCAGGTCATTCAGAAAAAGATAAACTGGGAAGGGCTTGGCTTTTCCGTGATAGGATACGCGAACAATGGAGTGAAGGCCCTGGAAATGGTGGAAGAATATCAGCCGGATGTGGTTATGACGGATATCAAAATGCCGTATATGGACGGGATGGAGCTGTCGAAACGCATCAGGACGGAGTATCCTGCAACGAAGGTGCTGATCTTTACCGGCTTTGATGAATTTGAATATGCAAAAGAGGCGGTCCATCTGGAGGTGGAGGAATATATTTTGAAGCCGGTGAATTCCATAGAGCTGACGAATGTGTTCACATCGCTGAAGATCAAGCTGGACCAGGAGATCAGCGAAAAGAGGAACGCGGAGACGCTGAAGAAATACTATATGGAGTCTCTGCCGCTGTTGAAAGCTAACTTTTATACTACGCTGATTGAAGGGCAGATTCGCGAAAATGAGGTAGAGAAGTTTCTGAAAGATTATCAGGTTACTTTTGAAGGGCCTTATTTCTGCTGCCTGGTCGTGCATACTTCTTCCACCCAGGTTTCCAGAGGAATGAACCCGGTACTTCTGGCCATGTCTGTCCAGAAGCAGGCCAAAGAGTATCTGGGAGAGAAATGGAAGGCAAAGACTTTTTCCTATCTGGGGAATACCGTGATGCTTGCTCAGCTTGCGGATGAAAATGATGTGTCTGAGCTGACGGACGAATGTGACCGGTTCTGCCGGTACGCCCGCAGGATCATCGGAGCCGTGGTCACTGTAGGGGTCGGGCAGGTGTGCTCAAGCATCCTGGAACTGTCACAGTCCTATACCGGCGCCCGGGAGGCGGTTTCTTACAGGGCTCTTTACGGGACCTCAAGAGCAATCAATATCAAGGAGATCGCGCCCCAGGAAGCGGGCGGAGATGAGATGGTAAGCGACGCGGAAATCGCCAGTCTTTTTAAGAGAATACGGCTTAATTCCCGGGAAGATGTCATTGAGGAGGCGGGCAGGTATATGGACCATATTTTCCTGCCGGCAAAATCCCTGCAGTATCATCATATCGCGGTGATGGAGCTGGTGAGCGTGCTGTACCGGTTTGCGGTCAATAACGATATTCAGACGGAAGTCTTTTCGGGAGATATGGGAGAGCTTTACGGGCGGCTGATTGAGATGGCGCCGGACGCGCTGCGGAAATGGTTTGTGGACCTCTGCCTTGCTTTTCAGGAAAGTCTGGCGAACACCAGAAACAGATCGACAAAGTCTTTCGTGCTGCGGGCGCAGGAGTATGTGCGGGACAATTACGCAGACGCGGGGCTTTCCCTGGACAGCATCTGCGAGGTCCTGGGAGTGTCGAATTCCTATTTTTCCACCATCTTTAAAAAAGAGACGGGGAATTCCTTTATCAGCTATCTGACGGATTACCGCATGGATCAGGCAGCCCGCCGTCTGATTGAAACCAGTGAGAAAAGTTATATTATTGCGAAGGAAGTAGGCTACACGGACCCGAATTATTTCAGCTACGTGTTCAAGAGAAGATTTGGCGTATCGCCTTCCAAGTACAGAACGGAGCATGCGGAAAGTGAAAAGTAGATTTCTGAAATATGTAAAAGGACTGGAACCCCGGGGAATTCAGACTACGATCATGTTCAGCTTCTCCGTGATTTCCATTTCTATTATGCTGATTCTTGGAATTGTACTCTATCTGCGTTTTTCCAACGCCACCAGGCAGGAGACGATACAGAGCACCCGGAGGCTGCTGGAACAGACCGGAGAGAATCTGGAGGAGTATCTGATCAGTATGCGGCAGATATCGGATACGGCGTACTATTACCTGATCAAAGAGAATGACTTTTCCACCAGCGGAGAGGACATTCAGAGCCGGATCAATCTGCTTTACGAGGCAAACCGGGATAATCTGCAGAGCATTGTGGTTTACAACAGCTACGGAGGGCTTCTGGCCGCTGAACCGGTGGCCACCCAGAAGGAAAACCTGAATGTAACGGAGCAGGGATGGTTTCAGCAGGCGCTGGATGAGGTGGAGAACATGCATTTTTCCACGCCTCATATCCAGAATCTGTTTGATGACAGCACCTTCCGCTATTACTGGGTGATTTCTCTGAGCCGGGCTGTGGAAATCACAAACGAAGGGCGGTCAGAACTGGGCGTTCTGCTTGTGGACATGGACTATTCCGTGATGTCCCGGATGCTGGATCAGATCAATACTTCGGAGAACGGGCAGTATTATTACCTGTGTGACAGCAGCGGCGAGATTATCTATCATCCGAGGCGGATACAGATCAGCGATGGAATCAGCAGCGAAAACAGCAGGATGGCGGCCGGTTACAAGGACGGTGTCTATGACGAGACCTTTGAGGGGGAGCGGAGGAAAGTGGTGGTAAATACCATCAGCTACACTGGCTGGAAGCTGGTCGGAGTGATCCCTTATTCTGCTTTTACCTACGGCATGGTCAATATGCGGTATTTTATCGTTCTGCTGATGCTTCTGATGGCCATGATGCTGGCCGTCGTGAACCGTATCGTCTCACAGGGCATTTCCAGGCCGGTGCTGAGACTGAATGATTCGGTCAGAGAATATGAAGCGGGAGAAAAACCGGAAATTTACATCGGAGGCCCTCAGGAGATCCGGCACCTGGGACATTCCATACAAAAATCCTATGAACAGATTGAGGATCTGATGAAGAAGATTGTGCTGGAGCAGAATGAGAGAAGAAAGAGCGAACTGGACGCGCTTCAGAGCCAGATCAATCCGCATTTTCTTTATAATACGCTGGAATCCATCACCTGGATGGTGGAAGGAGAACGGAACGACGAAGCGGTCTTTATGATCTCCCAGCTGGCCAGGCTGTTCCGGATCAGTCTTTCAAAGGGACGCACAATCATCAGCATCAAGGATGAGATCCAGCATGCTCAGAGCTATATGAATATTCAGAAGGTCCGGTATAAAAATACTTTTTCTGTAAGCTTTGACATAGATCCGGATATCTGCTCCTACAGCACGGTCAAGCTGATTCTGCAGCCGATTCTGGAAAACGCCATTAATTACGGAGTAAGCGGTATGGATGAGTCCGGAGAAATCTGTGTGGAGGGCAGACGGGATGGAGACAACATTCTGCTCTCTGTGACAGACAACGGAATCGGAATGTCAGAAGAGGAAGTGGGTCTTGTGCTTACAGACAGTACCCGCATTCATAAGCGGGGTTCCGGCGTAGGTCTTGTGAATGTGAACAGGCGTATTCAGATTTATTTTGGAAATGAGTATGGACTGGTCATCGAAAGTGAGCCGGATGAGGGCACCAGAGTCACTGTCCGCATACCGGCGGTACCATATACGGAAGAAGGCACAAAGCTTCTGGAAGAAGGAAGGTCAGAATGAAAGTCAGCAAAAAATCTTTTATTATAACAGAAGCGGTTCTGGGTATCCTGGTTCTTATCCTGGCGGTAATGATGCTGCGGGAAAACAATGGAGAACCTCTGGGAAGAGTGTCGGTGATTGTCCGGGATTCCGATAACGCCCAGTGGGCGGCATTTAAATACGGGATACGCATGGCGGCCCAGGACAGGGGGGTGGAGGCTGTGATCGTAGGAACCGAGAGCGTGATGACCACGGAGGAAGAGCGGGAGCTGATCGAGAGCGAGATCGGCAAGGGAGCCGACGCGGTAATTGTCCAGCCGGTTCCGGGAGAGGGCGTGGAAGAAATGCTTCAGAAGGTGAAGAAGAAGGTTCCGGTGATGCTGGTGGAAGCACTGGATTCCGGAAACGGAAAGGCCTCGGAATTCCCTGTCACGGCGGCGGATGATTACGCTATGGGACAGGCCCTGGCCCGGGAGGTTTTGGAGGATTACAGTGGAAATCTGGAAGGGAAGACGCTGGGAATTGTGTCCCGGACTACCGATTCAGAGGTAACAGCCAGACGGACGGAGGGATTCTGCGACGCTCTGGAGGGAACCGGAGCAGAAGTGAGCTGGCGGGTAGCCGGAAACTTTGACAATGGGGAGGAAGATTATCTGGGGGGCCAGGAAAAAGTGGATTTTGTGGCGGCGCTGGATGACAGCAGCCTGATGGCGGCGGGCGCCTATTCCGCTTCAGACGGCCTGAACGGAGCTCTGCTTTACGGAATCGCCCATTCTACCCAGGCGGCTTACTATCTGGATACGGGAAGCGTGGAATGCCTGGTGGTGCCGGATGGATTTCATGTGGGATATCAGAGCATGAGTGAGATTGCTGATGGGATGGAACAGCTTTTCTATAAAGAGAAGGATCAGGTGGTTTCTTATACGGTACTGCGCAGAGAGACTATGTTTTCCAAAGAAAACCAGGAGCTTCTTTTTACCATGAGCCAGTAGGAGAAAAAGCGGTATGAGGATAAAAATAAGAAAAACAGCGGCGGCGGTTCTGTTCTGCGTGGGAATGCTGGTTCTGTGCTCCTGCGGAAAGGGAGAGGACGAGACAGAGGGAAAAAAGTATATCGGGGTGGCCTATTATAATCAGAGCGACACCTTTCTGAATGAGCTGCTGGACAGCTTTCGGGAACAGCTGAAAGAGCTGCAGGGACAGGATATGGAGACGGTGGTGATGATTCGGGATGCGGCCGGCTCCCAGCGTACACAGGATGATCAGGTAAAAGAACTGATTGATGCCGGCTGCGATGTGCTCTGCGTCAACCTGGTGGACCGGGCGGACCCGTCAGAAATCATCGATCTGGCCAGAGAGCAGAATGTGCCGATCATATTTTTTAACAGAGAGCCGGTGGCTGAAGATTTGATGCAGTGGGACGGTCTTTATTATGTGGGAGCGGAGGCGGAGGAATCCGGCCGTATGCAGGGAGAGCTGGCGGCAGATATGATACGCGCCGACAGTGAGATTGACAAGAATCATGACGGAAAGATCCAGTACGTAGTGCTGGAAGGGGAAGTCGGACATCAGGATGCCATTATCCGTACGGAGACTGTGGTGGAGACACTGATCGGCCAGGGAATTGAACTGGAGAAGCTGAGCAATCAGATTGCCAACTGGAACCGCGCCCAGGCAGAGAACCGGATGGAGCAGCTTCTCGGGCAGTATCACAGTCAGATTGAGCTGGTTCTGGCAAATAATGATGACATGGCGCTGGGCGCCCTTGACGCGTACAGAAAGCTGAACTATACAGAGTCGGCGCTTCCGGCCTTTTTCGGAATCGACGGCACGGACGAAGGGCTGGAAGCAGTTATGGACTCGGAGATTGCCGGAACCGTTTACAATGATAAGGAAGGGCAGGCGGGAGCCATGGCCCGGCTCAGCCTGGCGCTCCTTACAGGGAAAGGCATGGATGAGATAGAGTTCCAAAAGGAAAGATGTATCTATCTGCCTTATGAAAAAGTTACAGAGGGAAACGTCAGCGAGTTTTTGCTGCGGAGCAGATAAGCCGCCGGTTCGGAGAGCCGGCGGGTGGAAAAAGAGGGTATTTTCCGGAGGCCTGGAGCCAGGAAAAGCCCTCTTTTTTATTCCCGCGGACAGCAAAAAACCTGTTGACTTGAATGTTATGAAATGTTATAATCTGTTACAGAAAACGGGAACAATATAACAAAATATAACAAGGGGATATAAATTATGAACCAGCTTCGGCGGGAAAAGATAGGGAAGTATATTCAGGAAAAAGGTGCTGTGACAGTGAAAGAGCTCAGCGCTCTTTTTCCTGATGTCAGTTTAATGACGATACACCGGGATTTGGAGAAGCTGGAACAGGAAGGGGTCATCAACCGTACCAGAGGCGGAGCCGTGTCGGCGGTTCAGGGAAGCAGCATCACGGAGGCCAAGCTGGAAGCCCGCATGCATACGAATATGAAGGCCAAGCGGGAAATGGCTGCCAAAGCGCTGAAACTGATTGAACAGGGCAGCGCGGTGTTCCTGGACGCGGGGACCTCAAGCATGGCGCTGGCTCAGGCCATGCCGGATATGGATATCAATATTTTTACGACCGGTCCCAATATCGCGCTGGAGCTGGGAAGGCTCGCTGTTCCCACGATTCATATGTGCGGCGGCACCCTGAACCGGTTCAACCAGGCGGTGTCAGGGCAGAGCACGCTCCAGATGCTGGAGCAGATCAATATTGCCACGGCGTTTCTGGGAGTGTCCGGCTATACGGATGAGGGCGGCTTCACCTGCGGGAAGGAAGATGAAATGCTGGTAAAGCGGCTGATGCTTCAGAAGGCGGGACAGACGGTGATCCTGATGGACAGCTCCAAATGTGGAAAGATTCTGCCTTATACTTTTGGAAATGTGGAAGATGTAGATTATATCATCAGCGACGGCGGACTTCCGGAAGAGCTGGTCAGAAGAGCGGAAGCGGCCGGGACAAAGATTCTCTGACGGTGTGGGTAATAAAAAGAAATATAAATGAAACAAAAATGATGGAGGTAAGAAAAAATGGCGGTAGGCGTATTGATGCCAAAGGCGGGGATCACAGTAGAGGAGTGTGTGATTACCGAATGGCTGAAAAAGAAAGGCGACCATGTAAATGTGGGCGACGTTCTTTTCACTTATGAGACGGATAAGGCGTCTTTTGAGTGCGAATCTACAGCAGAAGGAGAACTGCTGGAAATCTTTTACCAGGATGGGGACGAGGTTCCGGTACTGGTAAATGTATGTGCAATCGGCCAGCCGGGAGACGATATTTCCGGCCTGCGCGGAGGCGGAGCGGAAGCAGCGCCCGCGGCAGCTCCCACAGCCCAGGCGGCACCCGCGGCAGCACCTGCGGCTTCTGCGGCACCTGCGCCGGCGGCAGGAGCTCATATGGCTCAGGGAGTTCTGATGCCGAAGGCAGGAATTACCGTAGAGGAATGTGTGATTACAGAATGGCAGAAGAAAAAGGGAGATCATGTCAATATCGGAGATGTGCTCTTTACATACGAGACGGACAAGGCGTCTTTTGAATGCGAGTCCACAGCAGAAGGAGAACTGCTGGAGATCTTCTATCAGGATGGAGACGAGGTTCCGGTGCTGGTAAATGTCTGCGCCATCGGCCAGCCGGGAGACAGTATCGAGGGATTGAAGGAAGGGACTGCCCCGGCGGCAGGAACGGCTCCGGCAGCTCCTGCCACAGCCCCCGAAGCGCAGGCAGCGCCGGCAGCTCCTGCGGCAGCGCCATCAGGAGCGCATATGGCCCAGACGGTTATCATGCCGAAAGCGGGAATCACCGTAGAAGAATGTATGATCAGCGAGTGGCAGAAGAAAAAGGGAGATCACGTCAATATCGGAGATGTGCTCTTTACCTATGAGACAGATAAGGCGTCCTTTGAGTGCGAATCCACAGCGGAAGGAGAGCTTCTGGAAATCTTTTATCAGGATGGCGATGAGGTTCCGGTACTGGCTCCTGTATGTGCCATCGGCCAGCCCGGCGACAGCACAGAAGGCCTGAAGGACGGCAGCGCGCCCGCCGCTCCTGCAGCGGCCCAGCCCGCGGCAGCGCCTGCACCGGCAGCGGCACCTGCGGCAGCTGAGCCAGCGGTGGCTTCCGGCCCGGCCAAGCCCGACGCAAAGGTATCTCCGAGAGCCAGAAAGACGGCGAAGGAGCTTGGCGTGGACGCTACGGCGGCGGCAGGCACCGGACCGCACGGACGGATTATCGAAGCGGATGTGAAGGCGTACGCAGCCAGCGCGCCTGCGGCGGCTCCGGCCCCTGCGGCAGCGGCAGCAGTCTCCGCAGCGCCGGTTCAGACAGCAGCGCCTGCCCCGGCAGCGGTAGCAGCGGCACCGGCAGCAGCACCGGAAGCAGAATATGTGGATGTGAAGTTCTCGGGCGTGAGAAAGGCTACGGCAAAGGGCATGATGAAGTCCTTAAGCACCATGGCGCAGCTCACCCACTATCACACCTTCGACGCCACGGCCCTTCTTGCCTTAAGAAAGCAGATCAAGGCCAACGGCGAGGCGATGGGTATGCCGAATATTACATTGAACGATATGGTGCTCTTTGCGGTATCCCGGATTATTCTGCATCACCCGGATCTGAACGCGATTATGCCGGAAGAGAATGTACTCCGCAAATACAGCCACGTACATCTCGGAATGGCGGTAGATACACCGAAGGGACTCTTCGTACCGACCATTTTCAACGCAGATCAGATGAGCCTGGCGGAGATCAGCGTGGAAGCGAAGCGGCTGGCAAAGATCTGTCAGGAAGGCAAGGCGACGCCCGATATGCTGGCAGGAGCCACCTTCACAGTTTCCAATGTGGGCTCCCTGGGCGTGGAGATGTTCACGCCGATTGTAAACCCGCCTCAGGTGGGAATCCTGGGTGTGTGCGGCACTACGACACGCATTAAGGAAGTGAACGGAGAGATTAAGCCATACCAGGCGATGGGTCTCTGCCTGACCTATGACCACAGGGCGGTCGACGGATCTCCGGCTTCCCGCTTTGTGAAAGAGCTCTGCAATGCTCTTGAAAACTTCCCGCTTCTGATGATGCAGTAACCAATCTGCGGCGGAAGCCGGAATATGGAAGATGCCAACTGACTTTCGGGCCGGGGACGGTTACGTCCGGTCCCTGACCCCTGCCATAATAGAACTGTCAACCGCACAGGCGTGAAGCCTGTGAAATGAGAATATAAAAAAGGAGAACAAGAACATGCCAAAGTCAATATTTGTCGATCCGGACAAAATGCGCGCGGAAGGAAAAATCACATTTAAAGATATTCCCATCAACGTATATAAAAAGTCCGTACAAGAGGAGCTGGATGAAGGAAACTACACGAAAGAGGATCTGATCCGTATCTTCCGCGACATGACTATCTGCCGTGAATTCGAGGATATGCTGAATCAGATTAAGACACAGGCAAGATACGCCGATGTGGAGACTACATATCCCGGTCCGGCCCATCTGTCTCTGGGACAGGAGGCGGCAGCCGTGGGCGAGGCTTATCTGCTTGGAAAGGAAGATTTTACCTTCGGAAGCCACAGAAGCCACAGCGAGATCCTGGCAAAGGGACTTTCCTGTATTCAGAAGCTGGGCGACAAGGAGCTTCTTGATATCATGGAGAATTTCTTTGACGGCAAAACCCTGAAAGCGATCAAGACCGTCAGCAAGGCAGAGGGAGATGTCAAGGAGCTGGCCATTGAATTTCTGGTATACGGCGCTCTGGCAGAGCTGTTTGCCCGTGAGAACGGCTTCCATAAGGGACTTGGCGGTTCCATGCACGCGTTTTTCCTGCCCTTCGGCGTATATCCGAACAATGCTCTGGTAGGCGGTTCCGCAACCATTGCCACCGGCGCTTCCCTGTTCAAGAAATGCAACGACAAAGAGGGCGTAGTGGTAGCGAACCTGGGCGACGGCTCCATGGGACGCGGACCTGTATGGGAGGCTCTTTCCTTTGCAACCATGGATCAGTACCGCACTCTGTGGGAGGACGGAAGAAAGGGAGGACTCCCGCTGATCTTCAATATCAATAACAACTCTTACGGAATGGGCGGCCAGACCTGCGGAGAGACCATGGGCTACGGAGAGCTGGCGCGTATGGGCGCAGGCGTGACGGAGAGCCAGCTTCACGCGGAGCGTGTAGATGGTTACAATCCGCTGGCAGTCATCGACGCTTACCGCCGTAAGCTCCCGCTGGTAAAGAGCGGCGAGGGTCCGGTATTCCTGGATGTGGTAACCTACCGTCTGCTGGGACATTCCACTTCCGATCAGAATGCGTACCGCACCAAGGAAGAGATCGAGGCATGGAGAGCCCAGGACCCGCTGGTAACCTACCGCAAGGCTCTGGTAGAGGCCGGCGTGGCAGAGGACAGCGTATTTGAGGAGATCTGGGCGAAGACAAAAGAAAGAATGGCACGTATCTGCCGTCTGGCCGCAGATAAGGAAGCCTCCCCGTATCTTGACTTCGATAAAGATCCGGCTATCATTGAGCGTGTGATGTTTAATAACGGCAAACAGCGTAATATGGACCCGACCAGAGAGCCCTCTGTCATGGGACCGAAGGAGAACTGCAAGCGTTACATGGATATCCAGAAGAAGATCCACACACATTATGTGGATGGACAGGAAGTAAGTTCCATGAAGCGGTACAACATCCGTGACGCTGTATTTGAGCCCATGCTCAACAAATATTACGAAGATCCGACTCTGATCGCCTATGGCGAGGATGTGCGTGACTGGGGCGGCGCCTTTGCTGTATATCGTGGATTTACGGATGTAATTCCCTACTCCAGACTGTTCAACTCCCCGATTTCCGAGTCCGCTATCGTAGGTACCGGCGTAGGCTATACCATGTGCGGCGGCCGCGCGGTGATCGAGCTGATGTACGGCGACTTCATCGGATGCTGCGGCGACGAGATTTTCAACCAGATGGCGAAATGGCAGGCCATGAGCGCCGGAATTCTGAAGATGCCTCTGATCCTGCGTGTATCCGTAGGCTCCAAGTACGGCGCACAGCACTCTCAGGACTGGACGTCCATGTGCGCCCATGTACCGGGACTTAAGGTCTGCTTCCCGGCTACGCCTTATGAGGCGAAGGGCCTGATGCAGGCAGCCCTGAATGGAACCGATCCGGTAGTATTCTTTGAGAGCCAGAGAATTTACGATGTGGGAGAAAAATTCCATGAAGGCGGCGTTCCGAAGGAAGAATACGAGCTGACCTTTGGTGATGTAGATGTGATTACAAAGGGATCTGATGTAACGATTCTGACCATTGGAGCAACTCTGTACAGAGCATACGACGCAGTGAAGGAACTGAAGGAGAAATATGGTCTGTCCGCGGAGCTTATCAACCTGCACAGTCTGGTTCCGCTGGATTACACGAAGATTCTGGAGTCTGTAAAGAAGACCGGAAAAGTGGTTCTGGCTTCCGACGCCTGCGCAAGAGGAAGCTTCCTGGACGAAGTGGCAAAGAATATCACAGAGCTTGCCTTTGATTACCTGGATGCTCCGCCCGCAGTAGTAGGCGCGCAGAACTGGATCACACCGCCCTTCGAGTACGACAAGTATTTCTTCCCGCAGAAGGAGTGGATACTGGACGCTATCAACGAGAAGCTCGTACCGCTTAAGGGCTATACTCCGACGACGAATGTGACGGCTGAGGAGCAGCTGAGAAAGCTGAAGCTGGGAGTATAGGCAGCGGGGAACGTCTGAATAAGAATTGCCATAGAGCTCATTATAAAAATATCATAGAAAACCGCATGGCAAGAAATTAGAAAGGAAATAAAAGCCAGTGCGGAGTCTAAAAAAACAAGGCCCTGGATGCCGGCAGGCATCCGGGGCTTTCTAAAAGTATGAAATACAGGAGGTGCATATGAGAGAAGAGGATAACAGAACCTACTGGATAGAAATATATGTACCGGGCAAGGGGCTGGCGTTCCGGGAGGAGGCCGTCATGGCCAGGGATCTGGCCACAGGCAGAATCACGGCTCTGGGAACGGCGGCAAGGGAACAGCAGGCGGCAGGAATGGAGGATGCCATGTTCTATGCAGGCGCGAAGAAAGTGAAGCTGACAGAAGAACCGGCAGGCCATGTGCTGTATCAGGAGGAACCGGGAGGATTTGACCTGATATTGGCGATCCGGTCGGAAGAATGGTAGAAGAAGGAGACAAAAAGCATGCAGCACAACTATTTCATACAGACTTACACATGGAACCCCTGGCGGAATCTGGCCGCGGAAAAGTATCTGGCAGATCGAATCGGAGAGGGAGATGTGGTTCTCTATCTCTGGCAGAATGAGCAGACGGTCGTGATAGGAAGAAACCAGAACGCAATCCGCGAATGCCGGGCGCAGCTTCTGGAAGAAGAGGGAGGCTCTCTGGCAAGGCGTACCACCGGGGGAGGGGCGGTTTATCAGGATCTGGGAAACCTCTGCTTTACTTTTCTGGCCTCTCCGGAGCGCTATGATCTGGAGAAGCAGCTTCAGGTTATCCAGAGGGCCTGCCGGAAGTTCGGAATCGAGACGAAATTTTCCGGCCGCAATGATGTGATTACCGAAGATGGTTTTAAGTTTTCCGGAAATGCGTTTTCCAAAACCTCCAGGTGCAGCATCCAGCACGGAACGCTGATGGTCGACGTGGATGTGTCGAAAATGGAGCGCTATCTGACCCCTTCTAAGGAAAAAATGAAAGCCAAGGGCGTAAAGTCTGTTCAGTCCAGGGTCTGCAATCTGAAGGCTCTGAATCCGGAGATTACGGTGGAGGCTGTGCGTCAGGCGCTGAAGGAAAGCTTCCTGGAGATTTACGGGGACTTTACGGAGCTTGATCCGGCGCAGCTGGACAATCCGGAAGTGCAGGAGACGTATGAGCTTTACTCCTCATGGGAATGGAAATACGGTAAGTCCCCGGAGTGCGAGACTTCGTATGAAAAGCGTTTCGACTGGGGCGAGGTGGAGGTATGGCTGAAGCTTCATGCCATGCGGATCAGCGAGATCAAAATCTATTCCGACGCGCTGGATACGGAGCTGCCCGGGAAACTGGAGCACATTCTTCTGGGAAAACGGTATGACATGGCGGATCTGGATCTGGAAAAGGAGGCCGCAGACAGTACACCGGAGCAGAAGGAGAAAATGCGGGAGACCGCGGACTGGCTGGCCGGCCTGCGCTGATAAGAGCGGAAGACAGGAAGCAGCAGATATATACAGTGATAAGAACCGGAACGGGAAGCCGGAGATTCTGCCTTGGGCAGAGCCTCCGGCTTCCCGTGTCTTATGCGCTGCTTTTGCTTGACCCGGATGCGCGGAGCCAAAAAGTACTGCCACAAAACATGCCACGGATTGACCCTCCCAAAAGGCCCATAGTATCATGAAAAGGATGAGAAATAAGCAGGAAAAAGAAGAAAAAGAAGCAGAAGAAGCCGGCGCGCGGTACGCAGACAGAGCCGGCATGCCGGAGCGGTCTGGCGGCAGAAAATGACACAGGAGGAGAAAAAGATGTATTGTTCAAAATGCGGAAAAGAAGCTGTGAATCCCGGAGAATACTGCGCGTACTGCGGAGCTCTGCTCAAGCGCGTGCCGGAGCTGGAGAACTGTCCTG
>ERZ1643250.1316-NODE-1316-length-21732-cov-4.386262_pt1 | contig 21732 bp, 15 predicted proteins | sample MGYA00579262_ERZ1643250 | MGnify/ENA primary metagenome ERZ1643250 (study PRJEB29033, sample SAMEA4952265) | chicken gut metagenome | biome: Broiler Chicken; feature: Gastrointestinal Tract; material: Caecum | place: Ireland | collected 2018 | study: Broiler... | reverse complement strand
ACCGCCACCGTACTGATCGACCGCTGGTGGATCAGAATTCTGCTTTTTGTCGTATCTTTGTTCGTCACGATCCACATACTCCGAATAAAAACCGGCGGCCATGAAGCCCGAAATTCTCCTTCTCGTCCCGACTCTGCCTGAAATCGAGCCCTTTCTCCGTCAGCAGGGAAAGGGCTACGGCCCCGTGGTCACGGGCATAGGCCCTTACCGATGCGCGGCGGCGACGCAGGAGGCCATCATACAGCGGCGGCGGACATGGGTTCCTTCGAAGGAAAGGGGTTCGTTCCGAAGTTTTCCGAACGGTACGACTGTCCGCATATTCCGGCGGATGCTCCGTTGCCGGTCGTCGCCTCGAACAGCGTGAGCGGAGCGGCCTCGCCTCATGTCGATCGGAGCGCCGCACAGATCGAGAATATGGAAGGGGCCGCTTTTTTCGACGTCTGCCTGCGCGAGCAAATACCTTTCTGGGAGCTCCGCACGATCTCGAATACGGTCGGCGAGCCTTTCGGCCAATGGAATATTCCGCTGGCGACCGACGCGCTGGCCCGAGCGATAGGCCGCCTGCTGCAAACGGCGGAAAATACGTACCTCACCGCGCGGCCTTCCGACGACACATAAGTCTACGGCCGGACGGTATCGCCTCCGGCCGAGCGGCGAAAGCCGCATACTGCGCGGCACCGTCCGCTTACCAAGCGCAGACAAAGCGCATAGAAACGCAATAAACGAAAAGCATGAAACTCAAACTGAGCATATCGACCTGTCCGAACGACACGTTCGTGTTCGACGCGATGCTTCACCGGCGGATCGACACCGAAGGACTCGACTTCGATCTGACCATGGCCGACATCGAGCAGCTCAACGCCGCGGCGCTCGCCGGAGAGCCCGACATAACGAAACTGAGCTACGCGAGCTTCCCCCTCGTCGCGGACCGCTACCGGATACTCGGCAGCGGAAGCGCGCTCGGTCGGGGCAACGGGCCACTGCTGGTCAGCCGGCACAAGCTCTACCCGGACGAACTGCGCGACGCCCGCATCGCGATCCCGGGCGAGCACACGACCGCAAACCGGCTGTTGTCGCTGTTTTTCCCCGAAGCGTCCGACAAACGGGTTTACCTGTTCTCCGATATCGCCGACGCCGTTCTGAGCGACGAATGCGACGCCGGCGTACTGATCCACGAAGGCCGATTCACGTACCGCGGGAAGGGATTGCGGCTCGTAGCCGATCTGGGAGAGGAGTGGGAGAAACGCACTTCGCTGCCGTTGCCGCTCGGAGCCATCGTCGTTTCGCGCCGACTGGACGAGCAACTGGCCCGGACGGTCGAGCGCGTACTGCGCCGCAGCGTGGAATACGCCTTTGCTCATCCCGAAGCATCGGCCGGCTTCGTGCGCAGCCATGCCCAAGAACTGAGCGAGGAGGTGACGAAAAGCCATATCGAGCTGTTCGTGAACCGCCATTCGGCCGATCTGGGCGAGGAAGGCCGCCGGGCCGTCGTGCGGCTGCTGGAACTCGAAAACGAGGAGGCATTCCTATGATACGGGAAACGCTCGAACGGCTCCGGGCCGAAGACAACCTGAGAGAACTGCCGAGGATAGAAATCCGAGGAAAATACGTCGTCTGCGACGGCAAGCGATACCTGAACCTGTCGTCGAACGACTATCTGGGACTCGCCTGCAGCGACGCCGACCGGAAATTCATGCAACGGCAGCCCGACGACGGGGCTTTTCTGCTGAGCAACCCCTCGTCGCGGCTCGTCACCGGCAACAGTTCCGACTATGCGCGACTCGAGTCGGCCTTGTCGGAACTCTTCGGCGGCCGCTCGACGCTGGTCGCGGGATCGGGCTATCTGGTCAACGCGGGCGTCCTGCCGGCTCTGACGGGCAAGGGCGACCTGATTCTGGCCGACAAGCTCGTCCATGCGAGCCTGATCGACGGACTGCGGCTCGGCGAAGCCGAGTGGCGGCGGTTCAGGCACAACGACACGGAACATCTGGAATGCCTGCTGGCCAGACACCGCGACGCCTATCGGAACGTATGGATCGTCACCGAGTCGATTTTCAGCATGGACGGCGACTGCGCCCCGCTCCGCAAGCTCGCGGAGCTCAAAGACAAGTACCGCTGCAAGCTATATGTGGACGAGGCGCACGCATTCGGCGCCTATGGCCCCGGCGGCCGGGGACTGGCCGCTCAGGAAAGCGTCGAGGACGCCTGCGACATCCGCATCGCGACGCTCGGCAAAGCCATAGCGTCGCAGGGAGCCTTCGTCATCACGGACCCGCTGACACGCGACTTGCTGGTCAACCGGATGCGGACGCTGATCTTTTCGACCGCGCTGCCGCCGATCTCGCTGCGGTGGTCCGAGCACGTCGTGCGCGCATTGCCTTCGATGGACGACCGGCGCGAGCGGCTCCGCGAATACGCGCGCACGATCACGGGCGACGACCGGCATACGCACATCATTCCGATCATGGCCGGCGAGAACGCCCGGGCCATCGAGATGAGCCGCCGCTTGCGCGAGGCGGGCTTTTGGGTCGTGCCGATCCGCTACCCGACCGTGCCCAAAGGTACAGCCCGGATTCGGGTGTCGCTCAGCGCGGCACTCGAACGAGCAGATATCCTCCAATTCGTCGAAGCATGCAAAAACATTGGCTGAAGCGCATCGGCGCGCCCGATCTGATCGTCGTCGCCCTCGGCTGGGCCTCGGAGCCCCGGCTGGTACAAAACATTCCGACCGAGGGGTACGACGTGCTGGTCCTGTACGACTACCGGACGCTGGAGCCGCTCGCGGCAGCCGATACGGCCTCCTATGGACAGATCACGTTGCTGGCCTGGTCGTTCGGCGTATGGGTAGCCGAGCAGGTTTGCCGGGACATTCCGTTTCGCCGTGCCGTGGCCCTCAACGGCACTCCGCTTCCGGTCGACGCCCGCTACGGCATTCCGCCGCAGGCGATGGCCGTAACGCGGCAAGGCATCCGCCGGACGGGAACCGACCTGTTCGACCGCCGCGCCTACGGCACGTATTATGATCGGTTGTCGGAAACGCTGCACACCCGTCCGCTCGAAGAACTGTGCGACGAGCTCGACGCGTTGAGCGAAGCCGCCGCCGAACCGTACCGCCCGAACATCGAATGGAGCGCGGCCGTCGTAGGAGGCGCCGACAGGATATTTCCTCCGGCCCATATGGCCGCTTACTGGAAAGAACTGGCCATCCCCGTACCCGACATGCCGCACTACCCTTTCGGTGACCGGACCGCAATGGAAAAACTGTTGAAAAGCAACGAACCATGACAACCGACAAACAACTGCTCAAAAGCCGTTTTTCGGCCAGACTGCGCGACTACGACTCGCTGGCCGTCGTGCAAGACGCCATATGCGGCCAGCTGGCCGAAATGACCGGCCGCAACTGCACCCGTCCGGTCGACAGCGCACTCGAGATCGGGTCCGGAACCGGATTCCTGACGCGCCGCATGCTCGAGCTTTATCCACATGCGCTGTGGACGATCAACGATCTGGTCGAACAATCGGCCGATTTTCTCGAGCCCTACGCGGCCGGACACGACGTACGCTATCTGTGGGGAGACGCCGAAACGATCGCCCTGCCCGACAGGTTGGATCTGATCGCTTCGGCCTCGGCCGTTCAGTGGTTCGACGATCTGCCGCGCTTCGCACGGAAAGCGGGGAATCTGCTCGAAACGGGAGGATATATCGTGCTGAGCACGTTCGGGCCCGAAAACTTCCGGGAAATCAAGGCCGTGACGGACGAAGGTCTGGACTATTACACCCGGGAACAACTGCAAGAACTGTTCGAGTCGGCCGGGTTCCTGACGCTCGAGACGCTCGAATACACGCGAAGCCTCGCGTTCGACACGCCCCTCGACGTATTGAGGCACATCCGTGCGACAGGCGTCAACTCGATCCGGCACGCACGCTGGACAAAGCGGGAGCTGAGCGATTTCGAGACCCGATACCGCAACGGCTTCCGGAACGCCGAGGGACAGGTCACGCTGACCTATCACCCGGTACTGCTGATCGCCGAAAAGCTTTGAGCCGGCCGCTTTTCGGAACGGCCGGCTCGTCCGCCGCCGGGAGATAGAAGCCGACGGCTTCGGCCCCCTGTTAAAATACATAAATAGCCGGATTTCAGGAAAAATCGCTATCTTGGTCATAAATCGCATCCGCCCATGAAAAAAGCAGCGTTTCTGATTTCGGCGATTCTGGCAGCCGGCTGCGGCGTACCGGAAAACGCGTTCCTCGTCGAAGGATATGTCCCCACGCTGAAAGACAGTACCCGACTGATCCTGACACGATTCGAAGGCGAAATGCTGATCCCCGTCGACACGGCCCATGCCACGAACGGCCGCTTCTCTTTCCGCTATCCCGCTACGGGCAAGGGCCGGCTCGCCATCCTCACCTTTTCCGACGATGTGTCGGACATGTTCCTGCCCCTGTGGTCGGCCCCCGGAGAGAAAGCCGTCATCACGGGAGACAACAACTACAAGCGCACATGGAGCGTGAAAAGCCGAATCCCCGAACAGAGGGAAGCCGAACGATACAAACAGGCCGCCAAAAAGGAATACGAAAAATTGCAGCAAATTTCCATGGAATACCGCAAACTGTCGAATACGCACGGTGTCTCGGCAGACAGCATCGCCGATAAAAGGCAAGCGCTGAAGCATACGGAAGACAGTCTGCAATATCTGATCTACGACAAGACGCTCGAACAGCTCGACCGCTCGGAACCCGACTCGCCCGTTTTCACGGACGAGCTGAGCGGCATCTGCCTGATGATACGCCATTACGAAGCCTTCGCCGGCCTGAGAGAACGGGCCGAGATTCAATACGACCGGCTGCCGGAAGAAATCAAGCGATCCCAGGCAGGCAAGGAAATGCACTCAACCCTCCATCCGCCGGCAAAGGTCCGTACGGGCGACCGGATGGCCGATGCAGAGTTGGTCGATTCGAACGGGGAAACGCACCGGCTATCGGAATATCTGGGCAAATACGTTTTGCTCGACTTTTGGTCTTTCGGATGCGGTCCCTGCCTCTTGTCGCTGCCGGAATTGAAAGCCGCATCCGAATCGTACCGGGACAGGCTGACCGTTATCAGCATCACCTCCGATCCGAAAGACCTGTGGCAAACGGCCTCCGAGGAGCACGGCATCACATGGGTCAACCTCAACGCCTCGAACGATCCGGCCGTCAGCGCCCGGTACGGGGTCAACGGCATCCCGCATCAGGTAATCATCTCTCCCGCAGGCATCGTCCTCGACTCGTGGGCCGGATACGGGCAAGGGCTCCTCGAGCAACGGCTGAAAACATACCTATCCGATTGAAACGGGAAAGGTCCGGAAGCTGCCGCAGGACAACTTCCAGACCTGATTACGAAACGCACGGGAACCGTGACATTTTCAGGACGCCGGTCCGGCCTCGCATGCCCCTTTCCGCGCCGACCGACGGAGGATTCGGACAACGTACAGGCCGAATCGCCGATGTATCTTAAGAAAAAAGCATAGCAGGGCGTATAAGCCGGGTTCTGTACCCTCTCTTTCGAGGGGCCTCTACCATTTATCTAGGCCGGCGGTCACCCGCACGGCTCGTCAGCAACCTACCCCCCGACATCGGGCGAGCAACCCTACAACTGCCGGTATACATGGTCTTGCAACCCGCGAGACGTACTGGCCGGAACGTGTCGCCACTTCCGCGGTGGGCTCTTACCCCGCCTTTTCACCCTTACCGTCCCATTCGGGACGGCGGTCGTTCTCTGTTACGCTGCTATCCCCTCGCGAGGATCTTCCCGTTAGGAAGCGCGGCGCTCTGCGTTGCCCGGACTTTCCTCCCCTCCCGTTTCACGAATAGGTCTGAATTCCGCTTTTCGGGAGCAGCGGTAGAGCCTCCCTGCTATGCCGACGGCAAAGGTAATCATTCCTGCGGACCTGCGCCAAATTATCCGGCCGTCGGCCGAAAATATTTCCTTTGGAAATTCGGGTTTCCCAAAAGCAATCGTACTTAGGCTTTGCAGCTCTCTCGGGCACAATCGTCCCCGAGTCGGGCAATACGGAAACCCCTCTGCCGCACCGGCAACGATTCTGCAAACTGCCATTACGACGGCATATCGAACGGAATACAAACGCCGCTCTGTCTGTCGCGAGCATTTCGGACGCGCAGGTGCCGGACGGGTTATTTCCGCAGCTCGAACTCGGCGAGCGTCTTACCTTGCAGATCGAGCGCCCGGACACGCATCGTGCGTCCCGAGACGTCGACCCGCACGACGGTCCCCGTACCGTTGACGATCACGGGGAAAAGAATGTCTCCGGCCGAGGGCGGCGCATCGAAAGGCTTTTCGGGCGCATCGACGATCATCGGAACGCGCAGCTTCTCCTCCGTAGGCTGTATCAGCTCGTAGCGGTGCGTATGTCCCGAAACCATCAGATCGATCGAGGCGCGGTTGAAAAGCGGCAGGAACTCGTCGGTGATCTGCTGCACGCCGTGCCGCTCGGGATGATCGGGATCCATGCGGGAAACGGGCGGAAAATGGTTCATCACCACATGCCAGCGGGCCGTACGGTACTCCTTGGAACGGATCAGCTCGGCGAACCAGCGGGCCTGCTCACTCCGGTAGGAATCGAAATCGTTCAGACCGGCATAGACGGGAAAGTCGTCGGGCTTGTCTTCGCCGCAGTCCAGTACGACGAACATCACGTCGCCCTCGCGGAACGCGCCGTAGAAAGTCCCGTTCGTGCTCGGAGCATAACGAGCGTACTCGCGCGCCTTATTGCCGCGCGTCTCATGATTGCCGCGCACGAGCACGAAAGGCCGCTCGGAAGCGAACAGTTCGACGCTCTTGTCGATGAAACCGCGGAACGGAACCGCCTCGTCGTCGTAGTAGTTCATCATGTCGCCCACATAGAAAATCCGATCGGCGCTTTCGACGCCGGCCAAGGCGAGCAGGCGGGCGAGTTTGGCCGAGTCGCCGTGCATGTCGCTCAGAGCGATGAACGAACACTCCTCGGAACGAGGATCGGGCGTACGGAAAGCGTACCAGCGCGAGACGATGCTGTCGCCGAAGGTTACCCGATAGGGTTGGAAGTCGTCGATCCGCTTCGAGCAGAGACGATAGTCGTAAGCCGTCGCCGGCCGCAGCGAGTCGGTCCGGATCGTACAGAACGTGTTGTAAGCATCCCTAAGCCCGTCCTTAACTGCATAATGGCGGGTTATCTCCCCTTCGGGCGAACGGAGCTCGACCCAAGAAAAGCCCTTGTCGGAAGTGGTGAACACGAAAGTCACGCCCGTAGGCGTCAGTTCCTGCAAATAGGGGCCGTGGCTGAAACCGTAGGGAGCGGCGGCCGCAACGGAAACAGTCAGAAGAAAAGACGCCAAGGCGAAGATTCGGATTTTTTTCATCGTGCGAAGGATTAAGAGGTTGATCGTTCAAATTTAAGAATTATTCGGAAACGGACGAGGACAAACCGTCCGTTTTTATTTCCTTTGCAGTAAAATTCCGGTCATCCGGACTGCCCATGGAACGCAACATCCGCATATCCGACTACGACTACCCGCTGCCCGAAGGGCGCATCGCCAAATTTCCGCTCGAGCGGCGCGAGCAGTCGAAGCTGCTCGTCTGCCGCGACGGCCGCATCGCCGAGGACCGCTTCGAGCGGATCGGGCGGTTTCTGCCCGAGGGTTCGATGCTCGTATTCAACAACACGAAAGTGATCCGAGCCCGGCTGATTTTCCACAAGGCGACCGGCGCGCGCATCGAAATATTCTGTCTCGAGCCGCACGCCCCCGCCGATTACGAGCGCGCCTTTGCCGCGCACGGCCGCTGCCGCTGGCAATGCATCGTCGGCAATCTGAAAAAATGGAAAGACGGACCGCTGCAGATCGCATTCGGGCTCGGCGGACGGACCTACCGGCTCGAAGCGACCCGAACCGGGGACGGCGGCGGGCATCAGATCGTCGAGTTCGTCTGGGACGCGCCGCTCGCGTTCGGGCAACTGCTCGAGGAGCTCGGACGGATTCCGATCCCGCCTTACCTCTGCCGCGAGAGCGAGGAGCTGGACAACAGCCGCTACCAGACGGTCTACTCCCGGTTCGAGGGATCGGTCGCCGCTCCGACGGCCGGGCTGCATTTCACGCCGGAGGTGATCGGACGACTCCGGGCCGAAGGCCATCCGACAGCCGAAGTGACCCTGCATGTCGGCGCGGGCACGTTCCTGCCCGTAAAGGCCGGCAACGCGGCCGAGCACCCGATGCACACCGAACACTTCGAAATCACGCTCGACGCGTTGCAAGGCATCCTCGAGCATATCGACCGCATCACGGCCGTCGGCACGACGAGCATGCGCACGCTCGAATCGCTCGCGGCGCTCGGTTGCCGGGTTCTGCTCGACGGAACGCCCGACGAGCGCAGGAGTGTCGGCCAATGGGAAATCTACGACATGCCCGAGCGGATCGGAGGGCGCGAGTCGCTCGAGGCGTTGGCCGGGTACATGGGACACGCCCGGCTGCAAAAGCTGAAAGCCTCGACGCAGATCATGATCGTACCGGGCTATCGCTTCCGCGTCGCGAGCAGCCTGATCACGAACTTTCACCAACCGCAGAGCACGCTGCTGTTGCTCGTATCGGCATTCATCGGCGAACGGTGGAAAGAAGTCTACGACTATGCGCTCGCCCATGATTTCCGTTTCCTGAGTTACGGCGACAGCTCGCTGCTTTTCAGACAGAACGGGCAATAGAAGCAAGACAAACGAACCGGAATCCGACGAGGCCATGAAAGAAAACGCATACAAGCCGTCCGACTGGCTGCCCACGTCCGTCAAGGAAGTCCGCGCACGCGGATGGGACACGCTGGACGTCATTCTGTTCACGGGCGACGCCTATGTCGATCATCCGTCGTTCGGTCCGGCCGTGGTCGGCCGCCTGCTGGAGGCCGAGGGCCTGCGCGTGGCGATCGTGCCGCAGCCCAACTGGCGAGACGACCTGCGCGATTTCCGCAAGCTGGGACGCCCGAGGCTGTTCTTCGGCGTATCGGCAGGCAACATGGACTCGATGGTCAACCATTACACGGCCAACAAAAGGCTGCGCAGCGACGACGCCTACACCGCAGGAGGACAAGCTGGATTCCGGCCCGACTATGCGGCCACGGTCTACACGCGCATCCTGAAGCGGCTGTTCCCCGACACGCCGGTCGTGCTCGGCGGCATCGAGGCCTCGCTGCGGAGGCTCACGCACTACGATTACTGGAGCGACTCGCTGAAGCCGTCGATCCTTATCGACAGCGGAGCCGACCTGCTGGCCTACGGCATGGGCGACCGGGTGATGCCGGAAATCGCCCGAGCCGCGCGCAACGGTTTCAACATGCATCTGCTCAAGAAGCTGCCTCAAGTCGCTTTCGTGGCCGACCGGAAATATGCCGACTCGCTGGGCGACGAGCCGCTGAGGCTCTACCCGTTCGAGCGATGCCTGAAAGACAAGCGCGCCTTCGGCGAAAACTTCCGGCGCATCGAAACCGAGTCGAACCGCATGGAAGCCCGCACGCTCGTCGAAGAGACGGAGGGCCGTTTCGTAGTCGTCAACCCGCCCTACCCCAAACTGTCGGAGCAGGAACTGGACCGCAGCTTCGCACTGCCCTACACCCGGCTGCCGCATCCGCGTTACAACGGCAAAGGCGACATCCCGGCATACGAAATGATCAAGTTCTCGGTCAACCTGCACCGGGGCTGTTTCGGAGGGTGCAGTTTCTGTACGATTTCGGCCCATCAGGGCAAGTTCGTGTCGAGCCGCAGCGAGCGGTCCGTTCTGGACGAGGTCCGCGCGATCACCGCCATGCCCGGATTCAAGGGCTACCTGTCCGATCTGGGCGGCCCGTCGGCCAACATGTACCGGATGGGAGGACGCAACGAGGCGCTCTGCCGGCGGTGCAGCCGCCCGTCCTGCCTGTTTCCCGCCCCCTGCCGCAACCTGCGCAACGACCACCGTCCGCTGATCGAGCTCTACCGCCGGGTAGACCGCGTGCCGGGCATCAAAAAGTCGTTCATCGGCAGCGGCATCCGATACGACCTGTTCGAGAAAGACGACTGGGAATATCTGCGCGAGGTGATTCGCCGCCATGTGTCGGGACGACTGAAAGTCGCTCCCGAGCATACCGAGGACGGCGTGCTGAAGCTGATGCGCAAACCCTCGTTCGCGCTTTTCCGAACGCTGAACGAGCGATTCGGCCGGATATGCCGCGAAGAGGGCCTCAACTACCAACTGATCCCCTACTTCATATCGAGCCATCCGGGATGCACCGAAAGGGACATGCGCCGCCTGAGCGACGAGACCCGGCGCCTGCACTTCCGGCTGGAGCAGGTGCAGGACCTGACCCCCACGCCGATGACTCTCTCGTCGGTGATGTTCTACACGGGCGAGAATCCCTACACCGGAGAGAAAGTCTACGTGGCGCGCTCCCAAGAGGAGAAGCGGCGGCAGAAAAGCTATTTCTTCGAGTGGCAGAAAGACCGCAGGAAAAAATAATTTTACGGACCCGCCCGCGCCGCAAGCGCCAAAATCGCTATCTTTACCCTCTCACCGCACAAGATACGAAAATGGCCAAACGGTACAACCCGAACGAAAACAACGCCGCGGCAGCCGCCGCGCTGACCGATCAGGGCGCGCTGATTCCCCCTCAGGCGATCGAGCTGGAAGAAGCGGTACTCGGCGCGCTGATGCTCGAGAAGGACGCGATCATCGAGATTCAGGGCGTCCTGACGCCCGAGGCGTTCTACAAGGAAGCGCACCAGACGATCTACAAGGCGATCATGGACTTGTCGATGGAGCTCAAGCCGATCGACCTGTACACCGTCAGCGAGAAGCTCAGGCAGACCCGCAAGCTGACCTCGGTCGGAGGCGCGTCCTACCTGGCGCAACTGACCCAGAAGGTCGGCTCGGCCGCCCACATCGAGTTCCATAGCAAAATCATCGCGCAGAAGTATGTCCAGCGCGAACTGATCCGCGCGGCGACCGAAATACAGAAAAAAGCCTACGACGAGTCGATGGACGTCACGGACCTGATCGACCTGGCCGAAGGCGAGATATTCAAGGTGTCGGAAGGACACGTCAAGCGCGACGTGCAGAAGTCGCGCGACATCATTACCAAAACGCTTCAGGTAATCGAGGAGGCGTCGAAGCGCGAAGGCGGATTCAGCGGCGTGCCGACCGGGTTCACTCACCTCGACCGGCTGACGCTCGGCTGGCAGCCGTCGGATCTGATTATCATCGCGGCGCGTCCGTCGATGGGCAAGACGGCCTTCGTGCTGTCGCTGGCGCGCAACGTGGCGGTCGATTTCGAGAAAGGCGTCGCATTCTTCTCGCTCGAAATGAGCGCCGAGCAGTTGATGATGCGCCTGATCGTCGGCGAGAGTGGCCTCGACTCGCGCGACGTGCGCAACGGCCAGCTGACGCCCGACCAGTGGAAGCACCTCGAAACGTCGATCAAGCCGCTGGCCGCGGCTCCGCTGTTCATCGACGACACTCCGGCGCTGTCGATCTACGAGTTCCGCTCGAAAGCGCGGCGGCTCAAGACGCAGTACGATATCCAACTGGTCATCATCGACTACCTGCAGCTGATGACGGCCCAGACCGACTCGCGCGGCAACCGCGAACAGGAAGTGGCGATGATCTCGCGATCGCTGAAGGCGATCGCCAAGGAGCTCAACATCCCGATCATCGCCCTCTCGCAGCTCAACCGATCGGTCGAGTCGCGGGGCGGCAACAAGCGTCCGCAGCTCTCGGACCTGCGCGAATCGGGAGCCATCGAGCAGGACGCCGACCTGGTAGCGTTCATCCACCGCCCCGAATACTACGGGCTGACCGTGGACGAGGACGGCGCGCCCACGCAGGGCATGGCCGAGATCATCGTCGCGAAGCACCGTAACGGAGCCGTCGATACGATCAAGCTGCGTTTCCGGAAGGAGCAGGCCAAGTTCATGGACTACGACGACCTCTCGGGCGAAGGCTACAGCGCGATGGACAGCAGCATGAACACCGAATTCGGCTCGGCCATAGGAGGCGGAGCCGGCTCGCTCGACAAGATCAACGACTTCGGCGGCTACGGCGAATTCGGCATTCCGTCCGGCTCGGGAAGCGGCCCGGGCGGACTGGGAGGCACGTTCGGCGCGGCGCCTCCCGACGACGAGGGCTCGCCGTTCTAATCTTCCTCGCTCGTTTCCGGCGAGTCGACGGGAAACCGGCCATGAAAGCCGGAGTCCGCGCAGAGCGTGAAACTCAGCCGCAGCGGATTCAATTCCGACCGCTCCCCCGGATTTATCCAGGCTCGAACGGCTCGTCCCGGTCGTCTCTGCACAACGCCAAGCCGTCGAGACCGCACGCTATCGGTCGACGAACCGATCGGAACGATCGCCGGAGAAAAACCGGATGCATTGCGGGAAAATCGTCCGCTGCGTTTATTAATGAACCCTCTAACCTATCAAACCTGACCCGACCATGAAAAGAACCTTCGTTTTGACCTCGCTGCTGGCATTCGCCGCGCTCTCGCCGAACGATTCGGGCTACGGAGCCTCTCCGAGTCCGGACGCAGCGGGGCTTTGCGTCCCCGTTCGGGGTTCGTTCTGCGGAGAAAAAGTTCCCGAGTCTCCCGATCCGCTCGTCGCATACCGCTGGGAACGTCCGCTGGCTTCCGACGATCTGGAGCATTACGAGCTGCACCCCCTGTCGATCGAGATGCGGACGGCATCCGGCAAAACGCGGAGCATCCGGCCCGGCCGGCCGATCCGGATCGACGAGCCTTGCACCCTGATGCTCGATTTCGGACAAGTGAACGCCGGATGGCTCGCATTCGACTCCGACGACCTGGCCGGAGAAGTCGAGATGAGTATCAGCGAATATACCGAGCCGGCCGTGCTGAACGCCGGCGCCCAGCATCCCGTCAAAACGGCCGCCGCCGAGCGTCAGGACGGAAATACCTATCTGCTGAGACTGAACGACGAGCTCTACGAGGGCGTCCGCTACGGGTGGATTCATGTCCGGTCGGCAGATCGCCCGTTCACGATCTCTGCGATCCGCCTGACATGCCAGATCAAGCCGACGAACTACGAGGGCAGCTTCGCCTGCAACGATCCCTCGCTGACCCGCATCTGGTACACCGGAGCCTACACCGTCAAGCTGAACCTGCTCAAGGACTACTTCGGCGCCATCCTGATGGAGCGCAGCGACCGGCACTCATGGACGGGCGACGCCCACCCGTCGCAGGCAGCCTCCATGGTGGCCTTCGGAAACTACGATTTCGTAAAGCAAAACCTCTTCTACACCTCGACCCAGTTCAACGGCATCGCGGGCTACTCGCTTTACTGGGTCCTGAGCCTGGTCGACTATTTCGACTATACGGGAGACCGGCAGACGTTCGACCAGCTGAAAGAAAACGCCTGCAACAAACTGGACATCGCCTACGAGCATTACGGCAAGAGTCCCGACCTACAATTTTTCGGCTGGGACGAACGGCTCGGAGCCGGATTCGAGAATCCGAACTGCCCGGAGTCCCAGAATGCGTATAAGATGCTGTCGCTGCGCGCGTGGAACGAATTCAGTCGGGCCGCAGGGGCCGCAGGCTACGCCGACATCGCCGAGAAGTACGCCGCTTACGTCGAACAGAAAAGCCGGGAGCTGCGGGAGCATCCCGATCCGTTCGGATCGTTCGGCCTTTTCGCGGCGTCGGATGCCGTGAACGCCGGCTTCACCACGCCCGCCGAGCAGCAGCGCCTGTGGCAAAACGCCTTCTCGGACCGGCAGCAGCGCCTTTCCTACTCTCCGTTCAACCAATACTTCGTCATTCAGGCGATGGCCCGCATGGGACGGCATGCCGAAGCGCTGACGACGATCGACGACTGCTGGGGCGGCCAGTTGCGATACGGCGGGACCACGTTTTTCGAAGTGTATCGCCCGTCGTGGAACGAGTCGCTCGCTCCGAACGGCGCGCCGGTCAACAACCAATGCGGCTATACGAGCCTGACTCATCCGTGGAGCGCCGGCGTCACGAAATGGCTGTCCGAGGAAATTCTCGGCATCAGGCCCCTTTCGCCGGGATTCGGAAGCTTTCTCGCCGCTCCGCACCTTACGCCCGACGTGCATTCGGTCCGCGGCAGCATGCCGACTCCGCACGGAACCGTCCGCTACTCCTTCGATCTGAAAACGGGCAGGGGACGCCTCGTAGTCCCGGACGGGACACGGGCTACGGTCGGGATTCCGAAGTCGGGCCGAACGGTCCGCTCGGTGCTGCTGGGCAAACGGCCCGCCGAGCAGGCGTCCGACAAGCGCACCGAGGACTCGCTGTTCGTATACTATCACGGGATACGGCCCGGCGAATACGAGATCCGCGCCGCGTATTCCGGCAAGTTGCGCCGCCCCCGGAAAGAGCCTTTCCTGTACGCCTGCCCGCAACCCGCCGTGCAGGACTCGACGACGCGGGGCGACTGGCCGGGCCGATACGGAAGCAAGGGTTACGTCTTCTGCCACTACGAACCGGACGGTTCCCACCGAATCCGACTGCCCGAATTCACCGACTCGATCCGCTTCGCCAAAACGGGCGGGCTGCATATCGCGACGCGAACGGACGACCGCCGGGCCCCGGTATCGGAAGACGGAAGCGGAACGCGGAACGCGGGCACGGTCGTCACGCTCGATCCGGCTCCGTGCAACCAAACCATGACCGTCGATATCCGCAACAAGCACGACGGACCGTACCGGCTGGCGCTCTATTTCGTCGATTGGGAAAAGACGGGTCGCCGGTCGGCGGTAGAAGTATTCGATCTGGACGACAAACGGCTGCTGATGCCCGTCCAGATCGTCCGGGACTATCGCGAAGGACGGTACGTCGTCCTGTCGCTCGAAGGCTCCGTACGGCTGAGGATCAATCAGGTGCGGGGAACGAACGCATCGCTCTGCGCGCTGTTCTTCGACTGATCGCCGACCGGCATACCGTCCGCGAGGTCGCATTCGGAAGAGTTCTATGAACGGCCCGAAACCGGCAATGCCGGACGGATCAAGGCCTGCCGCGCCACGACTGGGCGACAAGCGCGGCAGGCCACTTGCTATTTTCGGCAAACTCTCGTATCTTTACCTGTAGCAAATCGCATATACCCAACGATGTATCACAAATCATTTCACCCGTATGTTCGTCAAAAGCCATGGCAGCGCGGTGCTCGGTATCGACGCGCTGCCGATCGCCGCAGAGGTCAATATCACGGCCGGCATCGGCATGTATCTGGTCGGCCTGCCCGATAACGCGGTCCGAGAAAGTCAGGAACGCATCCGGGCCGCATTCGAGAACTGCTCGTACAAAATGAGCGGCAAGAAAGTCGTCGTCAACCTTTCGCCGGCCGACATCCGCAAGGAGGGATCGGCCTACGACCTGACCATTGCGCTGGGTATTCTGGCCGCGACCGAGCAACTGCCCGCCGAAAGGCTCTCGCGGTATATCGTGATGGGCGAGCTGTCGCTCGACGGCTCGGTGCTGCCCGTGCGAGGAGCCCTGCCGATGGCTCTCGCGGCCCGCGACAAGGGATTCGCGGGCGTGATCCTGCCCCGGCAAAACGCCCCGGAAGCGGCCGTCGTGTCGTCGATCGACGTCTATGGCATATCCCACCTGAGGGAAGTCGTCGACTTTCTGCGCGGAGACCGGGAACTCGAGCCCGTGCAAGCCGATACGCAAGCGCTTCTCCGGCAGCAGGGCGGAGCCTACGAAGCCGATTTCAGCGACGTCAAGGGACAGCGGGTCGCCAAGCGAGCGCTCGAAATCGCCGCGGCCGGAGGCCACAACGTGCTGATGATCGGTTCTCCGGGCTCGGGCAAAACGATGCTCGCCCGGCGGCTGCCGTCGATCATGCCGCCGATGACGCTCGACGAGGCGCTCGAGACGACGAAAATCCACTCGGTGGCCGGACGCATCGGAGCAGGCAGCGGACTGATCGGACAACGCCCGTTCCGATCCCCGCACCACCTGACCTCGCGCGTCGCGCTGATCGGCGGCGGAAGCACGCCCCAGCCGGGAGAGATATCTCTCGCGCATAACGGAGTTCTGTTTCTCGACGAGCTGCCCGAGTTCGGCCGCACGCTGATCGAAACGCTGCGCCAGCCGATGGAGGAAGGACGCGTGACCGTATCGCGGGCGAAATACACGGTCGAATATCCGGCCGACTTCATGCTCATAGCCGCGATGAATCCCTGCCCGTGCGGATATTACGGGCACCCTTCGCGGGAATGCGTCTGCTCGAAAAGCGCCGTGTACCAGTACATGAACCGCATCTCGGGTCCGGTGCTCGACCGGATCGACCTGCACGTGCACGTTTCGCCGCTCAGCTTTTCCGAACTCTACGGCGAGCGACCCGAGGAGAGCAGCGCAACGATCCGGCTCCGGGTCATCGCGGCCCGGGCGGCGCAACAGGCCCGATTCGCCGGACTGCCGATTCATTGCAACGCCTCGATGGGAAGCAAGCAAATCCGCGCATTCTGTCCGCTGCCTGCCGAATCGGAAACCATGCTGCGCCGTGCCATGGAACGCATGCACCTTTCGGCCCGGGCTTACGACCGCATCGTCAAAGTAGCCCGAACGATCGCCGATCTGGCCGGAGAGGCCCGGATCGCGCCGGCCCACATCGCCGAAGCGATCCGCTACCGCAGTCTCGACCGCGAATCGGCGAGATAACGCTCCTTCCCGATACGCCGGAAAGAGCCACCCGGACGCGAGCCGCAGGACCCGCGGATCGGACAATGCAATCCAAAGGCGTACCCGGCTCGATAAACAAAGCCATACGCAGCGACAAGAAAACGGAATATCCGCCGTATCCGAAAAGATACGCATGCGAGCCGCCCCGTCTCCCGGTGCGTCAGGGGTAAGAAACCCAAGCTTCGGCCTATAGCACGTTCCGGCCTCCGAGCGGAGCTCTCATGTCGGACAGCGACCGCCGGGACGTAAAAACAGGGCCACCGAGTCATCCCGATTCCGGCGCTTATCGGGTTCGACGACAAGGGACAATGATCGTCAAGACCCATACACGACAAACCGCTTCTTCCGAACGCCGCGGGATAAAAGCCGGCCGAAGCGACCGGGTAAGCCCGACGAAAACGCACCCATGCTACTGAACGACAAAATACGGATCACGCCTTTCGCCCGAATCCTGCCCCCTCTGGCAGCAGGCATCGCCTGCCAGCGGTTCGCAAGCGCGCCGCTATGGGCCGTCGCGCTGATCGCTGCCGCCATTTACGCCGGAGCTTGGCTCACGCGGAAAATTCCGGCAGGCCGCGCCTACGTCTACGCTTCGCTGTTCTGCACGGGTCTCCTGCTCGCCGACCTCTCCTCGACGAAAAGGCCGATGCCCCGAAACGAGCGGCTGGCGATGATCGTCGAAATCGACCGGACGCCGTCCCTCTCCGGACGCTGGGCCGTCACGACCGCACGGGCGGGAATGTATCGCTGCTTCGGCAGACAAGCAGGGACGACGCCAGCCCGCTGGCAGCCGACCGACGAGAAAATCGAACTGCGGTTCGACACGGGATTCCATGTCTCCGTAGGCGAGCAGATGGCCGTCGCGGGCTATCTGAACCCGATCGACACCTCCGGCAGCCGGTATGGAGCCCTGATGCGAAGCCGGGGCCTGACGGCACGGGCCTACGTCACCCGAGGAAACCTGATAGCCCGCATGGACGGCAACGGGCGAACGGCCATGCGGAGCGCCGCGCTGTTCCAACGGGCGGCGGTCGAGCGGCTGTCACGGCTTCGTCTGTCGGAAACCGACCGGAGCATGGTCTGCGCGCTGGTCGCTGGCGAAAGACGCATGGACCGGGACCTGCGGGCCGCCTATGCCCGCACGGGCACGGCGCACATACTGGCCGTATCGGGCCTGCACATGGGATTCGTGATGCTGCTCGTCAATCTGGCGCTCGGCTGGGTCGTACTGCTGCGGCACGGCCATCTGATCCGGAACGTTCTGGCGATCCTCGCGCTATGGACCTATGCCGTTATGGCCGGACTGTCGCCGTCGGTCGTCCGCTCGGCCCTGATGCTGTCGGCCGCGCAAGCGGCGCTCGGTGCCTCGGTCAGCGGCAACGGCTACAACGTCGTGCTCGGCACGGCGACGCTGATGCTGGCCGTCCGGCCGAGCTATCTGTCCGACGTAAGCTTTCAACTCTCGTTCGCCGCCGTGCTGTCGATCCTGTTTTTCTATCCCCGCCTTTACCGCAGGCGTCTGAGCCGGCACCGGGCGCTCGACGCGCTGTACAGTTCGCTGCTGCTCGGCGCGGCGGCCCAGATCGGCACGCTGCCCCTGATAGCCTATCACTTCGGAAACGTTCCGCTCGTCTCGCTGGCAATCAATCCGGTCGTAATTTTCGCGGCTTTCGTCGTAATCGGAGCCTCGCTGCTCTGGCTGCTGTGTCCGCTACCGCTGTGGAACCCATTTCTGAGCCGCATCGTCGAAACGGCCCTGACCGTTCAAAACGGCATGGTCGCGCATGCCGCCGCGTCTCCCGCCGCCGCGATCGAGGGCATCGTCCTTCCGGAATGGGCGGTAGTACTTGCGTACGCCCTGCTGGGAATGCTGGCCGTGGCGGTCAAACTGCGCGAAGAGAAACGGACGGACGGCCCGACGAGACGCATTCGGAAGAGAAAAGTTGCGCATTAGCCGTTTTTACCGGATATTTGCCTTATGACAGAACAGGAACTCGACATTCTGGCGCAAGACTCTTCCCGGGAGCTCATCGAACGGCATATCGACGAAGACCCGGCCCGGGCGGCCCTCCGCCTCGGGCCGCATGCCGCTCTGCTGTCGACGCAGATCAAATACCTCCAACGGGCCAAAACGAAACTGCCTTCCTATCACCGGGCCCGCTGCATCATTCCGCCGCTGGCGTTCGAGCAGGCCAGCAGCGAAGCGGCAGCCGAAGCGAAGACTTACGAAGGCGGACTGTGCATCGATCTGACCTGCGGCCTGGGCGTCGACTCGCTGATGCTGTCCCGACGATTCCGGCGCGTCGTCTCTCTAGAGCGCGATCCGGTACTGGCGCTCGTCGCCCGGTACAATTTCGAGCGGCTCGAAGCGCGCAATATCGAGGTAATCTGCACGTCAGCGGAAACGTTCGTCGCGGAATTCGCCGGAACGGCCGACCTGATTTACGCCGATCCGGCCCGACGGGACGGGGCGAACCGCCGGCTGGTCCGGCTGGAGGAGTGCTCGCCCGACGTCCGTTCGCTGATGCCCCGCCTGCGGCAAATAGCCCGACGGATAGTCGTCAAGGCATCCCCGCTGTTCGATACGGACGAGGCTTTCGCCCTGTTCGGAGGCGAGGTGTCGGTCGAGGCCGTGTCGCTGCGCGGCGAGTGCAAGGAGCTGCTGATCGATCTGCCCGGCACGGACCGGCCGGAAGGACCCGGTCTATTGCGAGCCACGGCAATCGGCCGGGGCACCCGGACCTTTCGCCCGGAGCAGCTGCGAGACGGAAAGCCGGACGCCGGATTCGACCCTCCTTACGACTATCTGCTCGTTCCCGACGTCTCGCTCTACAAAATCCGGGCGGCCCGCTGCTACCTGCAATCGGCAGGCGCATTCGCCGCCTCGGAAACCGGCTACGGGTTTGCACGACATTTGCCCGACGACTTTCTCGGACACGCGTATCCGATCGAAGAGATCGTGCCGTACCGTCCCAAGGCTTTGAAAGCTCTGTTCAAAGCACGCGGAATCGAGCGGCTGAATCTGCTGAAAAGGGATTTTCCGCTCGACGCCGAGCAAATCGCCCGGGCGACCGGCATCCGGCAGGGCGGCCTTCACGACAGTGGACGGACGACGGATCGCCGTCATGCTGTCGGAAGAAGGACGCGAAAGGGACAGGCAACTTTGAGAACAATTCATTACATTTGTAGAACGATAGACACGCAATGAGCGAATGGATTAAGAAAATCGTCCAGTACATCACCAAGGACATCTGGGTGAAGAAAGAGCACGAGTACAAGTCGCGCCACACGCGGTGGGCCGTCCAGCAGTTCAAGGTCTTCATCTTCACGGCTCAGGGCATCGGGCAGCACAGCATTCTGGTCCGCTCGGCCGCGCTGACTTTCTATACGCTGATGTCGCTCGTACCGATCGCGGCCCTGGTCTTCAGCGTCATGAAAGGTTTCGGATTCGAGGCCCGACTGAACGAGTACCTGCACGAGCAGTTCCCGCAGTACAGGGTCCTGATAGATCAGGTGCTGACATTCGCCAACGCGATGATCCAGCGGACCAAAGGCGGCGTGATCGCGTCGGTCGGCGTGGTCGTGCTGTTCTGGTCGGTCATCAAGGTATTCAACTACGTCGAAAGCTCGTTCAACAGCATCTGGGAAGTGCGACGCTCGCGCTCGCTGACGCGCAAGTTCAGCGACTACACGACGGTCATCGTCATCGCGCCGATTCTGTGGGTCATCTCGAGCAGCATCGGCATCCAGATACAGCAGCACCTGCTCCATTACACCTCGACCCCGATCGTCAACGTCCTGCTCGGTACGCTGTCGACGCTCGTCATCTGGACGATGTTCACGTTCGTCTACCTGGTCATGCCCAATACGAAAGTGAAACTGCGCAGCGCGTTGACGGCAGGAATCATGGCGGGCACGATCTTCGTCTTGTTCCAACTGGCCTACGTTTTCATCCAGTCGCGACTGACGAACTACAACGCTATTTACGGCAGCTTCGCGGCCGTACCCCTGTTCCTGATCTGGCTTCAGACGAGCTGGCAGATCGTGCTGTTCGGAGCCGAGCTCTCGTTCGCCTATCAGAATATCCGGAAATTCGAGTTCGAGAAAACCGCCGGAGAGATGAGCCTCGAATACAGGAAAAAGGCACTGCTGGTCATCATGCAACAGATCGTCAGGCATTTCATGGCCGGAGGAAGCGCCATGTCATCCGAAGAGATAGCTCGGAACCTGAACCTGCCCGTACGCGTCGTGCGCGACACGGTTTTCGCGCTGGAGAAAGCGGGCCTGATCGTCCCGGTCGTCAGCCCGGACGAAAAGACGGGACTGTACGTGCCGGCGCGCGACATCCATACGATCCGCGTGTACGACGTCATTCACCGGGTCGAAACCTCCGGCCATGCCGCGTTCGAGCCCGAGCAGAGTCCCGAGTTCGAGACCATGGACGCCATCGTGCAGGCGCTGAACCGGGCGGAAAGCGACAGTCCGGCCAACCGCCTGATCATGGATATCGAAATCGGCGGAAAAAAAGAGGAGCGGGCATGAAAACGGTCGTCGTCATCGGAAGCGGGAACGTGGCCGAAGCGCTGGCCGGAGCAATCGCCGCCAGTCCGTACGGACTGGCGCAGCTTTACGCCCGCAACCGCGACCGGGGCGAACGGATCGCCCGCTCGTACGGCTGTCCGTTCGCCAGCGATCCGCAAGAGTTGGCTCCGGCCGACATCTATCTGATCGCCGTAAGCGACCGGGCGGTCGGAGAAGCGGCCGAAGCGCTCGATTTCGGCCGAGCCGTCGTGGCCCATACGGCCGGCAGCGTACCGCTCGACGGGCTGCCGGGAAAAATCCGGAACCGGGGCGTGTTCTATCCTTTGCAAACTTTCACGGCCGGGCGGCATATCTCTCTCGGCGACGTGCCGCTGCTCGTCGAAGGCTCCGATCCGCAGACGACCCGTACCCTGCTTCGTCTGGCACGCGCGCTCAGCTCGAACGCGAGGCAAGCCTCGTCGGAGGAACGGGCGAAG
>ERZ1643250.1315-NODE-1315-length-21732-cov-49.569682_pt1 | contig 21732 bp, 20 predicted proteins | sample MGYA00579262_ERZ1643250 | MGnify/ENA primary metagenome ERZ1643250 (study PRJEB29033, sample SAMEA4952265) | chicken gut metagenome | biome: Broiler Chicken; feature: Gastrointestinal Tract; material: Caecum | place: Ireland | collected 2018 | study: Broiler... | reverse complement strand
AGAGGAACAGCAGCCCCACCACCGTGATGATGGCCGACGCCGCCAGCCCGATGACGACCGAGCCGGCCACAGTCTTTTTGACTTTGGCCGCATCTTCCGCGCCGTAGGCCCGGGCGGTGACGATGGCCAGGCCGTTGCCGATGCCCAGCCCAAAGCCCACCAGCAGCTCGTAGATCGAGCCGCAGGCCCCCACCGCCGCCAGCGAGGTGTCGCCCAGGACGTTGCCCACGATCATGGCGTCCGCCGCGTTGTACAGCTGCTGGAACAGGTTGGAAATAAAAATGGGGATGGCAAAAATAAACAGGTTTTTAAAGATGGGGCCGTGGATCAGATCCACCTGCCGCCGCGGGGTCCGTATGGTCTCCATTGCGCCTCCGTAAAAGGTGTTGCTTGTTCGGTCTGCCCCGCCCGGCCGGGCAGGGATGGTTCCCGGGGGATGCCCCGGCTTCTGCGTGCCGCATGGCACACTAAACACGGCCCCCGCCGGAGCGGAAGCCGTGATCTGTCGTTGGATGTTTTACAGTTCCTGGGTCTCGAAGCCCGCGCCGGTCAGCACCTGGACGCTGGCAAAGCCCGCGGCCCTGACCTGCTGGGCCGCCTTCTCGTACCCGAAGGTCAGGCCGTCCACCGAGTGGGCGTCGGCGGTGATGATGACCTTGCCGCCCATCTTGGCCCAGGCTTCCAGCAGCCAGCCGCTGGGATAAAAGTCGTCCCGGTAGCCGCGGAAAACGCCGCCGGTGTTCACTTCCAGCAGGCAGCCCGCGGCGTGGGCGGCTTCCAGCGCGCCCATGGCGGCCGCGCGGTAGCGGGGGGCGTTCTCGTCAAAGAAATCCCCGTCCCGGTTCAGCTTTTTGATCAGGTCGATGTGGCCCAGGATGTCGGGCCCCAGGGCGGCCACTTCGGCCACCGAGCGGAAATACGCCTCCGCCGCGGCCAGGCCGTCCCCGCCGAAATCGTCGGCGATGCAGGCCGCGAGGTCCTGCTTGCGGAAGTCGATCTCGTAGTATTTGCCGGTGTTCGCGCCGTGCAGGTAATGCACGCTGCCGATCCAGTAGTCGTACCCGGCCCGCTTGTCGTCCGAGAACTGATCCCACTCAATGCCGCAGAGGATGTCCACCTTGCCCTTGTACTCGGCCTTCAGCTTGGCGATGGTGGCCTTGTACAGCGCGGTGCGGCGGGGGCTCATGCAGTATTCCCGGTCGCAGGGGGTATGGCTGTGCCCCGTGAAGCCCAGCGTTGTCAGCCCCTGGGCGCAGGCGGCAGAAGCCATCTCCTGCAGGGTGTTTTTGCCGTCGCACAGCGTCGAGTGGCAGTGGACGCTGGATCTCATGAAGTCTGCCATAGCCTTGCTCACTGCATCCTTTCCTGTTTGACCTTGTGGTCAATGATATGTCGTTTTTCCAGCTCACGGGTGATGTCCTCCACCGTGATGCCGGCCTGGACCATCAGCACCAGGACATGGTAGGCAAGGTCGCTGATCTCGTAGACCGTCTCGGCCTTGTCCTCCTTCTCGCCGGCAATGATGACCTCGGTGCACTCCTCGCCCACCTTTTTGAGGATCTTTTCCTTCCCCTTTTCAAACAGGTAGGAAGTATAGCTGCCCGGCTTGGGGTCGGTCCTGCGGCCCTCGATCAGGCGGTACAGGCCCTGCCAGCTGAACTGTTTCAGCTCGCCGCTGAGGTACACCTGGTTGAAAAAGCAGCTCTCGGCGCCGGTGTGGCAGGCCGGGCCGCTCTTGACCACCTCCACCACCAGGGCGTCGCCGTCGCAGTCGGCGGTGATGGACACCACCCGCTGGACGTTGCCGCTGGTCTCCCCCTTGCGCCAGATCTCCTGGCGGCTGCGGCTCCAGAACACCGTCCGGCCCTCGGCAATGGTCAGCGCCAGGGTCTCGGCGTTCATGTATGCCAGGGTGAGCACCTCTTTGGTGTAGTGATCCTGCACGATGGCGGGGATCAGGCCCTTGTCGTCAAATTTCAGTTCCATACTCTCTCCTGCCCATAAGTGGGACATACTAACAGTTTATCTTATTCCGGCCCGATATGCAAGGGGTCAGAGGCGCATTTCCACACCATTTTTTGCAAGATATTCCTTCAGGTCGCGGATGGACAGCTGTTTCTGGTGGAAAATCCCCGCCGCCAGCCCCGCGTCGATCCCCCTGTGGCGGAACAGCTCGAGGAAATCCTCCTTTTTGCCCGCGCCCCCCGAGGCGATGATGGGCACGCTGACCCGGGCGGCCACCGCGTCCAGCATCTCCAGGTCGAAACCGCCCCGCACCCCGTCGGTGTCGATGCTGTTGAGGCAGATCTCCCCCGCGCCGTTTTCCACGCACTGGACGATCCACTCCAGGGCGTCCCGGCCGGTGTCCTCCCGGCCGCCCCGGGCAAAGACCCGGAACTGCCCCTCCACCCGCTTGACGTCCGCCGAGAGGACCACGCACTGGCTGCCGTAGCGCGCCGCCGCCGCCGGGATCAGCCCGGGGTCCTTCAGGGCGCCGGAATTGACCGACACCTTGTCGGCCCCGCATTTCAGGACCCGGTCAAAGTCCTCCAGGGTGTTGATGCCGCCTCCCACCGTCAGGGGGATGAAGATCTCGGCCGCCACCCGGGTCAAAATATCGGTGAAGAGGGCCCGCCCCTCAAAGCTGGCGGTGATGTCGTAGAACACCAGCTCGTCGGCGCCGGCGGCGTTGTACATGCGGGCCATTTCCACCGGGTCGGCCACGTCCCGCACTCCCTCAAAGTTGACCCCCTTGACCACCCGGCCATTGCGCACGTCCAGGCAGGGGATGATCCGCTTGGTAATCATAGGCGTTATCCTTTCGTTTCGTACCGGCGGACGCATTCCGCCAGATCCAGCGCGCCGGTGTAAAGGCTCTTGCCCAGGATCGCGGCGTCCACCCCCATGGCGTCGAGGGCGGCCAGCTCTTCCATCCGGCGGATGCCGCCGCTGGCCGTCAGGGCCAGGCCCGGCAGCTCCTGCCGCAGGCGGCGGTACAGTTCCAGGTTGGTCCCCTGCATCGCGCCGTCCCGGGCGATGTCGGTGACGATGAGGGCGGTGCACCCGGCGTCCGCCAGCCGGCGGCAGAAGGCAAGGCCGTCCGTGCCGCTGGTCTCCCGCCAGCCGTGGATGGCGGCCCGGCCGTCCTTCAGGTCCACTCCTACGGCCAGCTTGCCGCCGTACTCGCGCAGCATCCGGGCGGTAAAGGCAAAATCCGTCACCGCCACGCTGCCCAGGATGCACCGCCCCACCCCCAGGGCCAGATATTCCTCGATGCGCTGCTGGGTGCGGATGCCGCCCCCCACCTCGATGTACAGGCCGCCCTGCCGGGCGATGGCCTGGATGGCCGGTCCGTTGGCCGGCGCGCCGTCCCGGGCCCCGTCCAGGTCCACCAGGTGGAGGCAGGAGGCCCCCGCCTGCCGGAAGGCGGCGGCCTGGGCGGCAGGGTCGGCGCCGTAGACGGTCATGCGGTCGTAGTCGCCCTGGGTCAGGCGGACCACCTGTCCGCCCCGCAGGTCAATGGCTGGGAACAATTTCATGGCGAACTCCTTTGTTTCGTGTCAGGCGGCGGGCGCGCCGGCTCAAAGCTCGGCAAAGGCCCGCAGGATGCGCAGGCCGGTGTCGCCGCTCTTTTCAGGGTGGAACTGGGCGCCGTAGACCCTGCCGGCCCGCACCACCCCGGTGACGGGGATGGAATACTCACTGACGGCCAGGGTGCTGGGGGCGCAGTCCTTCGCGTAATAGCTGTGGACGTAATAGACATGCTCCCCCTCCCGGATGTAGCGGAACAGCGGGTCGTCCCGGAGGATGTGGAGGGCGTTCCAGCCGATCTGGGGCACCTTGAGCGACGGGTCGGTCAGGTCGGGGGCCAGGGGGCACACCTGCCCCGGCACCAGGCCGAAGCCGGGGTGCTCCCCGTATTCAAAGCTGCGGTCGAACAGCAGCTGCATCCCCAGGCAGATGCCCAGCAGGGGCTTTTGGGCGGCCTCCTGCCGCAGCACCGGGACCAGCCCGGCGGCCCTGAGCTTGTCCATGGCGTCCCCAAAGGCGCCCACCCCGGGCAGGATGATCCGGTCCGCCGCCCGGATCCGGGCGGGGTCGGCGGTGACGGCGGCGTCCAGCCCCAGGCGCCGCAGGCTGGAGCGGAGGCTGAACAGGTTGCCCACCCCGTAATCAATGACAGCGATCATACCAGCAGTCCTTTCGTCGAGGGGATCTCATCCCGGTGCGCCTGGTCCACCCGGACGGCGGCAGCCAGGGCCCGGGCCATCCCTTTCCAGCAGGCTTCCAGGATGTGGTGGCTGTTGCCGCCCGCAAACTGGACAAAGTGCAGCGTCGCCGGGATGCTGCGGGCAAACCCCAGCCAGAACTCCCGGGCGCACTCCACGTCGAAATCCCCCACCTTCTCGGTGGGGCAGCGGACGTCCCAGTTCAGGGTGCAGCGGCCCGACAGGTCCACCGCGGCAAGGACCAGCGCCTCGTCCATCGGCAGGCAGAAGCTGCCGTACCGCCGGATGCCCCGCATCTCCCCCAGCCCCCGGCGGAACGCCTGCCCCAGGGCGATGCCCACATCCTCGGCGGTGTGGTGATAGTCCACCTCCACATCCCCGTGGCAGGTCAGCACCAGGTCAAAGCGCCCGTGCCGGGCGAACAGCTCCAGCATATGGTTCAAAAAGCCGCAGCCGGTGTCCACCTGGTAGATGCCCGCGCCGTCCAGGTCCAGCGTCAGCTCGATCTGGGTCTCGGCGGTGTTGCGTTCCAGTCGTATATCCCGCATGGGTCATGCCTCCTTCAGGATCTTGTCCAGTCTCTGGAGCAGGATCTCCATCTGCTCCTTGGTGCCCACGGTGATGCGCAGCCAATGCTCGGTGCGGGGCTCGTCGAAGTAGCGGACCAGCACCGCCCGCTGCCGCAGCTCCCGGAACAGGACCCGCGACAGCATCTTGGGCGTCCGCGCAAAGAGGAAGTTCGCCCTGCTGTCGGTGACCACGAACCCCCGGCGGACCAGCTCCTGGGCGGCCCACTCCCGGGTCTCGATCACCTGGCGGCAGGTCTCCCGGAAATAGCCCTCGCACTGGAGGGAGGCGATGCCGGCCGCCTGGGTCATCTGGTTGACGTTGTAGGGGTTGAGGCTGTTGCGGACCCGCTCCAGGTCCGCGATCAGCTCTTTGTTCCCCATGGCAAAGCCCAGCCGCGCCCCGGCCATCTGCCGCGACTTGGAAAAGGTCTGGACCACCAGCAGGTTCTCGTGGTCCCGGATCAGGGGCACGCAGCTCCGGGCCCCAAAGTCCACATAGGCCTCGTCCACGATCACCACCCCGTCGGGGTTGCGGGCGGCGATCTCCCCGATGGCCTCGGGGGGCAGGGCCAGGCCGGTGGGGGCGTTGGGGTTGGCGATGACGATGGTCTCGTTCAGGTCATAGTACCGGGCCGGGTCCAGGGTGAAGTCCTTTTCCAGCGGGATGATGTGCTGGGGGATGTGCATCAGGCCGCACCAGACCCCGTAGCAGCCGTAGGTGACGTCGGGCCGGGCCAGAGGGCGGCCGGCGTCGCAGAAAGCCCGCAGGGCAAAGAACAGGTTTTCGTCGCTGCCGTTGCCGGCCATGATCTGGTCCGGCTCCAGCTCATAATATTCGGCGGCGGCCTGGCGCAGCTTCAGGCAGTTGGGGTCGGGGTAGAGCTGCAGCCGGTCGGCCACCCGGCGGACCGCCTCGATCACCGGCGTCGGGGGCGGATAGGGGTTCTCGTTGGTGTTCAGCTTGAGGACCGACCGCCTGCGGGGGATGTCCCCGGGGGTATAGGGGACCAGGTCCTGCAGGGTCGGGGAGAGATAGCGGCTCATTTTCCACCGCCTCCTTCTTCATAGCGGATGGTGACGCTGCGGGCGTGGGCGTGGAGGCCCTCCGCCTCCGCAAAGCCGGCGATCCGGTCCTTGACCCTGCCCAGCGCCTCCCGGGTGTAGTAGATGAAACTGGACCGCTTGACGAAGTCGTCCACCCCCAGCGGGCTGGAAAACCGGGCGGTGCCGCTGGTGGGCAGGGTGTGGTTGGGCCCGGCGAAATAGTCCCCCAGCGCCTCGGGGACGTTGCGCCCCAGGAAGATGCTGCCGGCGTTTTTGATCCGCCCCAGCAGGGCAAAGGGGTCCTCCACGCAGAGCTCCAGGTGCTCGGGGGCGATGATGTTGCACACATCGACGGCCTGGTCCAGGCTGCCGCAGAGGATGATCTTGCCCCCCGTCTCCACGCTGGCCCGGGCGATGTCCCGGCGGGGCAGGGCGTCCAGCTGGGCCTCCACCTCGGCCTGGACGGCCAAGGCCAGCGCCTCGCTGTCGGTGACCAGCACCGGGCTGGCCAGCCGGTCGTGCTCGGCCTGGCTGAGCAGGTCGGCGGCCACCCAGGCGGGTCTGCAGCCGCCGTCGGCCAGGACCAGGATCTCGCTGGGGCCGGCGATCATGTCGATGCCCACCTTGCCGTAGACCTTGCGCTTGGCGGTGGCGACGTAGACGTTGCCGGGGCCCACGATCTTATCCACGGCGGGCACGCTCTCGGTGCCGTAGGCGAGCGCCGCCACCGCCTGGGCCCCGCCGGTCTTGAAGATGCGGGTAACGCCGGCCACCGCGGCCGCCGCCAGGATGGCGGGGTTCACTTTGCCGTCCCGCCCGGCGGGGGTGGTCATGACGATCTCGGGCACCCCGGCCACCCGGGCGGGGATGACGTCCATCAAAACGGTGGAGGGATACGCCGCCGTCCCGCCCGGCACATAGACCCCGGCCCGCTCCACCGGCGTATACTTCTGGCCCAGGATCACCCCGTCCTGCTCGGTCATCACAAAGTTGTCGTGCAGCTGGCGGCGGTGGAAGGCCTCGATGTTGGCCGCCGCCATCCGCAGCGTCTCCAAAAAGTAGGGGTCGGCGGCGGCCAGGGCTTCGTCCAGCTCCTGGCGGGACACTTCCAGCGCGTCCAGCTCGGCCCCGTCGAACTTGCGGGCATAGTCCCGCAGGGCGGCGTCTCCGCGGGCCCGCACGTCGGCGATGATGGCGTCCACCACCGCCTCCACATCCTGCTCGGCCCGCAGGTCCCGGTTCAGGACCTGGCCGGGGGTCAGGTCTTCCAAACGATACAGTTTCATCATGACGGTTGTCCCTCCTTGTTGGCCAGCGCCGCCCGCAGGCGGGCCAGCAGACGGTCTGCCTCGCGGCGCTTGAACTGATAGCTTGCCTTGTTGGCCACCACACGGGCCGAGATGGGCATGAACTCGGCCAGGACGGCCAGCCCGTTTTCCCGCAGGGTGGCGCCGGTCTCCACGATGTCCACGATCACGTCGGACAGCCCCAGGATGGGGGCCAGCTCGATGGAGCCGTTCAGCTTGATGATCTCGATGTCGCGCCCCTGCGACGCATAGTATTCCTTGGCGATGCGGGGGAACTTGGTGGCCACCCGCAGCGGGCGGCCGGGGTCCTCCCGGAAACCGGCCGGCCCGGCCACGCACATCCGGCAGCGGCCGAGGCCGGTGTCCAGCAGCTCGTAGACGTCGGCCTCCGACTCGGCCAGGATGTCCTTGCCGGCGATGCCCAGGTCGGCGGCCCCGTGCTCGACGTAGATCGCCACGTCGCTGGGCTTGACCAGAAAGCAGCGCACCCCGGCGGCCGCGTCCTCTACCACCAGTTTGCGGGTGGCGTTGTAGTCCTCAGCCGTCAGACAGCCGGCAGCCGCCAGCAGGCGGTAGACCTTGTCCCCCAGCCGTCCCTTGGGCAGGGCGATGTTCAGCAGGACGGGCGCGGACGGCTCTGCGGGCGCGGGGGCCAGCCGGTCCAGCTCATCCAGATAGACGGCAAAGCCCACCGCCCCCGCCCCGGGGGTGAACTTGCGGGCCAGCAGATCGTACCGGCCGCCCCGCAGCACAGGCCGGGGCGCGCCCTGCAGATACCCCTGAAAGATCAGGCCGTTGTAATATTCCATCTCCCCCGAAAGGGACAGGTCGATCTGCACCCCCTGCCCGGCGCCGGCCACCGCCGCCCGCAGCTCGGCCACGGCGGCCCGCATGGTGCCGTTGCGGCAGGCTTTTTCGGCCCGGGGCAGTACCGCCGCCGCAGGGCCGCAGAGTTCCAGCAGCGCGGCCAGGGCGCCGGCCCCCTCTCCATCCAGACCAGCGGCGAGAGCCGCAGCCCGCAGCTCGTGGCTGTTGCGCGCCCGCAGCCGGGCCAGCATCCCCTGCCGGGCCGCCTCGGGCACGTTCAGCGCGTCCATCAGGCCGGACAGGTACCCCATGTGCCCCACTTCCAGCCGCCAGGCGGGGCCCATGCTCTCGGACAGCCATTCCAGCGAGCGGACCGCCAGCGCCACCGCCTGGCCGGTCTCAGCCTCCCCCACCCGGCCCAGAAACTCGACGCCCATCTGGGCGATCTCCTTAAAAGTGCGGCTCTCGGCCGCGGGGCGGTAGACGTTCTCGCTGTAATAAAAGCGCTTGGTCTCGCCGGGGGCGGGCTGGGCGCTCTTGGCGATGGACAGGGTGACGTCCGGTTTGAGGGCCAGCAGCCGCCCGTCCAGGTCGGTGAAGGTGATGACCTGCCGCGACGGCAGGAAACTCTGGTTTTCCTGATAGAGGGCGTATTCTTCAAACTGGCCCATGTGGTACTTGCGGCAGCCCGCCGCCTCGTAGAGGGCCCGCAGCCCAAAGGAGGCCCGCTCCTTGGGCTGCAGCAGGTCAAGTGACAATTCCATGCAGCGTTCCCCTTTCCTGCATTGTGGTCAAAACGGATGGTTGGGTGTCATACGCCTATTATACTTTACCATGATAGCATTGTAAAGTATCAATTCCTACAAACCCACCCGCCCGTCCCGCCTCTCTCTTTGTCATCTCGCCGCCCCGGGGGCCGTCCGCAGGTACAAAAACAATGCGGGGGCCGGCTTTCGCCAGCCCCCGCAGAGGGACCCTATCTTTCGTGACGCAAAGTTCTTTTGTTTTGGTGCGATCAACAACAGAAGGAACATTGGTTGGATATTCCTTTTTGCTGTCACATCGGATGGGTGTTTACCCGGGCTTGCAAACGGTCTCTAGGCATTTGCAGGCCCCTTATATCAGCCGCGGTATGGTGCTCCGCGGCTGTTATAAGTAAGTTTAATCAGGCTGCGGTGGGAACGCGGGTCACAGTCACAGCGATGAAGTTAGCGGAGCCGTTGTACCAGTCGATAACGTCCAGAGGCTTGTTGACAACGCTCACAGAAACAGTGTAATCATAAGTGTAACGAGTCGTGACAGTATCGCTCACATTCACGTTGGGCAGCTGCTCGAGCAGGGACTCGATTTCACCAGCAACCTGCTTCAGAGCCTTGTTCACACGAACGGTGGTGCCGTCGACCACATACAGCAGACCATACTTGACAGTCTCTGCAGCATTCAGGTCCTTAAAGCTAACCAGCTCATTGCGCATAGTACCATAGGTCAGAGCCTCGTTCTCAATATCGAGAGCAGTGACAAAGTCATCGACCACAACAGCAGTATCAACAGCATTCCAGCCGTTAACCGGAGTAACAACTTTGGGAAGAGCGGTATTGCCAGCAGTGGTGGTCCAGCTCATGTTGCCCAGAGCATCTTCCAGAGCGGCCAAATCGTCTGCGTTGTCCTCGAAAGCAATGTAATCCTTCTTGGCAGCATCGCTCAGGTTGGAAGCCATCTCAACAGAGTAACCAGTAGCAGGAGTGGGATCGGGAGTGGGCTCGGGATCAACCGAAGTGGTGTTGCAGCCAGCCAGCATGGAGACAGCCATGACACCGGCCAGCATCAGGGAAGCAATTTTCTTGAGCTTCATAATGAATTTTCCTCCTTATGGTGTATAAAAGATAGAGACCCAAAACAGGTTGAAAGGAAGGTCCTTTCCTTTCAAAGGCATTATAGCATACCCCCCCCGGTGTCAAGGCCCGATTTACTATTTTTTGGTTTTTGCTTTCTTTTCGTTACTTTGGGTGGAAGTGTGAAGTGTATGTTTGGATTGTTTATGCGGCGATTTTGTATGTTTATTCTTTTTTGTGTTGGCGCGTCGGGGCGGTTTTGCGCTCCCCTCTCCGTCCCAGCGCAAAGCGCTGGGACACCGCGAAGCGCCTGAGAGGGGCAACAAAAAGCGCCCGCTTGCGCGGGCGCCTGCACGTTTGTATATTTTTTGCAAAAAAGAAAATTATTTGTCCTCTTCCGGCTCTGCCGTTTCAGGGGCGGGGGCTTCCTCCGCCTCTTCCGCCTCGGCGTCGGCTTCGGCCTGGGCGGCCTTGTCGATGGCCTCGGCGTGGGCCTTGCCGGCGGCGACCCCCGCTTCATAGGCGGCGGCGGTCTTATCGGCAGTTTCCTTGTCCTGTTCGGCGTCCTCGGCCACGTCCACCGTGACCTTGATGGGGAACTCCTTGCCCAGTTTCTTGGCCAGGACGGCGACGCCCAGGCCCGCGGCGGCGACAGCTGTTACTGCGCCTAACAGTTGAAATAAAGCTCTCATCTGCAACCTCCTATGCTTTTGAAACGGTTATGGTGCACCGGCCGGCGGCCGGGGACGGAACAAAACGCGGGGCGGCCCTTACGAGAAGGTGACCACGTCGTTCAGGGGCTTGTGGGCCGGCTCCACGGCGGTGGCGCTCAGGACGGGGCCCTTGCCGCGGTAGATGTTGTGGAACTTGTAGCTGACCCGGGCGGTCACCGTCACCCAGCTGCGCTGTTCCAGGGCTTTGTAGCCCTCGTATACGCAGGGGAAACCCACGAACTGGATGTCCTGCACGCAGCAGGTCATGGCGAACCGGCCGGGGACAAAGCTGTTTTTGCCGGCGCGGTTGGTCTGGCAGACCTGGGCCAGGAAACGGACGGTTTTGCCCGCATACTTCTGGGGGTCCTCCTGGCAGTCCAGGTACCAGATGCCGAAGTCGTCGTCCCCGATCTCGATGACGGGGGCGTCCACATCGAAGGGCAGCGGGTCGGGGATGTCGTCGTAAGCCACGCTGCCGTCGGCGAACTCATAGGCGATGTCGCACCGGCGGGACACCTGCCGCACCAGGCGGTGCAGCTCCTGCCGGGCCTCGTCGTTGTTCACCTTTTCGGCCCGGTTGAACACGATCAGCTCGCTGCGGGCGATCTTGTCCAGCATCAGGCTGCGCATGGCGTTGTCCCGGGCGTAGGTCAAAGCGGTGGTGCCGTCGGCAGTGGCGATCACCTGGTAGATCAGCCAGTGGGGCGGCAAAGCGTCGGCCAGGTCCTGCAGCAGCCACATGCCGTTGTATTCAATGATGACGCGGCCTGCGCCCGTCTCCTTTTCCAGGTTGGCCAGGTTCTGGGCGTTCAGTTCGGATTTGTCTTCCAGCACCCGGATGCTTGTGCCGGGGAAGGCGAACTTCTCGGGCTTGTACTCCACTTCGCCTTCCTCGCAGACCAGCAGCAGGGTCTTGTCCCCCGAATCGAAGTTCGGGTCCTCAAAGGTCTCCTGAATAAAGGTGGTCTTGCCGCTCTCGAGGAAGCCCACAAACAGGTAGACCGGTACTTCTTTTGCCATAAAAGGGATGTCTCCTTATTCTCTCAGCAGCCGAACAGTGCGGCGATGCCCTTTTCATCCAGCTTGGAGCCGATGACCACCAGCTTGCCGCCGACGTCGGCCTTGCGGGTGCGGATCTCCCGCTCGCCGGGGACGTAGTCGAACTCCAGCCAGCCGTCCGCGCCGCCGTCCACAATGCCCTTGGAGCGGAGGATGGCGCCGTACTTGCCGCTTTCCAGCTCGTCCAGCGCGTGCTCGATTGTTGCGCGGGTGATGGTGCGGGCCGTCTCGACGCCCCAGCTGGTGAACACCTCGTCGGCGTCGTGGCCGTGATGGTGGTGATGGCAGCAGTGGCCGTGCTCGTGGTCGTGGTCCTCGTGGCCGTCGTGGTCATGCCCGTCGTGGTCGTGGTGGCAGCACGCGCCTTCCTCCTCATGCTCGTGGTCATGATGGTGGTGCTCGTGCTCGTCCTCATCGTCCCCGTCGCCGTCGTGGTGATGGTGGCCGCAGCTGCACACGCCGTTCTCGTCGTAGTGATGGTGGTGGTGATGCTCGTGCTCCTCGTCCTCATCCTCGTGGGCGTGGGCGGCGTTGGCCTCGGCGGCCATGGCCAGCAGCTGGGCCACAAAGTCGTCCTTCTGGGACATGGCTTCCAGGATCTGGCTGCCGGTCAGGTCGTCCCAGGGGGTGGTGACGATGGTGGCGGTGGGGTTCTTCTCCCGCAGCAGGGCCACGGCGGCGGCCACCTTGCCGGCGTCGGCGCCGCGGGTCCGGCTCAGCAGGATGCAGCTGGCGTGGGAGACCTGGTCGTTGTAGAACTCGCCGAAGTTCTTCATATACAGTTTGACCTTGTTCACGTCGGCCACCGTCACAAAGCTGGACAGCTCGACGTCCAGGTGCTCGGCCACGGCCTCGACGGCGCGGGTCACGTCAGACAGCTTGCCCACGCCGGACGGCTCGATCAGGATGCGGTCGGGGTGGTACTGGTCCACCACCTTGCGCAGGGCCTCGCGGAAGTCGCCCACCAGGGAGCAGCAGATGCACCCGGCGTTCAGCTCGTTGATCTTGATGCCCGACTCCTCCAGAAAGCCGCCGTCGATGCCGATCTCGCCGAACTCGTTCTCGATCAGCACCACCTGCTGCCCCTGGAAGGATTCACGGATCAGCTTTTTGATCAGGGTCGTTTTGCCCGCGCCCAAAAAGCCGGAAAAAATGTCGATCTTGGTTGCCATATCAGTAATTGCCTCGTTTTCTTCTCACTCTATCTGTGGGATAACGGGGTTTCCCCCGCAAACTTCATACATCTTTATTATAACAAACCTGTCAATGGCCGAAACAGCGTTTTGCGGAATATTTTGTAAATTTTTTGCGACCGCCGGGGCCGCATTTGCATTCTTTGCCCCGGAATGCTACAATAGGGAAAGCAAACCGACGCCGCCGGGCGTCCCTCCCGGCACCGATTTTTCAGAAAGAAGGCTTTTTGCTATGTCTACTGTCAGCGAACGGCTGGCCGCCCTCCGCAGCGCCATGCGCGCCGCCGGGGTGGCCGCCTATCTGATCCCCACCGGGGACCCCCACTCCAGCGAGTATCTGCCCGCCCACTACAACAGCCGGGAATACTTTTCCGGATTCACAGGGGAAAATTCCACCCTGGTGGTCACCCTGACCAAGAGCGCCCTGTGGGCGGACGGCCGGTTCTTCGTCCAGGCCGAAAAGGAGCTGGCCGGCACCGAGATCGAGCTGATGCGGATGGGCGAGCCGGGCGTGCCCACCGTCGAGCAGTACTGCGCCGACGCCCTGCAGGAAGGGGAAAAGCTGGGCCTGTGCGGCCTGACCGCCTCCTGCCAGCTGGTGCGCGGCCTGCAGAAGGTGCTGGACCCCAAGGGGGTGGCCATCTGCACCCTGAACCTGGAGGACGAGCTGTGGACCGAGAACCGGCCTCCCCTGCCCGCCACCCCCGCCTGGCTGCTGCCCGCCGCCTACGCCGGGGCCACCCCCGCCGAAAAGCTGGCCCGCCTGCGGGCCAAACTGGCCGAGCTGGGCTGCACCGCCCAGATGGTGGGCAAGCTGGACAACCTGGCCTGGCTGCTCAACCTGCGCGCCATGGACATCGAGTGCACCCCCTACGCCATGGCCTACTGCTTTGTGACCGAAAAGGACGCCGTCCTCTTTATCAACAGCGAGCGGCTGGCCCCCGAGGCCGCGGCCGAGCTGGCCGCCTGCGGCGTCCGGCTGGCGGGCTATGACGAAGTGCTCTCCTTCCTGGCCGGCTGCACCGAGCCCCAGACCGTCCTGGCCGAGCCCGCCTCGGTCAACTACGCGGTGTTCAGCGCCCTGGAAGCCAACCCCGCCTTCACCGTCAAGAGCCTGCCAGACCCCCTGCTGCCCATGAAGGGCGTCAAGAACGAGACCGAACTGGCCCACAGCCGGGAGTGCCATATCCGGGACGCCGTGGCCATGGTCCGCTTCCAGAAAGAGCTGGAGGAGCGGCTGGAGGCCGGCGAGGCCCTCACCGAGCTGACGGTGGACGAGATTTTGCACAAGTACCGCAGCGCCCAGGACAAGTTCCTGGTGGAGAGCTTTGGCACCATCGCGGCCTACGGCCCCAACGCGGCCATGATGCACTACCACGCCACCGAGGCCGACCACGCCGCCCTCGAGCGCAAGGGCTTTTTGCTGGTGGACTGCGGCGGCACCTATATGGACGGCACCACCGACATCACCCGCACCTATCCCCTGGGCCCCCTGACCGAGGAGGAGCGGCTGTGCTACACCTGGACCCTCCAAAGCCACGTCGACATCGCCAAGGCGGTCTGGCTGGACTACTGCACCGGCCAGATGCTGGACAGCATCGCCCGCGAACCCCTGTGGCAGCACCTGATCAACTACCGCTGCGGCACCGGCCACAGCGTCAGCTTTGTGGGCAACGTCCACGAAGGCCCCCACAGCCTCAACCCCCGCAACCAGGTGGTGTTTGAGCCGGGCATGGTCATCACCGACGAGCCCGGCGTCTACGAGGGCGGCCGGCTGGGCATCCGCATCGAGAACGAGCTGGAATGCCGCGAAAAGACCGTCAACCAGTACGGCCGGTTCCTCTGCTTCGAGCCGCTGACCTGGGTGCCCATCGCCACCTCCCCCATCGTGCCCGGCGTTTTGACCCGGGACCAGCTGGACTGGCTGAACGCCTACCACCGCCGTGTGTTCGAGCAGCTGGCCCCCCGCCTGACCGGCGAGGAGCGGGACTGGCTGGCCCGCAAGTGCGCCGTCATCGGCGCCTGACCGGCCCTTCCTGACAGGGCCATCCCAAGCAAAAAGCCTCCTTCCCGGCGCAGCGGCCGGGCGGGAGGCTTTTCAAGTCGGCTGGTCAGGCTTTGTCCGCGGCGCTGGCCATCCCGGCGGTCAGGTCGTCCCATTTTTCCATGGCGCCGGTGACGGCGTCCTCCAGGGGGCCCGAGGGCAGGCTGCTCTCCGAGATGTCCACCAGATACCGCCGGATGGCGGCCTTGTTCTGCTCGTAGAGGCCCAGCTTCTCGTACAGGGCCTTGTAGTAGGGGAAGACGGTGGTCTTCATCTTGAGGATGGCCGCCGGGCTGATCTGGGTGTGGACCAGGCTCTGGGGGTTCTGGACGTAGTAATAGCCGGGGGTGTCGATGGAAACGAACCGGCTGGCGTACTGGATATATTGCAGGTTGAACACCAGGTCCTCGGCCCAGTGGATGGTGCTGACAAAAAGCACCTCCCGGCTGGTCAGAATGTCCCGGCGGTAGAGCTTGTTCCACAGCACGCTGTAATAATAGGAGGCGGGCTTGTCCATCAGGTGGAGGGCAAAGCTGTCGGTGTCGTAGACGCCGGGAGCCAGGAAATTATAGGTCCGCACCTCCGGGGGCTCCTCCTCGGGCAAAGCGCCGGCGGGCTGCAGCTCGCCGGGCAGCAGGGTGGACAGCTTTTCCCGCAGGCGGCGGCCCGGGGCCTCCGGCCGGGGGATGACCATATGGTACGGGGCGATGACCAGGTCGGCCCGGTTTTCCTCCGCCGCCCGGACCAGGCTGGCGGTGTAGCCGGGGTCCAGGTAGTCGTCGCTGTCCACGAACTGGACGTACTCCCCTTCGGCCAGCCGGAGGCCCAGGTTGCGGGTGTCCGACACGCCGGAGTTGTCCTTGTCCACCAGGAGGATGCGGCTGTCCACCTTGCGGTACATCTCGCAGACCGGCAGGCTGACGTCCCGGGAGCCGTCGTTCAGGATGATGAGCTGGAAATTGCGGTAGGTCTGCGCCCGAATGCTTTCGATGCAGCGGGCGATGTGGTTCTGTGCGTTGTACACCGGCAGGATGATGCTGACAAGCGGCTGGTTCGAGCTTTGCATACCGGCAGGTTCCTTTCTCTTTGTTTGTCCGCCCCGTGGGGGCAGGAGGTCGTCGTATGATCTTTCATATCGCAGTCTGCGCCGGGGACCCGGCCCTGCGGGCGGTGCTGCGGCGGCACTGCGAAGACTATTTTGCCCGGCGGGCCACCGGCTGCGCCGTGGCCTGCTTTGACAGCCCGGAGGCCCTGCTGGAGCAGGACGCCGCCGGCGGGCGGTACGAGCTGTATCTGATCGAGCTGACGGGCCCGGCGGGCTGCCTGCCGGCCGGGCTGTCCGCCGCCATGGAGCTGCGGCAGCGGGGCCGCCGGGCCCCCCTGGCCTTTGCCGCCCGGAGCCCCGCCTGGGCCTACTACGCCTACCGGGCGGACGCGCTGCAGTATCTGCTGTGCCCGGTCCGGTACGAGCCCATGGCCGCCCTGCTGGACCGCGCCGTCCAGCCCGAGTACGCCCCCGCCCTGGTCCTGCCCACGGCGGCCGGGCTGCGGGTGCTGCCCTTTGCCCAGATCGAATACGTAGAGTGTACCCAGCATGTGGTCCATTTTCACCTGACCACCGGGGAGGCGGTGGCCTCCCTGTCCCAGCGGGCCCCTTTTTTGCAGCTGGCGGCCCCCCTGCTGGCGGACGGGCGGTTCGTCCAGACCCACCGGTCCTACCTGGTCAACCTGGCGGAGGTCCGGTCCCTGACCCCCGGCGAGGTCCAGACCGCCACCGGGGCGCGGCTGCCCCTGCCCCACGGGCGGGAGGCCGCCGTCCGGCAGGCCCTGGCCCTCTGGTACGGCGGGACCTTCGGCGGGTGAAGGCCGGCTTCAGACCTTGCCCCAGTCCAGCTGGGACCAGCTGGTCAGGAACTGGCTGCTGACGGCCCGGATGGCCTTTTCGTCGGGGGCGCTGGCCGCGTCGGCCACACCGATGACGGTGAAGCCCGCGTCGTGGGCGGTGCGGGCCGCATAGAGCGCGTCCTCGCAGACGACGCACTGGGCGGGGTCGCGGCCGCCCATCCGGCTCAGCGCCTGGTAAAAGACGGCGGGCTGGTGCTTGGAGTTGCCGTCCCCCGCCGTCAGGACGAACTGGAACTTGTCCAGCACCCCCAGCCGGCCCAGCACCCGCTCGCACATGAACTGCCAGGTGGCCGAGCAGACGCACATCCGCACCCCCTTGCTCTCCAGCCGGTCCAGCACCTGCTGGACCCCCGGCTTGAGGCTGACCCCGCGGTACAGCCGGTCCACCGCGTCCATGGCGGCCCGGGTGTAGCTGTCGATGGTCAGGGGCAGGTCGTAGGTGGTGATGAGGTACTGGGCGGTCTCCAGCGCGCTCATGGGCAAAAGCACCCGGCCCAGGTCGGGCGCGGGGGTGCGGCCAAAGCCCCGCACCAGCTCATAGGGCACCTCGGCCCAGATGGGCATGCTGTCGGTCAGGGTGCCGTCCATATCAAAGATCCAATAACGATGCTTCATCCTGTCATTCCCCTCCTGCGGCGCCGGATCGCGCCGTTTTCCCGATTATACACGATGGAAAAGGGGTTGTAAAGGGAACCGCCCTCCCTCGTCCGGCGCACAGCGCCGGGCCGGGGAGGGCGGTTCTGCATTTGTCTCATTCGGTCGGGGGGCCCTCCCGGTCGGGCAGGGCGTCCGACTCCAGCAGGGCTTTTTTGACGCTGAGCAGGTTCTGGGGCCCCATGGAAAAGCTGCGCAGGCCCATATGCAGGTACTGCACCGCGTTGGCCGGGTCCCCCACCGCCAGGCCGCAGATGCTGACCGGGATGCCCTTGGCCTCGGCGGCGTCCACCGTCATCCGGATCAGCTTGTACATGGCCTTGCTGGTGGGCTGGAAGTAGCGCTCGGCGCTGGTCACCTCCCGGCCGGCCGCGTGGGTGTACTGGGTCAGGTCGTTGGTGCCGATGACGAAGAATTCGCACCCGTGCTTGACAAAGTCCTCGGCGGTCAGGCAGGCCGCCGGGATGCTGAGCATGATGCCGAAGGGCACGTCCGCTTTGTAGGGCACGCCCCGCTCCTCCAGGTTGCTGCGGCAGTGGCCCACCAGCTGCATGGCGTCGTCCCAGTCCACCACGCTGGTCACCATGGGGAACACGATCCGCAGGGGGCCGATGGTGCCGGCCCGCAGCAGGGCGCGGATCTGGTTTTCGAACCGGCGGGGCTGCCGCAGGCTGGACCGGATGCCCCGCATCCCCAGATGGGCGGACTGGTCCCCTTTGTAGACGTTGGAGAGGGTGCGGTCCGACCCGAAATCGAAGGTGCGGACGGTGATGGGCTTGCCCCCCGCCGCCGCGATGCAGGCGGCGTAGTAATAATACTGCTCCTGCTCGTCGAAGGCGTTGCCGGCCAGGATCTGGTAATCGCTGCGCAGCAGCCCCACCCCTGCGGCCCCCAGCTTGAGGGCGCTGCCGATGTCCTCGGGGCCAAAGCAGTTGGCCAGCAGCTCGAAGCCGGCGCCGTCCCGGGTGCGGCAGGGCATGGTGCGGACGGGTGTTTCCAGCACGTCCTCCTCCGCCTGCTGGCGGGAGCAGATGCGGGAGACGGTCTGCTGGCGGGTGTCGGCGTCGGGGTCCAGGATGCAGGACCCCTCGTCGGCGTCCAGCACCACGATGCGGCCGTCGCAGTCGTCCAGAAAGTCCCGCCCCACCTGGATGATGCTGGGGATGCGCCTTGCCCGGGCAATAATGGCCGCGTGGCTGAGGCTGCTGCCCTCCGACGTGATGATGCCCAAAATCATCCCCGAGGGGATGCTGAACAGGTCGCTGGGCATCAGCTTATCCGCCGCCAGGATGACAGGGTGGTCCAGCGTCAGCAGGACCCGGGGCCGCCCGGCCAGGATGTTCACCACCCGCTGGGTGACGTCCAGGATATCCACGTTGCGCAGCTGCAGATAGGCGTTGTCGGTCATGGCCAGCAGCTTGTCGGCGTAGCGCTGGCCCACCCGGTTCATGGCCTCGGCCGCGCCGGTGCCGGCCTGTATGTAGGAGCGCACCTCCCCCATGAAGGCGTCGTCCTCCAAAAGCATACTCTGGAAGGTGAAAATAGCCTGCTCGCTGGCGGCCGAGCGGCCGGCCATCGAGTCCAGCTCGTTTTGGGCGATGCGCACCGCTTCTTCCAGCACCAGCTGTTCCTTTTCGGGGCTGTACTGGCTGCGGTTGAAAAGGTAAGTCTCCCGTTTGAGCAGGCTGACCTGGCCAAGCACCAGGCCCGGCGAGACAGAAATCCCCTGATACTGTTTCATGCGATCACCTCCGGCACCAGCGGCCCCGTCAGCGCCCGGCGGACAAGGGCCTGCAAGAACAGATGCGGCAGCAGCGCGGCCCGGGCGGCCAGCGCGGCGCTGCCGGCGTTTTTCTCATTTTGCTCAAACAAAGGGTCAAAGCCGGCCAGGCGCTCCCCGTCGCAGGCGGCGAGGAAGGCATCTTCCAGCTGCGCGACCGTATACAGCCGGGCCGGGTCCACACCGGCGGCCTCGGCGGCGGCTTCCAGCGGGGCCAGGGGTTCGTCCTTCCAGTCCGCCAGGGCAAGCGCCAGCGCCGCCGGCAGATGGGCCGCGGGCCAGCGGGCTTTGACCGCCTCCTGCAAGGGGTCGAAGCGGGCCCGGAACTCGGCCGCGGCCCCGGCGCTGCCGGGCAGGGCCACCGGATAGGCGTCCCCCCGCAGCCGCCCGAAGGCCCGCAGGGTGTCGTAATACCCAAGCTCGATGTTCCGGCGGGCCACGGCGGGGTCGAACTTCAAGATCTCCCCCAGCTCCCAGTGGCTGCGGATGGTGGTGGTGGGCAGGCCGGTCCGGTTGGGCTTGGTGAAGCCCAGCCCTTCCAGATCGACGCAGACCAGTTCCTCCGCCCCCAGCCGCGCGGCCAGCCCGGTGGGCATATTGTTGGAGTAGCCCCCGTCCAGATACTCCACCCCGTCGATGGTGCGGGCGGGCATGGCGGGGTAACAGGCGGCGGAGGCCAGCAGATAATCGGCCAGCTTGCCGCGGGGGATCTCGTCCAGCGTCAGCTCATGGGGGCGCAGGCCGCGCTTTTCCACCGTCACCAGCCCGAACTTGATGGGCGAGGCCCGCAGCGCGTCCTCATCCAGCACCCGGGCCACGATCCCTTCCAGCGGGGAGATGTCCAGCCCGCCCTCGGCCACAATCTGCCGCACCGCCTCGCCCAGGGCGCGGGGGCCGGCGGCGGGGTCGGGCAGGTCCAGTACGTCCTCGCTGCGGATGGTCAGCCACATATCCCGGGCCGTCTCATACTGGCCCAGCACGTACATGGCGCCGTTCAGGCAGCCGACGCTGGTGCCGGTGACGGCCCCGGCCGTCCAGCCCAGTTCGTCCAGCGCCCGCCAGACCCCGATCTGGTAACTGCCCCGGGCCCCGCCGCCGGCCAGCACAAGCCCGCGGCAGACTTTGGTCGCCGTATCCATCTTGCAGCCCTCCCTTGCGGGGGCGGTGTACCGCCCGTTGATTCTGTATCTAGTATAACATAAATTCTTGAATTTTCTGCCACCCGTACCGCAGACAGACTGCACAAAGTTAAGGAAGAACGCGGGAAGGTGGTATGCTAGAGGAAAACCCTCTCAGTCTCGCTTCGCTCGCTCCCCTCTCAGGCGCTTCGCGCCAGCTCTCCCGCGGGGAGAGCCAAGCGCACGCCCGTAATATAGAGGGGAGCTTTGTGGTAAGGCAACCCTTTTGCAGCTTTGCCTTACCACTTACTTCGCCAACACCAACGCACGTGCTCTTGGCTCCCCCTGCGGGAGAGCTGGCACAGGGTGCGCAAGCGCCCTGCGCCTGAGAGGGGAGCAAACAAACAATGCGGGGGCCGGCTTCCGCCAGCCCCCGCAGAGGGACCCTATCTTTCGTGACGCAAAAGTTCTTTTGTTTTGGTGCGATCAACAACAGAAGGAACATTGGTTAGACATTCCCCTTTGTCGTCACATCGGATGGGTGTATACCCGGGCCCTGAGCGGTCTCTTGCTCAAGGTCCCTTATATCACTCCGGCTATGGTGCCGCCGGGGCGTTATAAGTAACACAATTCGTTGAGCCTGTCTAAATTAGACACCCAGCACGCGGTTGATCTCAACAGCAACAAAGGTCACACCAAAGGTGGTATCGGCATCAACAAAAGTCTTGCTGGTGGAAGCCACAGAGCAAGTGTAGTGGTAGCTGACCTCGTGCTGGTTACCAGCGGGATCGTTGATACCAGTCACATTGAAGCTAGTAACCAGATCATCCATGTCGTCGTCAATCAGGTTAGAGAGCTGCTCAATGATGCTGGTCATCTCAACACCGCTGTCAACAGCGAACAGCATAACAGTGTTGTAGTTGTTATCATCATACTGAGTATTGCTGGGGTTCAGACGATCAACAGTAGCACGCACAGGGTCAGCCCCATCGCCAACCATAGCAACATCCACATCCATGTCGTCTTCCAGAACGCCGACAGCTGCAGTAACAGCAGCCCAACCCCACTGCCAATCGCCAAGATAGGTAACACCATTAATGCCAAAATTGAAAGCCAAATCAATACTGTTATCACCAATGTTGCCCACAGCGTGCTTCAGAGCATTGTTCAGAGCAGTGCTGTCCGCAAAAGTGACCTTAGAATTGGTCAGATCAGATGCCTCAGCGCCCAGCTGAGCAGACAGACCAGTGGGAGTGGTGTTGTCAACCGGGGGAGTAACGGTGCTGTTCGAATCGCCCTCACCGCAAGCAGTCAGCATGCTGACGGCCATGATGCCAGCCAGAGCCAGAGAAACAATCTTCTTGAGTTTCATAATGAATTTTTCCTCCTTATGGTGTATAAAAGATAGAGACCCAAAACAGGTTGAAAGATTAACTATTAAAAGTCAACCCCAAAAATGAGTGGAGGCGAAAAACCAG